>Ga0137415_10000041_pt1 | contig 96122 bp, 81 predicted proteins | sample CZODoug3_1_1_16f_FD_183082 | JGI IMG/M metagenome (GOLD analysis project Ga0137415, IMG submission 183082) | Vadose zone soil fungal communities from Angelo Coast Range Reserve, California, USA - CZODoug3_1_1_16fungal (Hybrid Assembly) | ecosystem: Environmental > Terrestrial > Soil > Vadose... | reverse complement strand
AGTACTCTCAGCTACAACCGCTACAGCTACGCATACAACAATCCATTGCGCTACACGGATCCTACGGGTTACTGCGGCGTGGATGAAGCTACCGGCGACGTCACGGTCTGCCCCCGCAGCGACTATTGGTCATCTGAGCCAGGCCCATACAACTATCCGGGACTCTCGCCCGGGGAGGACGGGGGCAGACGTGCGTTGCCAGTGACCGCGCAGGTGGCCCACTCCAGCGGGCGGAAAGACGATCTGCAAACTGTGTGTGTCGGTGCCGGTTGTCCCGACCATGCACCGCTAATCGGGTTTCAGGGACCAGTAGCCGACGTAGAGCTCGAAACGGAGCTTTCAGTATTGGCTAGGGTTCTGGGTGGTGTGGGAATGCTGCTCTTTCCGAGTCCCATCGCCCAGGATCGCGACCGCGCAGAGTTCAGCGTCTTTCACTACACGAGTAATACGGCCAGAGATGCGATAATAAAGGCGGGAGCGATCGTTCCAGGCCGCGATTCCAAGCTTTCCTGGGTGTCTCCTACCGCTTACGACAGCGCTCAGGCTGCCGAAGCGGATCTTGCGTTACCGTCTTCACCGGATGGGTACTTTATGATTCCGACGTATAACCTCAATACGCCGCTCACCTGGACACCGGTCGCGCCCAAGTACGGCCAGCCGGGCGGAGGAATAGAGGGTACGACACCGAATCCGATTTCAGTCAACGGCGCGATGTGGGTCTCATTCAAATGAAGAAGCTGCCACCGCCACCTCCCGGTTGGAACAAGTCTGTCGCGGATCTGATGGCGGAAGTGGATTCCGGCGCAAAGCAGGCGGTTGGCAGTCCGGAGCTGGATTGGGCACGGGACTACGAGCGAAGTCTCTTGCCACCTGGCACGCGCTACCCCTGTGAGGGCGAAATCTACGAAGCGCTCGAAGACTTCCCGGTGTCTTACGTGACTTCGTGGGCGGTCGCATTTACAGGCGGGGGCACGGTGCTGCTGCATCGGGGCGAAAGAATCCTGATCCGATATGCGCCCAAGGATTCTCTACCCATCATGGTCTATGCCGATGCGATGGACTACGGGAGTGTTGAGAAGCGCGCCGTACCGCCCATTCAACGGCGGGCAGCGAGCTACGAGGGGATCCAGTTGGCAATTGGTACGCTCGATCTCAATAGAAAATTCCGACTCGTGAGCGATTAGCGAGAAGCCCGCTGAAATGATGGAGCGCTTCGTAGAGATAAACTCTTTTGTTTCTGGATACTTACGGGGTAATCATGGCCTAAGCACGCCCCACGATTATCAAGGAATGAGATCCAACAGCCATGCCCGATAAGAAGACGGGAGTCGACGCTCCCGCTATGAACGCCAGCGTGCCGGACAACGATTCGCCACACGAATTGGAATTCACGGCCGCGGTGGCGGGATGGATGTCGCTCGCTATCGAAAACGATCCGCGGCTGCCGTTCTCCGCCGTGAAGTGTGAACGCCGTAGTGTGGGTGCCGAACAGCGGCGGGACCTCACTCTCATTGGTCGAGACGGGAAGCCGTCAATTACCGGCGAGGTGAAGCTCCCCTATATGAAAGACGGGTCGACCCCGTACAACGCTCACGTCATTAAAGACGCGCACGGTAAAGCCCTGCGCGCCGGGGTGCCGTACTTCTTCACTTGGAACGTAAACGAATGCGTCCTGTGGAAAACGGAAACGACGATTGACGATCCCGCCGCGGGGCAGCACTACCAGTCATGGAAAGTCATCACCCTGGCGAAGGGCTCGCAGCTTTCGCTTCCAGCAACGGAAGACACGATTAAGCGCTGGTTAGGCCTGTTCGTGAACGATCTCGGAAGGATCCTGGCAGGCACCCTCAAAGTTGGCTTCAAGACGCCCGATGAGCGATTCATTGAGGCCCTCGAGTCAGCATTGACTCTGCCAATCAGTTTCACCTTGGAGGAGCTGACGAAGAGACACGAGAGTCCGCGAGCCAGAGAGGAGCTCAACAAGTGGATGCGTGACGAGCAGGGGTGGACGCTCTCTACGGATCCTGAAGCCATCCTGGACACCTTGGAGCGCGCTGCCAGGTTTTCATGCTATGCGCAAGTGAATCGATTGGTCTTCTACGAAGCCCTGATGAAACGATACGGGGCTCGGCTACCGAAGCTCGCCGTGCCCGAGCACATCGCGACCGGCGACGACTTGCGGTTGCACCTGGAAGGATTCTTCGCACACGCAAGGGAAGTCACCGGGGATTACGAAACTGTGTTCGGCGAGGACCGTTCCAGCCCGGGCTCGCACATCCCATTTTACAGCGACTCAGCCACAGCGTACTGGCGGGGTTTGATCAACCAGATCCACGAGTTCGATTTCTCCAGGCTGGACTACGAGATCATTGGCCAGATCTTCGAACGCCTGATCAGCCCCGAAGAACGGCACAAATTCGGCCAGTTCTATACGCGCGCTGAGGTCGTCGACCTGGTCAACAGCTTTTGTATTCGATCAGGGTCGGAATCCCTCATAGATCCCGCGTGTGGAGGCGGCACTTTTCTCGTACGCGCATACGCGCGCAAGCGTGTACTGGCACCCGAGCGCTCTCACGTTCAGGTTCTGAGCGAGCTTTTCGGGTTGGATATTTCCCAGTTTGCCACTCACCTCACGACAATCAATCTGGCCACTCGCGATCTCATCCAGGATGAAAACTATCCCCGCGTGGCCCGCGCCGACTTCTTCAATGTCCGCACGGAGCAGCGGTTCATCAGGTTGCCGGTCAAGGTTGAGGCCAGAGGACTCGGGAAGACTCAACTTCGCGAAATCAGCATTCCGTTGCTGGATGCCGTCGTGGGGAATCCGCCGTACGTTCGCCAGGAAGACATTGAGGCTGACAAACAGAAGGGGCCCGGGCACCCGCGGCCCGGCACCAAGGAGTTTTACAGAAAGCTCGCAAGAGATGAAATGCATGCGGTTCTCTCCGGAAGGAGCGACCTGCATTGTTACTTCTGGCCTCATGCCGCAACGTTCCTGAAGCCGGATGGCTGGCTGGGTTTTCTCACTTCCAGTCAGTGGCTCGATGTCGAGTATGGTTTTCATCTGCAACAGTGGATTCTGGCGCATTTCCGGATTGCCGCCATCATCGAAAGTGTCGACGAGCCGTGGTTTGTGGGCGCGCGAGTTGCCACCACCGTGACAATCCTGCAGCGCTGCGCCGAGTTTGGGCAGCGCAGTGCCAACATTGCGCGATTCGTGCAGCTTCGACGTCCCATCTCGCAGATCATGGCGAACGACGGTACCACTGCTGACGCCGTTCGGGCGGCGGATGAATTCCGCGATGAAATTCTCGCCCTGGACGCAAATACTGCAAACGAAAGATACCGTGTTCGACTCGTGCGCCAGGGAGCCTTGCTCACTGAAGGTATCGCCCTCGGCAGGCTGATGCTGGCTGGGGGAGAATCGGGGTTCGATGATACCGAGGACGAAGCGGAGCGTACCGAGCTCGAGGCCGGTACCTACTACGGCGGAAAGTGGGGAATCTATGTTCGTGCACCGGACCTCTGGTTTGAGTTGCTCGACCGGTTGGGCAACCAATTTGTACCTCTGGGATATTTAGCCAACATCCGCTTCGGTGTGAAGTCAGGCAAGGACGAATTCTTCTTCCCCCGTGACGTATCCGAAAAATGTCTGCTCGAAATGATCGACGCGGCCCAGTTTGAGTTGGAATATGGAGTCCCGAGGAAGCTCGTAGAAGCGGGCAGGGTCAAGTTGATGCGCTGTGGGGAAGGTTACGACGCAATTAAACCGCTCGAAGCCGAGTATCTGGAGCCCGAGGTTCACAGTCTCATGGAGGTCACAGGCTACACTGTGAAACCGGGCGATTGCAGCCGCATGATTCTGCTGGTTGGAAAAACTACGGAAGAGCTCCAGGACAATTATGTTCTCAAATACATAGAGTGGGGCGAATCGAACGGATGGCACCGGGGCGCAACCTGCGCCTCACGTGTGACGCCCGATCGCAGCTGGTACGACCTCACGGGTCATCGCAGGGGCGCACTTTTTTGGCCGAAGTCGCAGCAGTACAAACACTCGGCCCCAGCCAACGATCACCATCTGCAAGCAAACTGCAATCTATATGACATCACCCCAAACGAAGGGGTGGACGCGGACGTACTCGGTGGAATTCTGAACTCGAGTTGGGCCGTCCTCGCCAAGTTCCAGTACGGCCGCCCGGTGGGCAATGAGGCCAACCTGAAGACCGAAGTCGTCGATGTGACCATGATGCCGGTTGCCGATCCGAGGACGGCGCCCCGCAATCTGCAACTGAATGTTGCAGAGGCCTTCAAGGCATTGAAGGGCCGTGAGGCACACCAGTTTTTATCCGAGCAACGAATGCGGCAGATGGCGTTCACGAAGGACGGACGTGAATCCGAACTGTCGACGCTACGTGCCTCCAGCGAGCTCGACATGCCCGACCGGCGAAAACTGGACAGTGCGGTGCTCGAAATGATCGGCGTAAAGGACGAACAGGAGCGCGAAGCGCTCATATCGCGTCTGTATGACCATCTTGCCGAGTTCTTCGAACGGGCTCGGCAAAAGGAGGAGAAGGCGATTGGTAACAAAAATAAATCCAGGCGCAGATCAACAATCTCTGCGCAGGAGATCGCCGTTCAAATTCTGTCGGCGATGAAGGAAAAGGGAGGGCGTTTCCTGCTGCCATACAGTGCCTATGTTGATTTGGAAAAGCCTTTTAGCACGTTTGACTTGCCGCATGAGGGAGAAGCAGAAGTTCACCATGACATGTTTGCCGCGGAAGGTAGCGTGCGCTTCATGAAGGGACGAAAACAACGGGGTCTCGTGGTCACGAAGAACCCCAAACAGGCGGAACTGGTCGCATTCCTGGCAAGTCATGGAGTGCGGGGTGTCGTGCGGATACCGCTCGAGCCGACGGAATGTGATGTTGTCATGGGACAGTACGGAAAAGCCCTCGAGGGCAGAAACTCCCTCATGAGAGCGCTCATCGAGGAGCGGACAGCCGACCGCGTTCTGCAGGAAGCCGTGCTGGCTGCCGCAAACGATCTGATTCTGCGTGCCGCACCTAAAACATGAACCGTATGTTGCTGGAAGGAGCAATCACATGGGCGATCTGAAAGCAATCGAGATCAAGGCACATGTTCCTGCTCAGGACTTTGAGCTGTCCAAACAGTTCTACCAGGACCTGGGTTTTACGTTGTGCTGGAGTAGCGAAGGACTGGCCTATCTGCATGTCGGGCCTCACGGGAGTCACGGCAAGGCTGGCATTCTCCTGCAAAAGTTCTATGTGAAGGAGTTCGCAGAGAATCTCATGATGCATCTGCTCGTGGAAGACGTCGATGCGTGGTGGGAGCACGTGAAAGAAAAGCAAATTGCCGAAAAGTACGCAGTACGAGCCGGACCGCCCGAGGACAGAGAATACAAGATGCGGGACTTTGTGCTGTTCGACCCCTCGGGTGTTTTGTGGCGGATCGCCCAGGCTACCGAGTAACCCGCTCGCCGCATATTTCAGCGGGAGGTACCCTCGAAGGGCAGGCGACGCCACCATTCCGGGCGTACCTCAGCCATGACCGGGCGCCGTTTACCGAGCCAGCGACTCGCCACAGTCGGTGCGATAGCCACAGCCGTGGCACCGCGACGGACTGGGGTGGCTTCGGCGAACGTTAGCCACGTCCGCGCATGACTGGATCGCCGCCAAGGCGGCGAGGACCCTACCGCGCAACGCATCGTCGAACGGGATGTCCAACGTCGTGTTTTGATACTGCAGCCGCCCCCGACTGACGGGTCGTCCTTGCCGCTCCTCCACCAGGAGACAGTAAGCGCCCAGTTGCAGCCGCTCACTGTCATGAGGGCCGCTGTGGGTGAGCATGCGCGATTTGCGCTCGACGGGGACTTGCTCACCGTGCTCGTCGAGAATGTAATCGGGTCGGCCGATCAAGTGATACCGATCCGACACGAGGAGGTCGACAACGGACTGACCTGTATCGGCGTACAGGATCTGATCCGACAGATCGAACGCACCCGCTTGGCGCTTTGCGGCGATCCGCAACAGGACGCCGAGTAACATCAACATTATGCTCGCAATGACAAGTGCGGTCATGGCCGCATCCAGGCAAGGAGCAAGGCGCAGGCGATGCCAGAGATACCGAGAACGAGCAGAAGTACGGATAGGCGCGCTGTGGCAGGCGCCCGCTGGACTGCGCGTGCGCGCTCGGCGTGATCGGCAGCTCCGATCGCCCGAGATTGCGTAAGGGCGGTGGGCCGCCCCTGACGCTCTAGGAACCACGCGCGTCGGCAGAATGCGAAGCTGCCCAATTCCGATGCACGGATATAGCGAGGCGGCATTCGTCCAGTATACCGGGGGCAAACGAGGCGAGGACGCGAGTCTGGTGCATCTTGGCGACAACTTGTTGGGGGCTAGCCGCGCGAAACCGACCAACGGGCGTTCTCGGCGGCGTGGCCCCACGGGTCGCGGCTACCGCAACCGCCTTCAGTGCCTCAAGGTCGATAGCTCGGGCTCAAAGTCTTCTTCTGCTCGGCGATACCCAACAACGTCGGATAAAACTGGACGAACGTCGTATCGACCGCAGCGTGCTGCTGATGGCAGGAATAGCAACCTGCGCTCGTCGGAATCTGCTGCGCCGGTTCGGCACTTTGGAATGCGAAGAAGCCCCAACCGCCGGGGAAACGCCGCGTGTCTTTGATGTGGACTTCGAGCCCCATCGTTTCGCGGGACTGGAATTTTCCATGTTTGTTGATGGAGCCTTTTCCAGAGGCCACACGCCCTTCCATGACGAGTTGGGTCTTGTCGGGCCAGGTACCCGTTTTGAGGAATTCCTGATAGGACACCGGGTCGACAAATACGTTGTCGAACATCGAGTGGTCCTGCATGTCAGGTCTCTCGTTGTAGCTCATGTCGAGTCCGGATGTCAGAAAAATCCACTCACGATAGTTCCCGGGCAATTTCAGCTTCCCGTCCGCGGTATAGGCGGACTCGGCCGGTGCGACTGCAGTGGAGGCGGTCACCGCGAGTAGCGAAGCTGCTAGAAACGTAACGATGTGATAGCTCATAACGTGGCCTCTGGAATTCGGGATCGGGAAAATTGGAGTGACCTGGCGGTCAGAAAACGCTCACGGTAGTTGCTGGGCGCGACACCGAATCGTCGCCGGAAACGCCGCCGGAAAACGTCCGCGCTGGCGAAGCCAACCGAAGCGGCGACGCTGTCAACAGTACGTCCCGGCGCGGTCAAACGCTCACGGGCTTCAATCAAACGTATGTTATCTACGTACTGCGCCGGCGTGCAGCCGAACGTTTCGGAAAATCGCCGGCTGAAGTGTCGCGGACTCAACCGGGCCCGGTCCGCCAGTACCGTCACTGACAAGTCGCGTTCGAGATGAGCGGAGATCCAGGCAATGAGATCTGAAAAACGATCGGCCGACTGCACCTGAAAGCGCAGTGGCTCTGAATATTGCTCCTGGCCGCCCGGCCGCTTCAGGTAAACGACCAGCTCGCGCGCAACAGTCAACGCGACACGCGGCCCCAGGTCCTCTTCAACGAGCGCGAGCGCCAGGTCGATGCCGGCTGTGACACCACCCGATGTGTAATACCGACCGTCCTTGATAAACAGCGCATTTGCATCGACGGTGAGCCGCGGGAAGCGCTTCGCCACATCCTCAGCAAAGCGCCAGTGAGTGGTCACACGCCGGCCATCGAGCAGCCCTGTAGGCGCAAGTCCGTAGACGCCGGTACATACGCAAGCAACCCTTCGAATCCGAGTCGCACGGTTACGCAGCCAAGCCGAAACCGCCGTATTCGTTGTGGGGACGCGCAAACCCCATCCGCCAGGCACGATGAGCGTGTCTACGACCGGCGCGCTGGCTAACGTGCAATCCGGTAGGAATCGCAGCCCGGATTCTGACGTGAAAGGTTCCTTGGTCAGTCCAATCACGCAGGTCTGGTAGAGACCTTTCGAATCCCCGCGCGTAAAGTCAGCCCGTCCCGCGCTTGCGAATACCTCGATCGGTCCAACGACGTCGACAGAGTTCACCCCGTCGAATCCGAGCACCGCGATGCGCCTGGTATCCCTCGCCATCACTCCTCCGTCCATAATTTGCAGACTAGAGCCATCGCAGGTTAGCGGAAGGTCGCCCATCCGACCAATTCGGCCATCCATGTGACCGCACCATCTCGGCGGTTCGCACCACAGGTGGCGTTGGCACCGTGGCGGGGGGCTGCATCATTGGTCGCCGCCCCCCCGACGATGCCCCGTGGGAGGGTAGGCCGCCATACCCAAAACCACTTATCGTGTTTCGCGTTTGGTGCGAGACTCCGCCGGAGCGCAGATAGCGAGGCTACACAAAATGTCGTTAATTACTGGTCTGGATACTCACGACGTCCGCTTTCCGACGTCGCGCGAGCTCGATGGATCCGACGCGATGAATCCAGATCCCGACTATTCGGCCGCGTATGTTGTTCTACGCACGGACGATCCTGCAGGATTGTGTGGGTACGGGTTCGTATTCACTATTGGTCGCGGCAACGATGTGCAAACGGCAGCGCTGTCCGCTTTGCGGCCGTTTGTGGTGGGCCGTCGGGTTGAGGATGTGATTGATGACCTGGGAACGTTTGCGCGAAGTTTGACTGACGACTCCCAACTGCGCTGGCTTGGCCCGGAAAAGGGCGTCATGCATATGGCCATCGGTGCCGTAATCAACGCTGCCTGGGATATGGCCGGGCGCCGCGCTGGAAAGCCTGTATGGCGTCTGATCGCCGATATGAGTCCGGAGCAGATCGTCGGTCTGATCGACTTCAGGTATATCACTGATGCGCTGACTCGGGATGAAGCGCTGGCAATATTGCGCGCGGCCGCGCCGGGTAGGGCGGAGCGCATTCAGACCTTATTCGAGCGAGGATATCCAGCCTACACAACGTCGCCCGGTTGGCTGGGGTACTCGGACGAGAAGCTCGCCAGGCTGTCAATCGAAGCGGTCGCTCAGGGGTTTCGCACGATCAAACTCAAGGTTGGACTGAATGTGGACGATGACGTCCGGCGGTGTCGAATCGCGCGTGAGGCAGTTGGCAGCTCGGTCGCAATTGCAATCGACGCCAACCAACGTTGGGATGTCGACACCGCCATCCCATGGCTGCGCAACCTCGCCGACTTCAATATAGCCTGGATCGAGGAGCCCACGAGCCCGGATGACATTCTCGGTCACGCTAAAATCCGTCGAGGCATCGCGCCCATGCCCGTCTCCACGGGTGAGCACACTCAAAATCGGGTGATGTTCAAGCAACTGTTTCAGGCGGGAGCCGTGGATCTCATCCAGATTGACGCCGCCCGGGTGGGCGGTGTCAACGAAAATCTGGCCATTCTCCTGCTGGCCGCCAAATTCGGTGTCCGCGTGTATCCGCACGCCGGCGGTGTTGGTTTGTGTGAGCTCGTGCAACATCTCGCGATGGCCGACTACGTCGCCATCAGTGGTCTGATGGAAGATCGCGCAATTGAATTCGTCGATCATCTGCACGAGCACTTCGTTGCGCCCGTCAGCATTCGTACCGGACGCTACCTGGCACCAACGGCTCCCGGGTTCAGTGCGGAGATGCACCGCCGATCTGTAGATGAATATGGCTTTCCCGACGGGATCGTCTGGCGAAAATGAGCACGACTGCGAAACACACCAGCGGAACGCTCATGGCGAGGTGGATGTCGCCGGCATCGGAAATCGCGCCCATGGCGGCTGTCAAAATGGCGCCGCCGATGATGGCCATGACGAGCAGCGCTGCGCCGAGCTTGCGCTCTGAATCACCGAGGCCGTCGACGCCGGCGGCAAAGATGGTCGGAAACATGATGGACATGAAGAAACTGCTGGCAACCAGTGCGTAGGTGCCCATGTGGCCAGAGCTCACTAAGGCAATACCACACAGGAATACGTTGATCGCTGCGAACCAGGCTAACAGACGCGTGGGAGCGACACGTCGCATCAGCGCCGTACCTGCAAACCGGCCCACCATGAACGCGATCAGTGAAGCCGTGAGGAAATTCGCTGCTTGTTTTTGGGGGGTGCCGGGGAGGGTGGCCTGAACGTAGCGAATCAGGTAGCTCCAGATTCCCACTTGCGCGCCTACGTAAAAGAATTGGGCCACTACGGCGAGTACGAACCGGCCGTTGTGTCGCAGTGATCGAAGTTGCAGCAGGTTGCCGTGATCGGCATCGTTTGCGTGCGCGTCGGTATTCGGGAACCGACTGACCAGGATCAGGCTCGCCCAGCCCAGCACCACCAGGCCGATAATCAGATAGGGCAACTGAACTGCGGTGGATTCCGACGCGAGATAGGCAGAGCGTTCTGCGGCACTCATTGCCGCGATTTCTCCTGGGGTGTGCTCCATGCCGGAGAAGATGAATTGCTGGCCAATCACGACGCCGGTAATTGAGCCGAGCGGATTGAACGCCTGCGCAAGGTTTAGGCGTTGCGCGGCGGTTTCGGGTGGACCCAGCACCGTAGCAAACGGATTCGCCGAGGTTTCCAGGAAGGCGAGCCCGCTGGCAAGGACGAACAGCGCGACCAGAAACATGCCGTAGGTGCGCAATTCGGCCGCAGGCCAAAAGAGAAAGGCACCGCAGGCATACAACAGCAAACCGACCACCACCGCGCCTTTGTACCCGAATCGGCGCGTGAACATCCCAGCCGGTATCGCAAGCAGAAAATAGCCGAGATAGAACGCGCTTTGGACGAGGCCTGCCCGGAAGTCCGAGAGCGTGAAGGCCTTCTTGAACTGCGCGATCAGGATGTCGTTCAGATTGTTGGCCATCCCCCAGAGGAAGAAGAGGGCGACAATCAGGGCAAATGGGAATACTGACCGACGCGCGGGTGTTCCCGCGGATTGGGCCGGCAGATCGGTGACACGCTCCATATGTCCCTTCTCTCCTCGTAAAGGACCGCATTTAGCGCACTGCGGCGCGAGGCTGTCCAGTCCGTCGGCTAACCGACTGCCTGTTCTTCGGGGGGAGGCGCGGCGATGGGGGTCGCAACCGGCTTTGCCAAAGGAACGGTCAGATTGCGGATCGGGGGTATCCGTAGCCGGCGGCTTCAACTATCAATCCAGTCTTCTTCGCCGCGGGCTCCAACTTTAAATCAGTCGTGCGCGTCACTGGGTCATCCATTCCTTCGATGAGTTGTCCCAACATGGCCGAGTTGAGTGGGGGGGCTCGAAAGGAACGGAGTCCTAAATGATGATGAGGCGCCGTCATGCTGCGATGCAAAAAGAAGCGGTGATTGGACCGTTCCAACGCGGTTGCGCCGCCTCAGCTCTGCCGTGAGTATTGCCTGGCGACGATTGGGGGATCCGCAAGCCGTGAGTGCATGACCACTGTACGAAATCAAACAACAGTAACACCGTCCGGTCAACAGCATCCTCGGCCCGTACGGTCCGCGTAGCGGCCGCGCATCACACCTGCTAACGGAGATTGGGATCCAGTTTCGTCTGAAAGTGAGGGGGTCAGGGTTTCAATCGTCCGAAGAATCGGAAAGCATTGCTGTTGCGCAGTGAGCGGAGCTCATAGCTCACGCGCTGAGCATACAGCGCCAGCATTACGATTCTCTGACACCGATCAGGGGAGAAAGTTGTTGTCGACGAGCACAAACGATGCGGCTTGCAGTGCCGCAGCCCGAACAGCCCGGCGAATGCCAGAGCATCCACCACCCGAATAAGGACCTGGAGCAGTTTCTGCGCGAAAACAACAACGCGCTCGTGAGTTATGTTTATTCGTGGGTCCGTTCTCGACCGGACGCACTGGACATCGTACAGGAAGCCTATTGTCGAATCTTCCGCCTGGACGATCTGGGCGCAGTCAGTCATCTGCGGGGTTATCTCTTCAAGACCGCTCGCAACATTGCCACGGACTGGGTGCGACAGCGTGTAGTGCGTGAGGCGTTTGTTCAGGATGAGCCCCTGCGGGGGAACCGGGAATCCGCCTCGCCTGAAGAGATCTGGCTGGCCAGAGAGAAATTGGAAGCCCTGGAACAGGATGTCGAGGCGTTGCCGCCAAAGTGTAAGCTCGCGCTCGTGATGGTCAGATTGGATGGCGCGAGCTACGAGGAGGTCGGTGAACGTCTGGGGATCAAGACCCATAGCGCCCGACGCCTCGTCGAGCGTGCGATGGAGTATCTGCTCGAATCTGAGCCGGACGGCAGACGCTCTGGCGGGGGGAAGCGACGTCAGGCGCGCAATCTGGGCGTCCCTTCACCGGTGGGAGCTTGATAAAACTACCGCATGGGCCATCGGCAACGGTCGTCGTGTGAGCTGCTCGTAGCGAGACTCTTTCTTGTCGCGATCGGCGTCTTCCTGACGCTCGACGGGTTGGCGGCGTTTGCCGACGAAGTCGCAGCGACCGATCTCGAAGCGCGGCGGTCCTGGAAGGAGGGAAGGTTGGAATACCTTCACACTCCTTTAAAAATAGTGATTCCCAGTGTCAACGTGCACAGCGCGAAGCCCATCGTGTTGGCCGACGACACTGTTGGCAACCTGCTGTTCAGCGGGACCGTGTTCGAAGGCCAGGTGACTGACTGGTTGCGGGCACTCACCCTGACCCTGCCTATTGTGGTCATTGAGGGGGATGACCGGATAGTCATCTCCATTCGAAAGGATACCGAGGGAAGCGCCCCGCAAGCTCATTGAAGTCGAGCGAGTCATTGTACTGCTGCTGCCAGTCTGCGTCGCGGCTGGGAGCGTGACATTCCGTTGATTTCTGCTGACAATCTACCCGAATGAAAAGCAAGGGTGCTCAGCGGCAGTCGTGGAATGCGCCCCTCTTGAGGCGGGCGTCAATCGTTGTAGCGTGCGTGGCTACCGCGATCTGTGGGGCCACCGCGTCGGGCGACGAAGCTCCCATCACCCCGGCCCAGGCTCGGAAGGCCTGGAAACACGGGCACCTCGAATATCTTCACGTGCCCCTCAGGATCGTCATTCCAAGCGTCAACGTTCACAGCAAAAAGCCGATCGTGCTCGCGGACGAGGACGTCGGGAACTTGCTGTTCAGTGGGACGGTTTTTGAGGACCAGGTGACGGATTGGCTGCGGGCGTTGACCATCACGTTGCCTGTTGTGGTCATCGAGGGGGATGACCGGATAGTGATCAGTATGCGAAGAGACAGTGAGGGGAGTCACTCGCAACCTCATTAGTGCTGGCTGTCAATTAACGGAAAACCACCCGTTGAACGTTTACAACTAGACGGGGCCACGCTTCGGGCAGTGAAAATGCAAGACCTGAATGATCTCTACGTTTTTTCCCAGGTAGTCGAACACAACGGCTTTACAGGTGCGGCTAAGGCTTTAGGTGTGGCTCGTTCGAGCATTTGCAGGCGGGTGGCGTCACTTGAGGAGCGTTTGGGCATCAGGCTCGTCCAGCGCACGACTCGTCACTTCGCCGTTACCGACCTTGGAATGGAGTTCAACGGCTATTGCGTGAGAATGGTCGCGGAGGCGCGGGCAGCCTATGAACGGGTGGCGTGCGCCCGTGGTGCACCGTCCGGAATGATCCGGATGAGCTGTCCCCCGATGATTGGGCAATTGGTCGTGGGACCCCTGATTCCGCGGTTCGTGGAAAAGAATCCGCAGGTCCGCATCGCAATGCAAATGACGGATCGCGAAGTGGACATCGAGGAGAATTTCGATCTGTGTATTCGAGTCCACCAGGTTCCCAGCGAGAATTCCGGCTTGATCATGCGATCGCTTGGAATCGTCCAGCAGGTTCTCGTCGCGAGCCGCGCGTTCTTGGATCGCAACGGACGTCCGACGTCACCCGCCGATGTGTCCCGCCTGAACACTCTCAGCTATGGCTCTGTACAGGGCCCGCACGTTTGGAAGCTCGTGGATCCGGAAGAGAATGAAGTTCAGATTCGCCACGAACCCACGTTGATCGCCGACGACATGATTCTTGTACGTCAGGCGGCAGAGGGCGGTCTTGGGGTCGCACAGCTGCCACTGGCGGTGTGTGTCAACGAGATCCGCCAAGGCCTGCTGGAGATCGTCCTGCCCGACTTCCTCGCGCCTCTCAGCGAGGTTCAAGTCGTTTTCCCGTCCCGCCGAGGAATGCTTCCGGCCGTACGTTCATTCATCGACTTCCTAGGGGCCCACTGCGTCAGCGAGGTGCAGGAACGCCAGATCAAGCGGCACACAGGTCGAGGCCACCGCGAAAACGTCCGTTTCTGGACGAGCCGGGAACCTTTGAATCGCCTGCTGGCAAATGTGCAATTGAGCACCGACGCTCGGCGTGAAATCCGCGTCGCGTAGGAAAACAACACGCGACTAGTTTGCTACCGCAAGCCGCGCTGCTCCCTCGACTGCCCGTTGTCCCAGGATGTAGTCGATGCGCCCTGCTGCGTAGAGCTCCTGAATAAACTCCCGTGGGTGCTGAATCACATCTTTCCAACTATGAAATTGTTGGACATCGACGATCTGTCGCGGACTTCGCGAGGCCGTTGCCGCTCGACCGGCCGGTTCCCCAACGGACGGTATCAATCCGTACTGCCTGAGCAGCTCGCAGTAGCTATGCGTCAGGTACTGGGTGCCACAAGTTGAGTGGTGAATGCATCCCGGTGCCGGGCGATGTGATCGTACGGCGGAATGCAGTGCGATTCGCGTCAACCGGTTGGTGACTTGCAGCGAAGCCGCATAACCAACCACCTCGCGCGACCATGCATCGATGACCGCCGATGCGTAGACCAGGCTGGACTGAATGCGCGCGTACGCAAGATCAGTCACCCAAACCTGATATGGCCCCGTGAGCCTCGCGCCGTCGCGCAGATTCGCAATCGGCGTGCGCGGCTGAAAACTCCGAACACCGACACCGGTTGGCCGCGAGGGTGGCTTGGTGAGGCCGTGCAACTGCATCAACCGCGCGATGCGCTTGCGATTGACGTGAAACCCTTCCGCCTGCAACTGCAGCGTCATCCGCCGATAGCCGTCATTCGGCCGCAATTCCCGCAACTCATGCAGGCGCAGGACAATCTGCTGTTCCAGCTCAATCGCCGCCGCCGAGCGATGCGACTGATAATAGTAAGTCGATCGGGCCAATCCAATCGCCTCGCAGGTCGCTCTGACACTATCGGGCTTCTTCGCCGGTGCCGATGCGGCCGACCCAAACACGATGCCGGCATCTGCATGTGGCCGTCGCGGCCGCGTACTGACATGATCTGCAAGCGCTATTGTATCCATTGACGTCCTCCATAACCCGATCTTCGCTGCGCCCGTCCCGGGCGCAGCGAGTTTCTGAGTCTGTCCTGACTGTCATGATTCTTGCCACCTCAAACAAGGGTGGAGACCCGGAATTTGGACACAAAAATTCGCAATAACACCCATCTCCAACCTCGGAGTTGGTTACATTGCAATCTCTCTGTCGCAGTGCGATGCGAAAATGGCCATCATGAAGCGCAGTAACAAACTCTGGCACCGGATTCGTGGCGCCGTGGACGGCTATGCAATCGGGATAGTGCGGTTGATTGGTGAGTCCTACAGCGCGGAAACGGTGCAACAGGCATGGCTGGAGTTCACTGTTGGTGCGGGAAAAGCATTCAATGGCGATGATCCGCACACGGAGTTGTTCTTCTCCTGGCTGTTCCACCATTGGTCGCCCAGCCGCGAGAAAGGCAACACCGTGGATGACTCTTCGCTGTATGGGGTATCGCCGACGCGCGCCTATCTCAACCGCAGCTCCGCGCAACTGGATCCATTGTTACGACGCTACCTGGAGACGTGCCTGGCCACTTCGCCGGGCTTTTATGAAGTGTTCAATTGCAAGCCCTACGTGGGTTTTCAGGCGCGGGATGTGGTGACCGGGCGGGAATGCGAGGTGAGTGAAGATCTGGCTTCCACTTCCCTGAGCGATGGCGAAATCATGTTTGCCCACCTGGTGCCGATCGATGGGACGACCCTGCTGGAGGCGATTTCGCCGCTGAGCTTCCCGCCCGAATTCAAACGGCGCCTGGTGCAATTGGCGCGCACCCGCTCATTCGGCGAATGTGGGTCCAATGACTTGCGCGAAGTGTATTTTGTGCTGGCGCGCCCCAGGCTTCCCAGGCCACCGCCACGGATCAACTAGAATCCCGCGGCCGCCAACCTGGCAACGCCCTCACCGGACAGCTCCTCGCACTGGTAATAGACCAGATTCGCGACAAACTCGAGTTGCAGCAGCGCGCCGTAGTCGATCGCCGTCGGTACGGTTCGTGTCAGGACAATGTACCCGTCGGTCAGCTCGCGTGTCATCGAGATGACTTCGAGGTCCCGGTCCAGCAGCGGCCATTTCCGGATGCGCCAACTGCGATTCCGAAAATCAACATAGGTGCCATCTGTCTCCTGCGCGATCCAGAGCCGAGCCACGTTGGGGACGTCCAGGTGGAGGTCGGATCGTGTTGAGGCCTGCAGCGCCACTTTGAGATGATACGCGGCGTTACTCACGGGATCGGAGTCGCGCACGCTGCGGCCCATCTGTTTGTTGGTTCGAACGAGGCCAACACCGGCGATCGTCTGCGAGGCGCGGTCGTCGGCCTCGACCGGTGGTTTCGCGTCGTTGATTAACAGTACCCCGCTTGCATCGTTGCGGGGTTTGCATTCGCAATGGCCGCCATTCAGGAAGCTGCACGTGTCGGCCGCCGCGTCTCCGGTCAACAGGAACTTTCGTTTCGTTGACTCCAGAAGAGGCCCGACCATCCGCTCAAAGTAGGCGCGGCGCAGCTGTTGCACCTCACGGGAAAAGTCGTCCCATGCCATTGGCAAAGGGATTTCCGCCTCCAATGGTTCGACGGCCGAAACCGTGGGCATCAGGAATCGAAGTATCTCCGTCCCGTGCAGCCGAGCCTCATGCGGCGGCTCGCCGGAAACGACTTCTATGGGAACCGCATAGTTGGGTTCTCCCTTCAGCGAGACTCCCTGAACGATCCCGATCACCTGGCCCGATCCGTTCACGACGGGCCCACCGCCGGCGGCACCCCACACGGGTCCCGAAAACCGCAGCCAGTCAAACCCGGCGGATCCGGAGTCGGGTGTCAGTCCGGAGAATGTGCCGCGTTCAGTGGAGACCACTCCGTTCAACTTCCAGCCAGCGAAGTACAATTCCCCCGCGGCTGACTCAGTGCTTTGAACCGTCAATGGTTGGATCCGGGGCGGGCGCTGCAGTGAAAAAATCACATAGTCGCGTTGCTCCGAGTACTGCAGGATGTCGCCGATACGGTATTCGACCCGACGCGGGTCCACCAGCACCGGGCGTCCAAAACGACTCCCGACAGCGGTGTCGAGTAAATGGGCCGTGGTGACGAACTGATTCGGGCCGATCGCGAATGCGGTGCCCACCAACCCCTTGGCGCCGTTCACGGCTCCCGGGGCATAGAATTCGAAGGTAGCTGCCTGGACCGCATATGTCGTCCGCGAATCCAGAGCCTGGCCGGGTGCTGAGCAAAGCACGCCCAACAGCCACCCGAACACAACCCGCAACGTCATCCTGTCCATGAGACGCGCCTCCCTGCAGCGGCAGTCTGACTTTCCCATGTCAGGCCCTCATGGCCCAACTGTTAGTCAGTGGAGGCGACCGTACGCGCTCGAATCGAGCGTTTCTACATTGTTACCGGCAAACCGTAACCCTATGAATCAGAAAGGGTTTGCGCCGCAGCGAAGTGACAATGGTTGGAATATGACGAAAATATGACGAGACTGCAGTGTCAGTGCAGTCTCGTTTTGCAATGCAGCAACAGCGCCGGCGCGCTAGCGCCAACCGTCGCTAGAAGATCTCAGGCACCACCATTTCTGCAGGCACGGCCTGCCGCGAGTAATGCTCGTGCCGTTCCCGCTCCGGCAGCACAATCGGACTCTTGGGAACTTCTGCGTAGGGAAACTGCTTCAGCAAGTGATAAATCATGTTGAGTCGCGCGCGCTTCTTGTCGACAGCGTGCACAACCCACCACGGGGCCTCGGGAATGTGCGTGCGCTCCAACATGACTTCCTTGGCGCGCGTGTAGTCTTCCCACCGCCGCCGCGACTCCAGGTCCATCGGACTCAACTTCCACTGTTTGAGCGGGTCGTTGATGCGGCCGAGGAAGCGGACGTGTTGTTCTTCGTCGGTGATTGAGAACCAGTACTTGAGCAGCTTGATGCCGGACCGGCCGAGCATCCGCTCAAACTCCGGAACCGACCGGAAGAACTCTTCAACTTCTTCCTCGGTGCAGAATCCCATCACCCGCTCGACCCCGGCCCGGTTGTACCAGCTCCGGTCAAACAGGACGATCTCACCTGCTGCGGGAAGGTGGGCAGAGTACCGCTGGAAATACCATTGCGTACGCTCGCGATCGTTCGGCGCAGGCAAGGCGACCACGCGGCAGACGCGAGGGTTCAGGCGCTGGGTAATGCGCTTGATGGCGCCGCCTTTACCGGCAGCGTCCCGTCCTTCGAACAGGATGACGACCTTCTGCCGCGAGGCGACTACCCAGTCCTGCAGCTTTACGAGCTCGCTTTGAAGCCGGAACAGCTCCTGGAAATAGGAGTGGCGAGCAGTCCTCTCGTCATCCGAGCCGGTGGTGGAACCCTTCGGACCGTCCCTATCCTCGATTTCGAGCTCGAGCTCCTCATCGTAGCCGTCGATGAGGTCGCGGCTCAGCCGCCGCATCAGTTCTTCGTGGTCGAGCGGGGTGGAATCGGTCACTGCGGGCTCCTCGTGGGACTGGCCCCTCAGGGGGCGAACGGATAGTCCACAGTGACTTTATGTCAGATTTATGAAGAAGAGGCTCGCAACGAGAATTCGATGGGCACGATAGCAGCCGCCGCACGCGCAATCCCGCCATCCATAAACGGCTTAAACACAGCCCTGGCGACCGCACTCCGGGCTGCTTCGTCGAGCCGGGGATGGCCGCTCGAACGGTAGATTTCGACCGATTGGGCGTGCCCGCTTTCGTCGATGAGCACGCGAAGGAACACCAACCCGTGCTCATGAGTCCGCCGCGACTCCGGCGGATAGTGGGGCGACGGTTGTACTAAATAAGCGACGTCGGACATTTCGGGTATGGATGCCGTGCCCGAAGACGGTGCCGCGGTGGGGGGCGGGGAGGGCGGTGTCTCTACCGCTGTCGCTGCGATTGTCGCGGAATTCGGTTCGATGTCGACGACGACTTCGGGCGGTGGCACCAACACCTGATGGATGGGTGTCAGGATCGGTTTGTCGATATTGGGACGTTCGAGCTGCTTTTCCTCCTGCTGGAGGAAAGTGACGTCTACTGAAGGGGCCAAGATCGGCGCTTTGATGACACCGGCGCTGATGAGCACAGCGACGAACCCTAGATGGGCACCCAGTATGCCGGCGCCCACGGCGCCCCGTCTTGCAACAGTCTCCCTGCCAATCATTCGCAAACTGTAACTGGCTTACAATGCAATTGCAAATGAGAATGATTCGTAATAACGTCTAAACTTGGGAGTATAGAACAACACGAGGTCTCGAGGATTAATGGGTAAGCAGTCGCGCAGTCTTTTGGCTATCGCTGTCCACGTGGCGATCAGCACCAGCCTTTCCGCCTTTGCAGCCGAGCCCGGCAAGGAGGAGGAAAAAGTCACCGAGCTCGGCAAGATCGCGGTCGATGCGGAGGTCAGCTCGTACAAGGCGGACGTTCCATCTTCGCCGAAGTACACCGAGCTGCTGCGCGACACTGCTCAGACAATCACGGTGATTCCGGCGGACCTCATTCAACAACAAGGAGGTTTGCTGTTGCGCGACGTACTGCGACAAAACGTCCCTGGCATTACGTTTGGAGCGGGCGAGGGGGGTAGTTATGGCGACAGCATCAACATCCGTGGATTCACCGCGACCAACGACATCGCCGTAGACGGCGTCCGCCAGAGCGCGAATACAACTCATACTGATCCGTTCAACACGCAGGCAATCGAAGTCGTGCAGGGAACGAGCTCGGTGTATTCCGGCGTAGGCGCGCTCGGCGGCACGATTAACCTGGTTTCCAAACTGCCCACGGCAGCTGATTTCGCTGCAATCAGTCTGGGCGGTGGTACTGCCGATTACCTGCGTGGAACAGCCGACATCAATCGAACTGTGGGTGATCCGGATTTGGGCATGGCTTTCCGTGTGAACGTGGTAGGTCATAGAAATGAGGTGGCGGATCGGGATGTCACCAGTTATACGAGGTGGGGGGTTGCGCCTTCATTTACGTTCGGACTGAACACTCCGACTCGTCTGACGCTTGCCTATATTCACGAGCACGACCGTAACCTCCCGGAGTATGGAATTCCTCTGCGGAATTTCCAGCTCGTTCCCGGTGTCAATCGAAGCAACTACTATGGCTTCAGTGATGTCGATGTCGAGCGGATCGACAGCGATGCGGTCACGGCAATATTCACTCACGACTTCGGAGCTGCGGCGGTCATCCGTAACCTGACGCGCTGGGAGGATTACGACCGTTACAGCATCACCGATGCGCCTGAGGGCCGGATTTGTTTTGTGCCGGGAGCTTTTCCGCTGGGTACGAACCTCGAAGCACCCGCGGCGACACTGCGTTGCGGCGCGGCTGGCGCCAGTCCTTTGGAGGGCATCGGTGGCCCGACTTACACACCGGGTGGACCCATTGGCAACTTGCGAGATACCAACAACCGGATCATTGCCAACCAAACTGATTTGACGGTGCGATTCAACAGCGGGTTTGTCTCGCATGCGCTGGTTGTGGGCGTGGCCCTGTCGAGGGAAGCCTATTCACAGAACATCGGCAACTTTTACCGCAACGCGAATGGGACACTCTATTTGCTGGCACCGGAGAGCCTGTACGATCCGCAGCATGACTTTACGCAGCCCATCAATCTGAAGATCGCCGGTCACGCCAATTCAGTGGTCCAGAACCAGGCGGTGTATGCCTTCGATACGTTGAAGTTCAGCGATCAATGGAATCTGGGCTTCGGCGCCCGTTATGAACACAACAGGGCGAGTTTCGAGAGTTGGACAGCGACGCCGGCCGCCACTTTGACCGTTCCGATCGGGCCGCTGGTGCCGGCGGCAACCAATCCGTTGGTGAACGAGGATGATCTGCTCTCGTACCGGGGCGCACTCGTCTACAAGCCGGTCGAGCCCGGCAGCATTTATTTCGCTTATGGCAACTCAAAGCTGCCGTCGACCTCCACGGTGAATGGAAGCTGTACGACCAATTGCAACGTGGATCCGCAGGATGCAAAGACTTACGAGTTTGGCGTGAAATGGGATTTGTTCGGTGGAGCTGCTGCCGCTACCGGCGCAGTGTTTCGCACGGAACGCACGAACTATCTGGTGGCGTCGGGTGATCCCGCTGTGCCGACCCAGCAGTTGGATGGAAAGGCGCGCGTTGACGGTGTGCAGATCGGACTGGCGGGGAATATTACCCGGGACTGGGCGGTCTTCACCAACTACGCGCACCTGAAGAGCAAAGTTCTGCAGAGTGTTTCGGATCACACGATCGCCATTACGGGAATCGACGCTCAGGCGGGCAACCCTCTGGCGAACACACCTAAGGACTCGGCCAATGCGTGGACGACCTACAACTTGCACCACGGCGTGACGGTGGGTTACGGGGTGAACTATACGTCCTGGGTTTACGCGACCGCGAACGATGCCACCCCGACGGCCATCTACAATCGCGTGACGATTCCCGGCTTTGTCGTGCACAATCTCATGGCTTCCTACACTTTCAATAAGCAGCTCAACTTGCAACTGAATGTAAGCAATTTGTTCGACAAGGAATACTTCACGCAGTTGCGTTCCACCTCGACGACCAGCGGCTGGGTTAATCCGGGTGCCGGGCGCACGGCCACGCTGGCGGCCAATCTGTTGTTCTGACTCGATGATGCTATCGGTATGATGCTGCACATTCCCAAGGTGTTGGACGCCGCCCAGGTCGCTGATTTTCGCATGCGATTGGCCGTTGCCGGCTGGACGGATGGTCGTATCACCGCGGGATATCAGTCCGCGCGCACCAAAAACAATCTGCAGCTGCCGGAGAGTGACCCGGTCGCGCGCGAGCTGAGTGCTGCCGTTCGGGCTGCTTTGGACCGCAGCCCGCTGTTCTTTGCAGCGGCGCTGCCGCGGCGGGTATTCACGCCGCTGTTCAACCTTTATGAGCCCGGCAACGGCTTCGGAGACCACATCGACAATGCCATTCGCTATGAGCAGGCGCCGGGCGTGGCAGGTCAACCGGTGCGCACCGATTTGTCGGCGACTCTATTTCTTTCCGGGCCGGAGGAGTATGACGGCGGCGAGCTGGTGATCGGCGCCAGCTCCGGGCACCAGCGAGTCAAGCTTCCCGCCGGCGACTTGGTGTTGTATTCCGCGACAACCATTCACCGGGTTGAGGCGATCACGCGAGGCGAGCGCCTGGCCTCGTTCTTCTGGATACAGAGCATGGTGCGTGACGATGGCAAGCGCTCCCTGTTGCTCGACCTCGATCTGGCCATTCAAAAACTCAACCAGGACCACGCGGGGCATCCGTCGACGGTGGAACTGGTTGGTGTCTATCACAACTTACTGAGACGCTGGACTGAACTGTGAATACTGAGGTTGCGGGTCGACTGCGGAGCGCGCGGACCCACCGATTGATTCGACAGCTACATCTTTGGATCGGCGCATGGGGTGCCATCGCGGCGATTTTGTTTGGTATCAGTGGGTTTATGCAGAATCACCGCGGGGTGATGAAGCTGCCGCAGGGCGATTCTACTGAGATCTCCAAGGTGGAGCTGGGGGTGCCGGAAGCTGCGCGCGGTTCGCGTGATGTCATGCGCGATTGGCTGCGTGACACACAGCACATTGAGGTTGAGATCCAGCGGGCGCCGCCGAAGCGCGGTGGCGGTGAAGGCGAACGTCGCGGCGGCGGTGAGGGCGACCGCGGTAAAAGTCGCTGGAATTTTGCAGGCGGCAACGCGCGGATTCAAGCCCAGGTCGAGTATGTTGAGGGCGCGTCGTCGTTGACTGTGCGCAAAACCGAGAAGAGCCCGCTTGCGATCCTCGAAAGCCTGCACAAGGGTGTTGGGGGTGGTATCGCCTGGATCCTGCTGGGTGACAGTTTCGCGGTGGCGATGGTTGCACTCGGGCTCAGCGGATTGATCATGTGGGCTCGTGGCCGGAGTCTGCGGGAGATGACTTTCAGCATCGTCGGCGTCGCGGTGATTGTGCTGCTGGTCATCGGCGGCAGCGCCATTATCTAGAACCTATCTCAATATCGCCCGGGCGCCGCAGGCGCAGCCCGCCGCGCAGCCGGCCCAGGTTAACAATGAAGAAGGCCGCGCTTTTTGCCGGCGGCAAAGAACCCCGGGCTCCGCGCGAACTTTTTCGCGCTGATTAACTAGCGAAACTAACGTGCGAGCTTGACCAGCCGCGCAACGGCCTCGCTGTCGACCTTCCGGCTCTCCTGAAACATGTCATAGAGGGTGCTGACCAACATGGAGCGCTTAGGTGACGGCAGGTCGAGGTTGTCCTTGCGAACCTCACTCTCTATAGCATCCATGATTTCTTCCAACAGCGAATAGCTCAGCGGCGGATTATTCGGCGCGCTCGAGGGGTTCGGCGCCGGTGTTTCAAAAACATGTGTATGGATTGCCTCACGACGCCCGCGGCCGGTAACCAGCCATTCGATGCTCGTCTGGGTTTGGTCGCACAAGGTGCGCAGATCCGTGACATTCGGCTCCGACTCGCCTCGCAGCCACTTGCGCACCGCACCCTCGGAGCGATCAATGGCTTTGGCGATGGAGTTGGCACTGCCATAGGCGTCGATCACCTGGCGCAGGCGCAAGGCAAATCCGCCCGTCACCTGTCTTTCGCGCCTGTCGGTCATCGAAGGGTCCCTTTGGTCGCGCCGCCTGGCTACACAAATGTAGCCCTACCCGGGGAGGGTACCAAACATCATCACTTATGTAGTACAGGCTCGTACAAAAGTGATGGAGTGCCGCTGGTCAGTGTGCCTCGTGGGCAGTCGTAATGAGCCATGCCAGGCCGGCCATGACTCCCACCGCGACCAATTGCTGCAAGCGCGTCCACTGGGTGACCGAACCATCGAGGGCTGCGATTCCAATGGCGGTCGCAACGAACCAGATGCCGCTCTGCAGGGCGACCGCATTCAGGCCCATGGCCTGCATGAAACGAACGGCACCTATATAGAGAGAAATGCCGGCAAAGAAAGCCAGCATGGACTGGCCCACGGCCGTCCAGTCCAGTGTTCCGCCTGGCCACGCTCGGCCTGCATAGACGAAGCCCCGCGCGTCCATGACGCCAGACGTGACGGTAAGCACCAACACTAGGATCGCGCTCAGGAAAGGCTTCATTTTTGTCCTGGGGAGCATACGCTGCGGGCCCCCCGAGCGTCTTTACCAGTCGTGTAATGCCCGTCGTCTTCCATCAGCTATAATGGCGGGTCTGCCTGCGCGCGTTCTTTCGCGTGCTGCTCGGGCGAAAGTGGCGGAACTGGTAGACGCACTGGATTTAGGTTCCAGCGGGGTAACCCGTGCGGGTTCGAGTCCCGCCTTTCGCATATTTTACGAAGCGCTGGAGAGGCCGGCGCAAGCCAGAAAAAGGGTTGAGGATCTGTCATGCAAGTATCACTGACCGCCACAGGCGGTCTCGAGCGGCGCCTCGAAGTGGCTGTCCCGGCGACTGAGGTCACCAGCGAAGTCGAACAGCGGCTGAAAAACATCTCGCGTACGGCGCGCCTGAAGGGTTTTCGTCCCGGCAAGGCACCGATTACCGTGGTTCGTAAGCAGTTTGGGGAGCAGGTGCACGCGGAGGTCATACAGGACCTGATGCGGAGCTCATTCGCCCAGGCACTGAGCCAGGAGAAGCTGACGCCTGCCGGCGGGCCAAGGATTGAGCCGATCGCCATGGGTCCGGGCAGCGAGCTGAAATACGCCGCGATCTTTGAGGTGTTGCCGGAGATCCAGGTGAAGCCGTTTGAGACGATGCCGGTTGAGCGGCCGTCGGCGACGGTGACGGAGGAAGATGTCGACGCGATGATCGAGAGCATGCGGCGCCAGCGTCCCGTGTTCACGGCGGTTGAGCGTCCGGCGCAAGACACAGATCGTGTGACGATCGATTTCGACGGCAAAGTCGATGGCGAGCCCTTTGAGGGCGGAGAGGGGCGTGACGTCCCGGTTGCCATTGGCTCGCGTCAATCGGTCACTGAGCTGGAGGAAGGTCTCAAAGGTGCCACCACCGGTGAAATACGGACGGTGTCCCTTTCTTTCCCGGCGGAAAGCCCCAACAAGCAGATTGCGGGTAAAACGGCCCAGCTGGAAGTCACCATAAAGAAGGTGGAACAGCAGAGCCTTCCGGAAGTGGACGAAGAGTTCTGCCGCGCGTACGGTGTAGAGGAGGGCGGAATCGAGGCTCTGCGTACTGAGGTTCGAAAGAGCATGGAACGCGAGCTGGGTGATGTCATCCGTAACCGCGTCCGCGGACAAGTGATGGACGCGCTCTATCGGGAGAACACGTTCGAAGTGCCTCGCTCCATGATTGATGAGCAAGTGCAGCGACTACAGGTGGATGCCGCGCGTCGGATTGGCGCGAAGGATGCCAGCCAGGTGCCTGCGCGCGAGGTATTCGAAGACCAGGCACGGCGTCGCGCCGCGCTCGGGTTGTTGATGGGCCAGATTGTGCAGGCGCAAAACATCCGGGTCGATCGTGAGCGCGTTCAGACCCGCCTGAATGACCTGGTTGCCCAATACCCGAATCCAGACGAGGCTCGGCGTGCGTATATCCAGAACGCCGATGCAATGCGCCAGGTGGAATCCGTGGTCCTCGAAGACCAAGTCGTGGACTGGATCGTGGACCACGCGCACGTAACGGACAAACCTATGACCTTCAAGGACCTGACCGGCTTCGGTCAGCAGAGTGATCTTTCCGGCGCGTAGCGCCGCTGAATTTCGGGGGTCGCGGCTTTGCGCGATCCCCCAGGACAGTTGGCCGCAGGCCATGAGGAGTGACACACACATGAATGAGCGGGCGCTGAACCTCGTTCCCATGGTCGTCGAACAGACGGCCCGCGGCGAACGTGCTTATGACATTTATTCACGCCTATTGAAGGAGCGGTTGATTTTCGTGGTCGGTCCCGTGGACGACTACATGGCCAATATTGTCGTGGCGCAGCTGTTGTTCCTGGAGTCGGAGAACCCCGAGAAGGACGTCTCGCTGTACATCAATTCGCCCGGTGGAGTCGTGACCGCGGGCTTGGCCATATACGACACCATGCAGTTCATCAAGCCGGATGTGAGCACGATCTGCATCGGTCAGGCCGCCAGCATGGGTGCAGTGCTTCTCGCCGCCGGTGCAGCCGGCAAGCGTTACTGCCTTCCCCATGCGCGCGTGATGATCCACCAGCCCCTGGGCGGCTTTCAGGGCCAGGCCGCGGATATGGAAATCCACGCCAAGGAAATGCTGGAAACGCGTGACCGACTCAACAAAATACTGGCTAAGCACACAGGCCAGAGCGTCGAGCGCATTAAGCACGACACGGATCGCGACCGGTTCATGGATTGGAACGAGGCGGTAAAGTACGGTCTGATAGACCGCGTGCTCGAGAAGCGCGGTGAGGCCATAGCGCCAGCGGGTAAATGAGCTAGTGCGACGCCGGCAGGTAAGTAGTCCGGGCCCAGTGGCCGGGCAAGAAGATGAGGATTCGCGCAGTGCAGGGGGCTGCCTGATAGGGCGGCCCCGCCAGACCGGTCACAATGCGGCCGGACGTGGCAAACGGGTGGGGGGGACCTGCCCGTGAAGACTATCTCGGAAGGAATATGGGAAACGCGTGCATAGCGCACAAGATTAATCAATATGCAAAGGTTGCAGCCAAGACAGTGAATCCGGACTCGAAAGTGGCCAGAAAGACGCCAATACAATTCCCGTCTACACAAGGGCTTAGCCGTGAGCCAGCGCTTTGCTTCGCGGCTTCGGGCCATGCTATAACGATGACGAGCTGCGCGCTCATGAGGACCTTCGATGAGTGAAGATTCCCGCGGCCGCCATGACGACGGAAAACTTCTGTACTGCTCCTTCTGCGGGAAAAGTCAGCACGAAGTTCGGAAGTTGATTGCCGGCCCTTCGGTATTCGTCTGTGACGAATGTGTCGAGCTGTGCAATGACATCATCCGCGAGGAGCTCGAGGATCGCGCTGAGCGCGCCCGCGACAAGCTCCCCAAGCCCCACGAGATCAAGAAAGTTCTCGACGAGTATGTCATTGGCCAGGAACGCGCCAAGAAGGTGCTGTCCGTCGCCGTCTACAACCATTACAAGCGCCTGCAGACCCGCACGGGTGGCGCGCGGTCCAAGGACGATGTCGAGATCGCGAAGAGCAACATCCTGCTGATCGGCCCCACGGGCTGCGGCAAGACGCTCCTCGCTGAGACGCTCGCTCGTCTGCTCAACGTCCCGTTCACGATTGCCGATGCGACCACGCTGACCGAAGCGGGTTATGTTGGTGAGGACGTCGAGAACATCATTCAGAAGCTGCTGCAGAAGTGCGACTACGACGTCGAGAAGGCGCAGACCGGTATCGTCTACATTGACGAAATCGACAAGATCTCGCGCAAGTCGGATAACCCGTCGATCACCCGCGACGTGTCCGGCGAAGGTGTGCAGCAGGCTTTGTTGAAGCTGATCGAAGGCACCATCGCTTCGGTGCCGCCGCAGGGTGGCCGGAAGCATCCGCAGCAGGAATTCCTGCAGGTGGACACCTCCAACATCCTGTTTATTTGCGGCGGTGCGTTCGCCGGTCTCGAGAAGATCATTCTCAACCGCACCCAGAAGGGCGGTATCGGTTTCACCTCCGAAGTGCGTGATGTGAGCTCGCGCCCGCATGGCAGCGATCTGTTCCATGACGTGGAGCCCGAGGACCTGATCAAGTACGGCCTCATTCCGGAGTTCGTCGGCCGCCTGCCGGTCGTTGCCACCCTGGATGAGCTGGACGAGATCGCGCTGATTTCCATCCTGACCGAGCCCAAGAACGCGCTGACCAAGCAGTACAAGCGGCTGTTCGAGATGGAAGGCGCCGAGCTCGAGTTCCGTGATGAAGCATTGCGAGCCGTCGCCGGCCGTGCGATGCAGCGCAAGACCGGAGCACGTGGTTTGAGGACTATTCTCGAAACCGTGCTGCTCGACACAATGTATGAGCTGCCTTCCATGCGTAATGTGGCCAAGGTAGTTATTGACGAGACGGTCATTGAGGGTCAAACCAAACCCTACGTGGTGTACGGCACCGACGACGGCAGGCTCACCAGCGTCGACGAGCCCCGGCGCGCGTCCGGAACGAACCATCACTGACCGTTCCCTCTCTCCAAGGGCTCAGGCGGCGCTGTTAAAGAACAGCGCCGCATGCTTCTTCGCCCCATTTACCGTTAAACTGATCGTACGCCGGCACCTGCTCGCACCGGGTGTCGTGTCCCATTCGCCATCGAGGGCTCGAGCGTGTCCGAAGCAACTACAGTAAACCCAACCTCGACCGGCATCGAAAACGTGCCGGTGCTGCCGCTCCGGGATGTAGTCGTTTATCCACACATGGTGATCCCGCTGTTCGTCGGCCGCGAGAAGTCGATACAGGCGTTGGATGTTGCCATGCGTACCGATAAGCGAATCATGCTGGTCGCACAGAAACAGGCCGACGTCGATGACCCGAAGGCGGATGACCTATACCGCATCGGCACAGTCGCAACAATCCTCCAACTTTTGAAGTTGCCCGACGGCACCGTCAAGGTCCTCGTCGAGGGTGTTGATCGCGCGCGCATCGAAAAGTTGCATGCCGGCGAACACTACTCCTCGGATGTGACACTGCTGCCCGACCAGGAAGCCTACGACGAGCGCGAGATGGACGTGCTCGCCCGCTCTGTCATCTCGCAGTTCGAGCAGTACGTAAAGCTCAACAAGAAGGTACCTCCCGAGGTACTGACTGCGCTTGCGGGTATCGAGCATGCGGGCCGGCTGGCTGACACGGTTGCCGCTCACATGTCGCTGAAGCTCGCCGAGAAGCAGAAGGTTCTCGAGATCCTGGATGTACGCAAGCGTCTCGAGCACATCCTCGTCGCCATCGAAGGCGAGATGGACGTGTTGCAGATCGAGAAGCGCATCCGCGGCCGCGTCAAAGCCCAGATGGAGAAGAGCCAGCGCGAGTACTACCTGAATGAGCAGATGAAGGCCATTCAGAAAGAGCTCGGCGAGATGGACGAGGGCGGCAACGAGATTACCGAGCTCGAGCAGAAGATCGCCAAGGCCGGCATGCCCAAAGAGGCGCGCGAGAAGGCCACCGGCGAGCTGAACAAGCTCAAGATGATGTCGCCGATGTCCGCCGAGGCCACTGTTGTCCGTAATTACATTGACTGGCTGGTCAAGGTGCCGTGGAAGAAGCGGACCAAGATCATCAAGGACATCGCCCGCGCCGAAAAGGTGCTGGACGAAGACCACTTTGGGTTGGACAAGGTCAAGGAACGCATCATCGAGTATCTCGCTGTCCAACAGCGGGTCGATAAGTTGCGCGGCCCGATCCTGTGTCTCGTGGGGCCGCCAGGTGTTGGCAAGACTTCGTTGGGGCAGAGCATTGCGCGCTCGACCAATCGGAAGTTTGTGCGCATGTCGTTGGGCGGAGTGCGTGACGAGGCCGAGATTCGCGGCCATCGGCGCACGTACATCGGCTCGATGCCCGGCAAGATCGTGCAGAACATGTCCAAGGCGGGTGTGCACAATCCGCTGTTCCTGCTCGACGAAGTCGACAAGATGTCCATGGACTTCCGCGGCGACCCGTCATCGGCGCTGCTGGAAGTGCTCGACCCCGAGCAGAATTCCGCTTTCAACGATCATTACCTCGAGGTCGATCTGGACCTGTCGGAAGTGATGTTTGTCTGCACGGCCAACAGCCTGAATATCCCGGCTCCGTTGCTGGACCGCATGGAAGTCATTCGTCTGCCCGGTTACACGGAAGACGAGAAGATGAACATCGCGCGCCGCTACCTCGTGCCGAAGCAGATGAAGAACAACGGGTTGCGGGACGATGAGCTGAAGGTTTCGGATGCCGCGCTGATGGATATCGTGCGTTACTACACGCGCGAGGCCGGTGTTCGTAATCTCGAGCGTGAAGTTGCGAAGATCAGTCGCAAGGCCGTCAAACAGATGCTCCTTCATAAGAAGGAACAGAAATCAGTCGCCATCACACCGCGCAACCTGGACAAGTTCCTGGGCGTGCGTCGGTTCCGCTACGGCAAGGCCGAGGATCTGAACCGTGTTGGTCAGGTCACCGGGCTCGCCTGGACGGAAGTGGGCGGCGAGCTGCTGACGATCGAAGCGGCTGTTGTTCCTGGCAAAGGCAAGCTGCAACACACCGGCCAGCTGGGCGAGGTGATGCAGGAGTCCATCCAGGCGGCGATGACTGTGGTTCGTAGCCGGGCTTCAATCCTCGGCCTCGAGCAGGAGTTCTATCAGAAGCTCGACGTTCACTTGCACATCCCTGAGGGAGCTACCCCGAAGGACGGCCCTAGTGCCGGCATTGGAATGTGTACGGCGCTGGTCTCTGCGCTGACCAAGATTCCGGTGCGATCGGATGTCGCGATGACGGGCGAAATCACCCTGCGTGGTGAGGTTCTGCCGATCGGCGGCTTGAAAGAGAAGCTGCTGGCGGCTCATCGGGGTGGGATCAAGACGGTCCTGATTCCGGATGAGAACCAGAAGGATCTCGTCGAGATTCCCGACAACATCAAGGGCAACCTCGAGATCAAGCCGGTCAAGTGGATTGACGAGGTGCTGACGCTCGCGCTGACCCAGCAGCCGGGCATCGGGGCCGTTGAGCCGCCCGCGCCCGCGGCAGCCCCTGCCGAGGGCAAGACGAGCACCCGGCGTAACGGTCGTCGGAGCGTCAAGCAGCCGGTTCCGGCTCATTGAGATCGAGTTGAGCGGGGGGTAGGGTTCGCGTACCCTCCGCTTCCTTCCTGTTCTGCGCAGTGCGCGCTTAGCTCAGCTGGTAGAGCGTCGCCCTTACAAGGCGAATGTCGGCGGTTCGATCCCGTCAGCGCGCACCAAATAAAATCAAGCACTTAGCATCAAATAATGGCGGGCCCGCCACCGACTAGGTAGCCGTCCGCAAGCGGATCTCGCGGGTCAACGCTGAGGTCCGCACGGCCGACGATCCAGGCACTACCCTCGACTTCCGGAACGATACCGGTGATACCGGAAAGCGTTACCGTGCTGACGGCCATACCCCGATAAAGGGTCCCCAGTAACCCCTCGTTCGTAAACTTGCCGCCGATCGCCATCTTGTTCTGCGCGACCAGAGTCGCCATGCGAGCGCACGTGGCGGTACCACACTGAGACCGGTCAAATGATCCGGCGGGGGAGATCGGGACGTTACGCGCCCGAGCATCCGGATGCTTCGGGGTATCCACCCAGACAACATTGATAGGATTGGGTGGCCTACCCGTTATGGGATCATTCATTCGGATAGTGCGTTCGATCTGCATACGCGTGTGAATGCCCATTCTAACGAGCTCGTCGATGTCATTCGCCTCAACATGGAGGCCTGTATCAGCGAGATCGATGAATGCATACCACTGACCGCAATGAGCGAGGTCAGCTACTTTAGTAGTGCCGCCAATCTGCACTTCCATGGATCCCAGGTGGAAAGCGATGGGTGGTCGAAAAGCGATCGATTCAACTCTCCCATTGTCGAGCCGCGCGCGCAGCTCAACACGACCGGCGGGTGTCAGGAGGCCGAGCTCAACGTGTCCGCAAAAGCCCGGACTCGGGACTCGTATCCAGCCCTCTTCAAACAAGGTGGTCGCGACACCGATTGTTGCATGCCCGCACATATTGGGGTAGCCGTAGGCATCCATGTAAACGACGCCGTATTCGCTATCGGGTGTCACTGGCGCGATCAGTGCTGCAGCGAACATCGAGCGGTGTCCGCGCGGCTCGAGCACTGCAACTCGTCGGATCCAGTCGTGTCGATCACGAAGTTCCTGTTGCGCTGTTAGGGGCATAGTGCCAGCGGCGAGACCTGTACCGCTGACGATTACCCGGGTGGGTTGTCCACAGGTGTGCGAGTCCACGACACGTAAGACGCGACCTTGGAGTGATGTAACCTCATCAGGCATTACAAGTTGCTCTATGCGGCGCTGATGTGCGGATTCGAATGACCGCTCTGCCGTCGGCGGGCATTACGCAGGGCGATAAAGAAAAGCCCGGTGATCAGCAGGAAACCTGGGCAGGCGATCAGAAAAACTGCACGCCCGATGTCCCCGCCCGCCGAGGGCAGATGGTCTGCCACGAATCCCACCGCGACCAGTCCTACGCCGGCGCCGAGCGCCACATTCAGGAAGAAGCTGACGGCCGTGACCAGCCCGTGCCGCGCGTTGGGCACGAGGTCCAGGAGAGTCAACATTCCGACCGCGGCGCCGACGCAAGAGAGGAAGACATACAGAGTGACCCCGGCGAGCACCACATCAGCGCTGCCTGCCATGATGAGGATAGTGACGGGTGCGGTCAGCGCAGCCGAACAGACCGCGACCGGAATCCGCCCGCCCCGAAACCCTCGCAGCCGCCCGCAATCGCTCAAAAACCCGCCGGCCAACATGCCGGCTCCGCCTGCGATCATCAACAGCGTGCCGAGAAGCGGACCAACCTGACTCGCCGCCATACCAAAACCACGGACGAGCAGCGATGGCGTCCACGCGAGCACGGCATTGTCAACGAGAGAGGTGATTCCCATCGCCAGGAGCAGTGGGGCCAACCGCAGCCAGCTATCGGCACCAGGCACGAGCCAGCCGTCTTTCAACGGCTCACCACCGCAGGAGGGGGATGCATTGCGCTGGTGCATGGCGAGGCTGGGATCGGCAAGACGGCTCTCGTTAAGGAGCTCTCGCGACGGCAACAGGCGAGGCGGGTTTTGTGGGGCGCCTGCGATGCGCTTTTTACGCCTCGGCCCCTCGCGCCCTTGAACGACATAGCGCGCCAGACTATGGGGGTCCTGCTCGAAGCCATCAATTCCGGCACTGACCGCGCTCGCTCAGATTCGTATTCGACGGGGCGACCCTGATCCCAGCTCGCCTCTGGAAGAAGCGCAGACGCTGGCAGGTCGGCTGCCCCAGTTGCAACGCCTCGCGGCACTTGCTGTTGCGCGCTGAAGCTGCATGGCTGGCGGACGATCGCGAAGGTGTTGTCCGGGCGATCCTGCCCTTGTACGAACTGACTCGACAGAAGCTCGACCCGCGAATGAATGGCGAGCTCGCCGTGTGGCTGTTCCGGGTGAATTCCCTCGACGAACGGCGAACACAGCTCGCGGAACCGTACGCCGCGGAGATTTCCGGTCAATGGCGGTCCGCCGCCGATGCATGGAAGGAGCTGGGATGCCCATACGAACATGCAACAGTCCTGGCGCTGTATGGAAGCGAGACTGAGAAACGCCAGGCACTCACCGTGTTCGAGAGTCTCGGTGCGTCGCCGGCTTCGCGGGCGCTTCGCAAACAGTTTCGGGCCCACGGTATCAAGGGAGTTCCGCGCGGTGCACGCGCTACGACGCAAAGTAATCAATACGGCCTGACGAAACGCGAAGCGGAAGTTCTATCGCTGTTGTCGCGGGGAATGCGCAATGCGGCGATTGCCAGAGCCTTATTTGTTTCCCACAAAACAGTGGACCACCATGTATCGTCGATTCTGGGCAAGCTGGGCGTGCCCTCGCGGGGCGAAGCAGTGGTGGTGAGCCAAAAATGGCAAAATGGCGCCCATGGACTCAGTCGCAATCACTCAATCCCGCGCCAGGCAAATCTGGCTGCACGCCCAGATGCTCGATACTCCGGCACCGTTCGGTAACGGGCCTGCCGCGACCCCGGCAGCAGTCCGGCATCTGGGGTACGTTCAGATCGACACGATCAATGTCATCGAACGCTGTCATCACCACATTCTGTTCACCCGGATTCCGGAGTACCGCCGCGAGCACCTGCATCGCGCACAGTCAGTGGACAAGGCCGTGTTTGAATACTGGACACACGCGCTCGCGTATCTGCCGATAGAAGACTTTCGATTCTATGTGCGCGACATGCGGCGCTACTGGGCACGGCGCAGCACCTGGTTCACGAATGTCAAAGAAAACGATGTTCGCAGGGTCCTGACGCGGATCCGTAAGAACGGTGCATTGACGATTCGCGACATCGATGACGATGTGTTGGTCGAAAAGGATCATGCGTGGGCGAGTCGCAAGCCTTCGAAACGCGCTCTGCAGTTGGCGTTCTACAAGGGGTTGGTGACGGTCAGCCAGCGTGCAGGTATGTTGAAAACGTATGAGCTCACGGGGCGGCATTTTGGGTGGCAGCGGTTGCCGGCTGCGCCTGCGCCCAAGGAAACGTGTGAGTACCTCGTGGATCGTTCGCTTCGATCCCAGGGGCTGGTCAGCCTCGATTCCATCAGTTATCTGAACCCTTCCGGCAAGCCGGCGATCAAGCGTGTCATTGACCGGCGGGTGCGCCGCAAAGAGCTGCTACCGGTGGATCTGGAGGGGGCCGGCAAGTGGCAACATTGGGCACGGCCCGAGACACTGGAGCAACGGTTGGAGGGTAGTGGGGACCTGGTCCATATCCTGTCGCCCTTCGACCCCCTCATCAACCAACGCAAACGCCTGCAGTTGTTTTTCAACTACGAGCACCGGTTTGAGGCCTATGTTCCCAAGGCCAAGCGGGTGTTCGGCTATTTCGCCTGCCCGGTACTGGTGGGAGATGACATCGTTGCCGCCATTGATCTGAAAACGGACCGCGAGCGGCAAACCCTGTTGATCCAGAAATGGACCTGGGTGGGCAGGGGCTCGGCGCGGGTGCACAAGAAAAAGATCGAGGCCGCACTGGCTGCGTTTGAGCGGTTTCAGCTCTGGCCTGCGACAAATGTCTCCGCGGCAACAGTTCCCTATGCAACACAGAAAAAATAGAGAAACAGGCAAGGGCTAGGAGGGCGTCATGGCCGGGAAGAAGAAAAAAAGCAGCCGAAGAAGAAAAAACACCCTGGTCAGCCGCCTTCGAGCCCAAATGTGCTTGCCTGGGAAGATGATCCTCAGGGGAATACCCCGGTGTCCGTGCCGACACCGGATCCTGCCGAAAAACCGTTGGCGTTCCGCTTTCCCACCCCCGCGCCAACGGCAGGGCAGTATCCGCTCGGCACGGCGTCCTTTCGCTACTGGGCTGCCGTTGTGGCCCTGCGTCGGGGCGCCAATTTCTGGAGTCCGGGTATTCCGGGTGGCCACTGGCAAGTTGGACCCATGCTGCCCGTGCTCCTCGATGAAGGCGAAGACCTCAATGCCTACTATGACCGCAAGGCGCTGAATTTCTTCCATGGTCCACTCGGCTCGGGGTTGGTGTATTCCGGCGAGAGCCCTGATGTTGTATGTCACGAGATGGGCCACGCCATTCTGGACACGGTCAAACCCGGCCTGTGGGATGCTGCAGCGCAGGAAATTCCCGCATTCCACGAGTCGTTTGGCGATATGAGCGCCATCCTCAGCGGGCTGCAGGTGCAGTCCCTGAGAGCCACGGTCCTGCAGGAAACCTCGGGGCACCTGTATCGCAGCTCGCGGCTTTCGCGACTGGCTGAACAGTTGGGTATGGCAATCCGGGCGCAGGCGCCGGATGCGGTCGACTCCGATTGTCTGCGTAACGCAGTCAACTCGTTTACCTATCATGATCCGCTGTCTGTGCCGAGCTCCGCGCCGGCCTCGCAGCTGTCATCCGAGCCGCATTCGTTTTCACGGATATTCACGGGAGCTTTCTTCGAAGGGCTCGCCGGGATGTTGACCGCAATCGCGCAGAATTCCAAATCGCCCACTGAGCAGGAGTTACGAGCTGTCAGCCGTGACATGGGCAACATCCTGTTGGCGGCCATTCGCCAGGCGCCGATCGTCGCCAACTTCTACTCGCAGGTCGCGACGGCCATGGTCCAGGCCGCAAACGCCGTAAACAGTGCTTACGGTCCAGTACTCAACGCCGCGTTTGTCCGCCGCAGCATTTTGTCACTTCAATCGGCGTCAGCGATTGGAGGCCTCACCACCACGCTAGCCCCCATGAAGAGCGTGGCAGCCGGCGCCACTGCTGCTGGCAGTGAACCTCCGCTGGCGCGAATTGCGCTGGATGGAAATAGATTCGGACTGGGTAGCCGTCCAATTCTCGTTCACACGGCTTCACATCCCCGCAGCGTGTCTGTTTACGCGGCGGCTTCGGATGGCAATCAACTGACGCCGCCGAGTGCCGATGCGGCTGCGACAGCCTTCGTGGATGATCTCATCCGTCGCGGGAAGGTTGACATGCCGCAACGGCGGGGCGTCGCCGGTGGGTTGGTCTCGCATCGGAGCATCAAGACGCACAAGCTCGTGTCGGCCGACGAGGGGTTGTTGCTGCAGCGGATATTGTTTGATTGCGGGCACCGGCATCGCTGAACCGGGCGGCTTCTGGTACAACGGTGCATGACCGCCGACAAGAATTCCCACCCCCCCGGCGCCATCGTGGCATCCGACCCGCAAACCGAATCCTTCGTCAGAGGATTGGTGGACCGGGGTGAAGCGGCCAGACCGGGCGCCGACGGCAAGCTTCCCCCCGGTGCGACGCACGAAATCGTCGGGGAGACCGAAACAGGCCTCCCCATAGTGATCCGCCGCCGCTTTTCAGCCTATTGAGCACCCTGTCCGGGTCCCAAATACCCCCTGTTCGAGTATATTAGGGCCCAGCCATGACCCACTTCGTACGGACCATTGGACGCATTACCTGCCCGGCTTTCGCTGAAAGCCGGGGCTCGATTGCGTTCGGTGTTCTACAGTCCAGTACGAGGTTCCAGGTTCATGAGTGCCACAGATTCCTCTCCGCAAACGTCAGCTCTGTACCGTCTACGGGTCACGGCTGAAGCCGATCTCGGCGCGCTGTCGCGCGTTCTCGAGCGATTCCAGAACCTGAATGTCGTTCCCCGCCGCGTTGTGGCGGAGATGGGTATCGGCGACGTTCTCTATATCCAAGTCGACATCATGGGCATGGCCGAAGAGCGGATCTCGCTCATCACGGCCAAGTTGAATCAGGCGCTGAGTATCCGCGACGCCCATTGGCACGCGGTTTGAGCCGTCGCGTCATTCGTCTACCCACTGTGCCGGCGCTTCCAGTGATGGTGGTTCTGACGGGGGTGGTGGCGCATTAGGTTGTGGTGGGCCAGGGTGGCCCGGCTCGACCTCAAAATTTTCGGATGCCGCTTCAGCTTCGACTTCCAGGTCCGCCGCCGCGGGCGCGGTGGACTCACTCCTCATGAAGGTCGTTTGCCGTGTTGGCTGCTGCGTTTCGGGCTGCCACGGGAATACCTTGTTCGGGCCCGGCCGGCTGATGGACGCAATTAGGGGCAACTTCGATCGTTCGATCGAGTTGTTTGCATTCATCATGAAGAACGTGAGGACTGCGGCGGTGGTGGCCGCGAAAACACCGGAGCCAACAAAAAACGCTGCGCGTTTCTTGCCCGCAGGCGCGCCCCGTGGGTTGTACGTTGAGCGTCCCGTAGCCGCGAGTTTCGCGAGTTGCGCCAACGAATCGTTGGTCATGCCCGGTTCGCGGCGCCGTCTGCCGCGATTGTTGGCACCGTTGAATTGCGGTGGTGTCTGCGTCGGGTCAGTGGGTCCGAAGTTGCTGTTCGCCTCGAGTTTAGCGGCGTTGCGTTTCGCGAGTGCGCGTTTGAAGGCGTCGCTTTGCGGAATCGGGGCAGGTGGGCGGCGAGCGCTGGTGGCTTGGCGCTGCGATGGCGGTGCCTGCCTTGTTGGTGCCGCGGCCTGACGCTGCGTCGGTACTTGTCGTGTGGCACCTGCGGCGCCGCGTTGTGGAGACGGCGCTTGGCGCGTTGCGCCTGCGGCGACCGCACGCGGCGCGGACTGCGCCCCGGCGATCGCGTGCTGTGGCGGCGATGCGTGAGCGGCGGCGTACCGCGCTGCCGCGCGCATGCCGGACGTGACTGGTTGCGGCGGCTGTGGAGCCTGTTGCCCCTGCGTGGCCGGCTGCTGCCGCGGTGCCGCCCGCCGCGCGGGGGCGGCAGGTCGCTGCGAAGGATTCCACCCATCCTCCAAAACAACATGCCTAACCCCACCCGTGCTCGTAGCCACCACTTTCGGAGGCGGCACCTCGGCGCAAGTGCTGCGCGCAAGGTTGACCGCCGCCCAAAGCTTGCGAAAGCTAATCGGGTAAGGAAGCGTCCGAAATAGCCCAAACAGTCCCAGCTCACCTTTGAGCAGATTCAGTGTCGCGGGACGGGCTGCAAAAATGCGCAGGGTGTTGGGCGTGTTGACCGCAACGTGGCTCAACACTTCGAGCCCGGATCCATCGCCTAACGTCTCACAGGCGACGATGAGATCGAACTCGGTCCGTTGCAACAGCGCGAGGCAGGCGGCTTTGGTCGCGGCCGTGTGGATCTGCAGGTCGTTCGCAAACGTACCGGCTGCTTTAGCCAGTACCTTGGCATTTCGACCTGCAACGAGAACCCGCATCAGCTACTAAATACTCCGAATCTAAGGGAATTTGCAGTGCCCGCAGAAAGCGACACTGTCTGGCGAGCCCGACAGGGTTACCGGCTCGCGACCTCGACTCCCTTCCATCCTCCCCCTAATGCCCTGAACACCGCAATCTGATCCTGAATCAGCGCCGAGTCCGAGGTAGCCACCGCGGCATCTGCGGCCACCAGCGATTGCTCGGTCGTCAGCAGATCGAGATTGCTCACAGAGCCTGCCAGGAACTGGTCGTGGGCCATATCGAACGCCTGATGAGCCTTTTCCTGGGCCTCGGAGAGTGCCTGTCGTCGGTCCAGCTCGGAACCGTACGTCGATAGCGCCTGCTCGGTCTCCTTCAGTGCCTGGAGGACAACGGAATCAAAGCTTGCTAAGGCGGCTGCCGCGCTGGCCTTCGCGGCCCGGATCCGAGCGCGTGGGCCAGCCATGTTCGGAAACGTCCAACTCACGCTGGGTCCAACGCCCCAGGTGACAGCGTCGGCGGTGGTGAAATCTTGGATGTCGGACGTGACCGATCCGTACAGGCCTTTCAGGGTAATTCTCGGGTAGAGGTCGGCCGTGGCTACCCCGATGCGGGCCGTGGCTGAGGCCATCCGCCGGTCCGCCTGCCGCACGTCCGGGCGCCGCTTGAGGAGGGTCGCCCCGTCACCGACGGGAATGAGGTCGGTCAGGTGGGGAGGTGTCACGCACTGGTTCACCTCAGAGGGTGCCATGGACGGGGCCCGTCCAAGCAGCGCGGCCAATTGGAACACAGCCGATCGACGCTGGCCTTCGAGGGGAGGAATGCTGGCTCTGACCTGAGCCACCAGACCCTGCGCCCTGACTACGTCGAATTGCGAATTGGCGCCGGCCTCGTTCCGATGGACGGTGATATCCGCTTCGTGAGTCACGATGTCGAGAGATCGCTTTGCAACTTCTATCTGTTCTCCAAACGCACAGATCTGCCCGTACGCCCGCGCAGTCTCCGCAGCCACGGTGATCTTCACGCTGTCGTGTGCTGCTGCCACAGCTTCTGCGTCCGCGCGAGCAGACTCGACTGACCTGCGAACCCGGCCCAGGTAGTCGAGCTCATAGCCAACGCTCAGCGCGGCTTCGTGGATCCAGATGGTCTGCGACCGGCGGCCGGTGAGATTCAGGATTTCGTCGGTGCCTGCGTCGCGACCGCGGGTGGATCCAACTTCAGCTTTCGTTTGGGGAAGCCACGCGTCGCGTGCTATGTCTAGCGCAGCGAGCGAGGCTTGCAGATTCGCCTCGGCAGCGCGCAGGTCCGTGTTGGCCTTGAACGCTTCGTCCAACAGTTTGTCGAGCATTGGATCGTGATACAGGCGCCACCAGTCATCGGGCGGCTCGGCGGGTGTTTCTGCCGATGCCGATACGGATACCAACGGAGCCTCAGCGCCCGGTGTCGGGGGGGCAGGATGATAATTCGGTCCGAGCGTGCAACCTGCCACGATAACGACGACGACGGCGGCGAGCAAACCGGACGCAACACGCACGCTCATGGTGGCGGCTCCTTTCGAGGAGCAAACACAGGCATGTGCGAAGCAGGTCCGAGCGGAGCAGCCCGCCTGGTAACAATAAAAATCACAGTCAGGGCAGTTGCCGCTGCAATGACAACAAATGCATCGATGATTCCCTGCGTGATGGCACTACCGTGTACAACATTATTCAACACGGCAGAACCCCGGGTGAACGCCGATTCAGGGTCGCCGGCGCGTGCGGTGGCCCCGCCATAGGCCTGGATACGTTGAATGACCTGTGGGTCGCCGACCTGAATGTGTTGTCCCAGGTGATTCGAGGCAATCTGACCGCGCACTCGGACAAACGTCTGGATGAACGCGCTGCCGATCTCACCGCCGAACAAACGGGCAGTCTGGATTGCGGCACCGAAGGTCAATGCGACCTGCGGGCGCAGATGCAGGACCGCGAAAAAGACCGTCCCGGACAGGGCAAAGCTCTGGCCCACCGCCTGGAGGAGCGCCGAGGGAATGAACTGATCGGATCCCCACACCGGCGTGAGCTTGTAGGAGATCATCAGGCAGGCGATACAGATGCACGTGAAGCCGAACACGGCGATGATGCGCGGATCGGCGCGGCGCAGGGTATAGCCCGCGATCAAACAAATCAGCAACTGCGGCGCTGCAATCCAGGTCAGCGTGTCGCCCACCTCCAATGCGCGAAAGCCGCGCACGGTCTGCAGGAACTGCGGTATGACGAGTGCCGTCGACAGGATCGTCAGTCGCAGAAACGAGATGAGCAGCAACATGCGCGGTAGAGGCGGTTCCCACACCACTTTCAAGTCGATGACCGCGTACGGGCACAGCCACTCGTGTATGAAAAATGCGATCAGCAGGATGCCGCCGGCCGTCAGCAGGCCGATGATGAGCGGCGAATTGAGCCAGTCCAGCCGGTTTCCCTGGTCGAGCGCGGCATAAATCAACGCGAACCCCGAGCCGCCGTACAGGAAGCCATAGACGTCGGCCCGCGGGCGGTTGGGATTGACCGGCTCCGGTTTGACGCCGAAATACAGGCACGCAACCATGACTACCGCGAAGGGAACGTTTTGCCAGAAAATAAAGTGCCAGGAAAGGTAGTCGGTATACCAGCCTTCCAGCGAGGCTGAGATGTTGAGTGAAACTTCGAGGTTGAGTGCGTAAACGGCAATGCCGTATGCCCAGTACTTGGGCGGAGTGTTGCGCAGTACGAAGCTCAGTGTCAGGGGGATGAAAAAGCCGGATGCCATTCCGCCCAGGAACTGCAATATCAACAACGTCTGCAGGTTGGGAGAGAAGGGCTCGATGACGGAGATGACGGCAAAGGCTGCGGCCGCTCCCATCAACGACTTGCGGGTGCCGTAGATGGCGCCCAGCCAGATGGACACCAGGGTGACAGACATCTGGCCAACTGTCTGGGCGGTGGATATCCACGCGCCTTCGTCAAAGCCGGCATGCACCGCGCCCCGGATGTCGGCCAGCCCGAGCGTCGACAGCCGGGTGTTGAGAGTTGAGATGAAAGTACCCATGAACACGGCAGTGATGCCGAGCCAGGGGAATGTCGTGGCCGGCGCCGGTACTGCAGGAGCGGGTGGAGTTGCGGCAACTGCCGCAGGCACGCTCATCTATGCTCACCCGAGCGCGTATCAACGATCGCAACAACCGACATTCCCGGCCGGAGTTTGTCCTTTAAACCATCCGCATCGTCGATGACAATCTTCACCGCGACACGTTGGACAACCTTGGTGAAGTTCCCGGTCGCATTGTCAGGCGGCAACAGCGCGAACTGCGACCCGGCCCCGGGAGCAAATGCAATCACGTGCCCGCGCAACGTACGCCCCGGAAACGTATCCACCCGCACATCAGCCTTCTCACCAACAGCCATGTGCGTCAGCTGCGTCTCCTTGTAGTTGGCGATCACCCAGACATTGGGAAGCGGTGTAAGGGAGGTGACCTGGCCTCCCACACCCACCCACTGCCCGGGCTTCACCTGCCGCTGCCCGATCACACCGTCCTGCGGAGCTACGATGCGCGTGTAGCCCAGATTGATTTTCGCGATCGCAAGATTGGCCTTCTGAGCTGCGAGAGCGGCCTGCGCCTGGGCTTGTTGAGCCGCCAGGACCGTCAGCTGGCGGCTCGCAGCGTTCGCCTGCGCGCGGGCTTGCTCGAGCTGGGCGGCCAGTTGCGCCTTCGTTGTCTGTAATTTCTCGGCCGCCTCAGTCGAGGAGGAGCCGGTCTTGAACAGCACCTGCTGGCGCGCCAGATCCCGTGTGTTCTGCTCTGCATTGGCGGCCACCGCTGCCACACTGGCTTTCGCGGCTTGCACATTTGCGTTCTGCAGCTCCTGTTGCGCCTTCAGGGCTTCGATTTGCGCCGCGGCAGCCGCGACGCTGGCTGTGAGTTGATCGACGGAGGCGCGGTAGTCGTCATCGACGATCTCGGCGAGCAACTGCCCCTCGCGGACTCGCTCGTAGTCTTGAACGGGCATGCTGCGCACATAGCCGGATACTTTCGCGGCGATCGGGGTCAGGTCGGACTGCAGATACGCATCATCCGTCGATTGCCGCCTCGAATCGGACTCCCACCGGGTCCAGCGCGTCGTGATCAGCACCAGCACGCCCACGGCGAGCAGAAAAACGATTGCCCGCCAGATCCAATCGGGCGGTGCACGCCAATTGAATGCGGATTTGGTATCCGTCATCGAGTTCTCCGTCCAGTCCCATAACCCCCCGCGCGACCACAGTGTAGCCAACCCGGCGGCAGCCCGCGATGCTGTCTCGGACGCCCGTCCTGGTGCTCAGGGAGCTGGGGAGACTCGATGAGGCAGAAATCGCCTGCCGGAAGGCGTTGGAGTTGGATCCGGGGCACGCTCCCGCCCATATCAACCTTGCCGAGCAGTTCAAGCGTCGCGGCCGGCTGCGGGAGGCGAAGGACCACCTGCTGTCGGCAATACGGCTGACACCTGACTCGACAACAGCACGCGTTAGCCTGGGCGAGGTTCTCGTTGATCTCGGCGAAATCCAGCCGGCCGTGGATCCCTATCGAGAGATCATCGCGGCGACCTCGACGCCGGCACCTGTTTACGTGAGGTTGGGAATCGCTCTCAGGGCGCTTGGAGACACCGCGGGCGCCATTGAGGCGTGTCAACAGGCAGTGACGCTGGCCCCAGGAGCACGCGTCATTTATGTCTCCCTTACAAAAAATCGACACTGCTTGACGTAAGTTGAGGCCGAATAATTTCAGGAGGGTTAAAGGTTCGTGAATACGGAACAGGCACGATCCGGGCGATTGCCACAAAACTGTCATCTAAACCAGTTACTTTCCCGCGCAAAGCAAACGAGCAAAGCGGGGATTTCGATATGCATAGTTATCGGTTGGTGGCAGGCTGCGCGGCATTCTGGGCAGTCGGTGGGTTGGCACACGCGGACGAAGGGCGGGAATTCCGTTCTTTCCTGGTGCCGGGTTCTCTGGTCATCAGCAGCAGTACATACGACAGAACTCGCGGAGCTGTTGCCTCGCTGAAGGTCGGCACGCCGCTCGCCGGCACCGACACTGCAACGACAGTAGCAATCGCTGACAACAACTACGTGACCGTCTGGAACAACGAAACGGCTGACAGCAGTTTCGGTGTGACTTCGCCGATCCGTCTGACTGAAGTAGATCCGCGCACGGGTCGCGCATTCGGGTCGATTTCCGTCCCTGCAGAGCAGGTGGTTACGAGCTTCCCGTCCAAGTCCGAGCTGGGCCTGCACATATCGAGAGACCGGGAAGGAGCCCATCTGGTGTTTGTTGGTTACGCCGGCTCCGATGCAGGAGCCCTGGACGTATCGAATTCTGACGCGGTTGCGGGTCAGGACCCGACAAATCCGGTGACCTTTGCTTTCGGCTCCGGGTACGCATTTCATCGCACAATCGTCTCACTGGATGAGCGTGGTCGCTTCACATATACGCCCACCGTCGACTACGGCGGCAACAATGGTCGTTCCGCTTTGCTTGGGTCGAATGGGCTGTACTATGTCGTTGGTAATGCCAACAACGGCAACGCCTCGACGTTTGGCTCCAACGGCACGAGCCCCGATGTGACCGAGACTACCGGTCTCAATGTAGTGAAACCGATTAATGCACAATCGGTGAACGTGACCATCCCGGCAGGTAACTCAGCGGAAGTCGATCCGCTACTGCAATTCCCTTTGGGAAAGAACGGGGCGCTCGATAAGGCAGGCAAGGACGATAATTTCCGCGGCGTGACGGAGTTCGACGGAGCGTTGTATTTCACCAAGGGCAGCGGCAGCAACGGCATGGATACGGTCTACACCGTCAGTTCACTGCCCACCGTAGCAAATGCAGCAGCGGCGACGATCAGCGTCGTGCCGGGCTTCCCAACCGATTCGGCGCGAGCAACCGGCGGCAATTTCACCCCCTTCGCAGTGTTCTTCGCGAACGCCAATACGATGTATGTGACTGACGAGGGGACAGGTGCCAGTGTCGACGCAACCCAGCATGCAGGGCTGGAGAAATGGAGCAAGGTAGGCGGAGTCTGGCAGCTCGACTATGTGCTCACCAATGGTCTGGTTGGCAAAGTTGACACCAATCTCGTCGGCCCCGATGGCCAATATCCGGACGTCACGACGGTCGGTCTGCGTAATCTCACAGGTACTGTCGGCGAAGACGGCGTCGTAACGTTGTGGGCTACGACGTCGACGACCAGCGCCGCCGGCGACAACGGTGCGGACCCGAATAAAGTGGTGTCAATTACTGACGACCTTGCCGCTACTACCATAACGGCCCGCGTCGCCCGCGAGAGCTTCCGGACTATCGTCGGGCCTACCTACGGCACTGTGTACCGCGGTGTCGCCTTTGTGCAGGAGGAATGCGACCGCGACGATCATCGTCGTGGGCGCGACTGCGATTGAAATAGAGGTGGATCAGGTCGCTCGGCCCCAAACGGCCGGGTCGAGCGACCTCGAAGCGGAAGCTCACTACTTCGTATACGGCAACGAAATGTACAACTTCCCCAAATCCGTCAGCTGCCCTGCAGTGCCCAACAGGCTGGTGAAGTGAACATCATTGTTCATCCGGCCGGTAAACCAGGAATACCTGACCACATCTGCCCGCGACTCACACGTCGCCACGGTGCATTGGGCGCGCTGCCGTTCTGCGTATTCGAAGCCGGCGGAGTGCTCGTAGTGCTCCCGGCCCCGCTCCCAGTCCCGCTCGAAGAGCTGCCGCCGGAACCACCGCAACCACTCAACAATAACGTCAGCGCAACGACAGAAGCGACGGCGCGAATACGAATAGCAAACATCGGGTGGCCAATCCGTTTGATGAAGCGAAACCGAACCATAGTCGAACTGGATGGAATTGGCGCGTCAGCAGTTGGCGACAGGAACGAACCGTCGTCACAGATGTGACCGGGTCACGAGCGTGAGCGCGGTACGGTTTTCAACGGAACACTTCCAGCGCGATCGTGCGCGCAAATGTCGCCGATTTGAGGCACGTCTCGGTGCGCGGTATTGTCTAGTGATGAATCAACCGCTCACTCAAATCGCCGACGTCCGCTTTCTCGGCAAGATCCTCGGAGATGTGATCCGTGCTCACGGGGGCGATGCACTGTTCCAGCGCATCGAAGCCATCCGCGCTGGGTCCGTCGACCGTTACCGCGGCATCTCCAATCCCCGCGGCCTGGCAGGCCTGGACACCCTGACGCTGGACGAGACCGTGGCGTTTGCACGCAGCTTTATGCTGTTTTCAATGCTCGCTAACCTGGCCGAGGACCGCCAGGGCGTCACCGCCGAGAAGGAAAGCACGCTGGCCGCGACCCTGGATTATCTCAAATCGCAGGGTGTCGACGCGAAGCAGGCCAATGATCTGCTGGACCGGGCGCTGATCGTGCCCGTGCTGACCGCGCATCCCACCGAGGTGATGCGCAAGAGCATGATCGACCATCGCAATCGCATCTTTGAGCTCATGCGGTTACGCGACGCTGGTCTCACCGAGAACGCTGATGGCGAATTGATAGAGCAGGGCATCGCGCGACAGATTGCACTGCTCTGGCAGACGCGAGCGCTGCGGCGCGAGCGGCTCTACGTGGCCGACGAAGTCGATATTGCACTTGCATATCTACGCGAGGTCTTCCTGCCTGTAATCCCAGCGCTCTACGCGCGATGGGAGCGTTCGTTGGGCCGTCGGCCGGCCAGTTTCCTGCGACCCGGCAGCTGGATTGGTGGGGATCGTGACGGCAATCCCCACGTCACTGCCGACTCCCTGCGGCTCACGCTAGGTCGATCGTCGCAGGCACTCCTGGCCGACTACCTGGCTCAGCTGCATGCACTGGGTGCCGAACTCTCCATCTCGAATGAACTGGCAGAGGTCTCCCCTGAGTTGACCGCGCTTGCCGAGCGCAGTGGCGACAACAATTCGGCCCGCGCTGACGAGCCTTATAGAAGAGCGATCACGGGGATTTACGCGCGACTTGCCGCGACCTACAAAAAGCTCACGGGCCACGCACCCGCGCGACCCGCTTCAGTGAGTGGCGAACCGTATTCTGATGCGGCCGGCTTACGTGGCGACCTGCAGGTGCTCGCGGATTCATTGCAGGCGCAAACCAAGGACGGAATCAACGATGCCGGAGCGCTCACCAGGCTCATCCGTGCAGTGGAGACGTTCGGCTTCCATCTTGCGACGTTGGATTTGAGACAGAACTCGGATGTGCATGCCCGTGTGGTTGGGGAGCTTCTCAAAGTAGGCGGTGTCACTCCAAACTACGACAAACTCGACGAATCAACACGCGTCGAGCTGCTCCGCGCCGAGCTGGCTAGCGAACGGCTCCTGGCCAGCCCCTACGCAACCTACAGCGAAGAGACCCTATCAGAGCTAGCCATAGTCCGAGCTGCCGCCGAAGCCCACAAACTATATGGCTCCGAATGCATCACTACTTACATCATCTCCAAATGCGACAGCGTGTCTGACTTGCTGGAAGTCAACATTCTGCTGAAAGAAGCCGGGTTGTATCGCCCCGGCAATGCGGCGATCATGGCTGTTCCCCTGTTTGAGACAATTGGCGATCTGGAGAGCTCGCCGCATGTCATGACGGCGTGGCTGGGGTTGCCGGAGGTGGCGGCGATCACCCGGGCGAGGGGCTTCCAGGAAGTGATGGTGGGATATTCCGATTCCAACAAGGATGGCGGCTACCTGACCTCAGTCTGGAGCCTCCAGCAGGCAACCGCAGCGCTCGCAGAGGTCTTCGCCAAAGCCGAAACAGTCATGCAGGTGTTCCACGGCCGCGGCGGCGCTGTGGGTCGTGGGGGCGGTTCATCTTTCGACGCAATCCGCGCGCAGCCGCATGGGACTGTGAAAGGCCGGATCCGGATCACGGAGCAGGGCGAGATTATTGCGGCCAAATATGGCACCCGTGAAAGCGCCGCCGTCAATTTGGAGTCGATTACAGCCGCAACTCTGTTGACCTCCTTGGAAAACGCTTCGCTGTCAGCGGACAGTCGAACCCGATTCGCCGCGGCGATGGACACATTGTCCAAGGCGGCTTTCCGTTCCTATCGCGATCTGGTTTATGGAACCGAAGGCTTCTCGCGATTCTTCCGTCAGATGACACCGCTGATGGAGATCGCGCAGCTCAAAATTGGCTCGCGTCCTGCCTCCCGAACAAATTCGGAACGCATCGAGGACCTACGCGCAATCCCGTGGGTATTCAGCTGGGCACAGGCCCGTGTCATGTTGCCAGGCTGGTATGGTGTCGGGCAGGCACTCAAATCGTTTGCAGACCCGGGGCTTCTAAAAGAGATGCTCGAAGCGTGGCCCTTTTTCCGCGCGACGGTGGACAACCTGGAGATGGTGCTCTCGAAGTCAGACATGGGTATCGCCGCGTTGTATTCCACGCTCGTCGAGGACCGCGGTTTGGCCGACAAGATTTTCGGGCACATTCGCGACACCTGGATGGTGACGCAGGAGAGCCTGCTTGCTGTGACGGAGCAAACCAGACTCCTGGAGAGACATCCCGCGTTGGATGCTTCCATCCGTTTGCGACTGCCTTATATAGAGCCGCTGAACCTGTTGCAGGTCGAGATGCTGAAGCGGCATCGTGCCGGGGAGACGGATCCGCGCGTGCGGGAGGGGATCCAGTTGTCTATCAATGCGATTGCGACTGCGTTGAGAAATAGTGGATAAACCGTCCGAGCAGGTTGAGAAAGCCTACGCGCATCTCATTTCTTCTGCGCGCGACGATGGCCGTATCGCAGCGACTGCACGGCTGATTCTGGCGATCTTTGATGACTTCTACGCAAAACTGTGCGAGTACCCTTTCAGGGCCAAACAGGCGTTTGAAACAATGGACACGCATGCGTCCATTGAAATCAGCCACGAGCGGTTGGGCCTGTACAGCAGATACATCGCGGAGCACGGGCCCCGAATCGTAGCGGCGTTTCCGGCTCTCGCGGACAACCAAGCCATCTGGGATACGCTCGACCGACTCTTCGTTGCGATGATCGTCGATCGCTACGAGGCGGATATCGCGTTCAGTTTTGCTCACTCGCTGCGGCGGAATATCGGTCACGGGCTGTGGAGGCCGGTGGCGTATTCATTTCCCCCGCCCAGCAAGCGCCGAGCAAACTCCATGGCTGCGGTGTACCGCAGGCTGCCCGTGAATGATTCTATAGACGTCGATCTGATCCTCACTGCCCTGCAGATGCCTCACATTGCCGTCTCGCTCAAAGACTTGCAGGGTGACGCATGTCGGATCCTGGATCGACTCAACCACGATGTGACGCCGACCGCGCTGGACGTAGTCGAAGCGGGCTTTTTCCGGGACCGGAGCGCATTCATTGTGGGCCGCTGGGTGATGCCGGATGGCACCTTCGTGCCCTTCGTGGTGTCGCTCCTCAACAGCCCGGAAGGCGTAAGTGTCGATGCAGTACTGCATCAGGTGTCGGACATCCACGATCTTTTCAGCTCGGCACTAGCCAACTTTCATGTGACGACACCTCTTTACTACCAGACGTGTGTATTTCTGTTCAGCATCATGCCGCGGCGGCCGCTCGGTCATCACTATTCCACTATTGGATACAACCACGTCGGCAAAGTGGCCATTCTCAATGAGATCATTGAGACCGTTCGTTCCAGCGGACAGAAGTTGAGCCGCTCACCCGGCGCGGCCGGTACCGTGGCGCTGGGTTTCACGTTCGAGGCTTGCTCGTATCACCTGAAAGTGATCCGCGATCGGCCGACGGCTTCCTATAAGTGGGGCGCGTTTCCGGGCGTCGATGTTGTCATCGAGAAGTACCGGGTGGTCCACGAGATCAACCGGGCGGGTAGCATGTTGGACAACGTCATGTACTTCAATCTGCGCCTGGACCGTGAGCTGTTCGAGCCGGAGCTGTTGGATGAGCTCGTACGCGAAGCACCCGGTAGCGTACAAGTGGAGGCCGATGGCGTATTCATTCGCTCGTTGATTGTGCAGTTGAAGATCATCCCGCTGCCGGTCTACCTCGAGAGCGCCGATGAGGCGGCTACCCGGGCCGTGATTCAGAGCCTGGGACATTGCATTCGCAACAATGCCGCGACCGATATCTTCAACAAGGACCTGGACTCGCGCAATTACGGGGTGGGGCGCTACGGGCGCGTGTTTCTGTTCGACTACGATGCCGTTGAGAAGCTGACCGATGTGAAGATTCGGACCAATGCCAGTCGGGAGCCGGGCGAGGAAGCCGTGCCGGATTGGTATTTCGAGGACGGCGTCATCTTCCTGCCCGAAGAGTTGGAATATGGGATGCAGCTGAAGAACGATTTTGCGCGCCGTTGCTTCCGGAAGCAAAACGCCGACCTGTTGGGCGTCGAGTACTGGGAGGGTGTGCAGCAGGAGCTGCAACGTGGAGAGGTGCCGGAGCTGCGCATGTATCCACGCGTCGCCAAGCTGTCAGCATGATCAATCAATTCGGCCCTTGGAACCCGGGCATCGGTTCCCAGGTCCCCCTGGAGTTGCGTCACCTGTGCACGATCTTCCGCCCGGAGCACGCCTTCACCAGTGTTGCATCGGCCACGGAACTGCACCAGCTGACGGGATTCTCCCTGTGTGATCTGGCGACTTTCCGGCCACAGCGGTTGGTGCTGCACGAATTGTTGATCCGGGTCATGGCGAATTTCTCGGTGCCCACGGGCGAGAAGATCGGCGACCTGGGCATCAACTTCCGTGAGATGACGAATCGACTGCTGCAACGTCACATTGAACCGCAGATGCCCGCAATCATTGCGGAATACGCTCGAGTGCGGCGGCGGTTATCGGACGAAATTGCTGCCGCGCTGTCCGAACTAACAGCGTCCCAGGTCAACAGAACCCGGGAGTCGCTGGTCGCAAGATTCTGGAGCCGCGTTGCACCGCGCGCGAAACTTCCGGCGGCCCGAGCGAGCCAGGTCCTGGTGAGTCCCACAGCCTGGGGCCCGCAACAAATCGCAGATTGCGAGCGCTTGGCCACCACCGAAGACCCGCTCAAACGCGCGGGATATCGCGCTTTGGCGCGCGTCATGTCAGCACTTTTTACAACCAACGGTCGCGCCTGGGGCACGCCTGAGCTCATTTGTTCAGTGGCCACTGACATGGCGTGCAATGCATATGGCAGTGATGCCATCGGCAGGATGATTGAGCCAATAGTGCGCAAGGGGGCCGCCGCCGAAGGCTACTCGATGCTCCCCAAACAAGAGCGCCCCGTCATCATCAACACCAAGGGTCCATCCGCCTCAGGCAAAAGCACCTTGCGGCCCTTGCAAAGAAAGCTTGCAGGGGACATTGGCGTGCGCTGGACGGACTTCGCGCTGATCAGCCCCGACATCTGGCGCAAGCAATTGCTCGACTACGGCTCGTTGGGGCCTGCCTTCAAATACGCGGGCGCGTTTACCTCAGAAGAGTTGCAGATAGTCGATCAGAAACTGGATCGCTACATGGCGCTGAAACATGATCGCGGTGACATGGTGCACCTGCTCATCGACCGGTTTCGCTTTGACAGCTTCGCGCCCGACTCGGATGAGGCGGGGAGCAATCTGCTGACCCGCTTCGGTGACTCGGTCTACCTGTTCTTCGTGATTACCCCGCCCGAGCAACTCGTCGAGCGCGCCTGGATGCGTGGCCTGGAGTTTGGGCGCTACAAGGCTGTTGACGACACATTGGCGCATAGTGTCGAGGCCTATGTGGGCATGCCCAATGTGTTTTTCACTTGGGTTCACCGGACTGACAAGCGTATTCACATTGAGCTTCTGGACAACAGTGTGCCATTCGGGCAGTTGCCGAAGACAGTGGCGTTCGGGGATAACTACACGCTGAACGTGTTGGACGTTGACAGGCTGTTGGATATCGAGCGCTTCGGGCGGGTGGATGTCAACGCAACCGATCCGGCCAGCCTGTACCTGGACCGCGCAATGCTGGCCCCCGAATACAATGTCGGCTTCCTGAAGCGGTCGATCGATGCTTTCCAACAGGTGAATTTTGCCGAGCAGGGTACAGGTCGGATCTACCTACGGGTCCAGGCTGGGGTGCCCGTCATGGTCGATCGGGAGGCACTGCAGAAGGCGCTGCAGGACCCCAATACCCGCGCGGCGTTGGATGTGGTCGTGACCGGGGGGCTCCCGAAAACCATCGACCACCCACAATACCTGGAGGACTCACCGGCCGAACCGACGCTCGGCCAGTGGGGCTGACTAGCCCAGGAAGTCCCCGTACCGGTCCACGTGAGTGGCCAGGTCCAACGTATGTTGGCGAGTCAACCGTTCCGCCAGCTCGGTGTCGCGCTTTTCCAGCGCTTCGATGATTTTCAAGTGATCGATGATGGAGCGGGCGGCCCGATCGCTTTGCGAAATCGTCGCACGCCGCACCGCTCGCACGTGCAGCAGCAGATTCCGGGTTGTATCCATGATCGTCTGCGAGCCACCGAGTCGAATGACCTCGGTATGGAACGCAATGTTGGCATCCGAGTACTCATCGAGATGCTCATTCGGCGGGGAGTTCTGGAACTCATCAAACAGATGCCGCAGCTTGGCAATCTCCGCATCCGGAGCATGCAAAGTCGCCAGCCGTGCCGCCATCGACTCGAGCGCCGCCCACATCTGGATCATCTCGATGATCTGGCGCTTCGATTTGCGAATGATGTAGATCCCGCGGCGCGGGATCGTCCGCACGAAACCTTCCTGCTCCAGAAGCGACAGCGCTTCGCGGATAGGCGTGCGGCTGACGCCGAGGGCAGTAATCAACTGCCTCTCGTCCAGGCGCAGCTCCTGGTTCGGGTTGTAGATATCCGTATCGGCAATCGCAGCCTTGATCAGCGTATACGCCTGATCGCGAAGGCTGGTTGCGTTGAGCGGCGCGAGGGCCAGCGGCGTGGACGCCGTGGCGCGCTGTATCAGGTTCTCGGTTGTGCTCATTCTGCCAGGGCCATTTGTCGTCCTACCGGCGGCTCGCCCGCCCGGGTGCCATCCGCCAGTGTCTCCTGAACCCGCAGCCCTTGAAAGCGGCCATGGCGCTCAGCGTAAGCGAGCATAGCCTTAGGCAACGCCGCGTACAGCGATACCGATAATCCTGTCACGGCAGCCACGCCGGCGGCAAAAAAAGTAACCGAACCAATGGTTTGCATCGCAGTTTCCCGACCCTCTCTGGGTTTGTACTAGATATATTAGATTATACGTCAATCAGGGAGCATCTGCGAAGGGAATTGGCCCAAATTTCGCATTGGCGCACGCTTTTCCCCAAGCTTTTCCGCGGACCCTCTCTAGGCGGCGCTATACAAAGCCAAAAAATATGATATACCAGCAGCCACAAGAGGCGATTTGTAGCGGCGCGAGTTCTAACTGTCAGTCCGGCTGAGTTGAGGGGGTAAGTTGGTGAGCGAGGCTAAGTGCGTCCGCATTCCGTGCGAACCCATCCGTAGTTTGACTACAGACGGCTGTTGTTGCCGGGCATCGCTCCCCCGATGGCTTCCTTCATCTAACTTCCGGACCCCATGGGTGCCAGAAAGGTAGTCAATAAGAGCGAGGGGACCAACAATGAATGCCAGTTCAGATGGAAGCAGATTGAACGGGAATGCGGGAGCATTCGGGAATCCATGGCTGCAGCTGACCATCGGCGTCATCTGTATGGCCTGTGTTGCGAATCTTCAATACGGCTGGACGCTGTTCGTCAACCCGATTGACGAGAAATTCCACTGGGGACGCTCCGCGATCCAGATCGCGTTCACCGTGTTTGTCCTCATTGAGACCTGGCTGATCCCTGTCGAGGGATACCTCGTCGATCGCTTCGGACCTCGCTGGGTTGTCATGGGTGGCGGATTCCTCGTCGCCATCGCCTGGGTCATCAACTCGAACGCCAGCTCGCTTCCCGTGTTGTATGTCGCGGCCGCTATCGGTGGCGTCGGCACAGGTTGTGTCTACGGAACGTGTGTTGGCAATGCGCTGAAGTGGTTCCCCGGTCGGCGCGGTCTCGCTGCCGGCATCACCGCTGCGGGTTTTGGCGCCGGCGCAGCCATTACCATCGGCCCCATCGCCTCAATGATCAAAGGCGCCGGTTACGAGCAGGCATTCCTGGTATTCGGCCTGATCCAGGGCGGCATCGTGATTCTCATGTCGTGGGGGCTGCAGGTTGCGCCACCCTCGCTGCTGGCCGCGAAGGTCAAAGCGGACCAGACGGCGCATGGCTATACACCTGGTGAAGTTCTGCGCAGCCCCTGTTTCTGGGTGCTCTATGCGATGTTTGTGCTCGTCGCGTCCGGTGGCCTGACCATGGCGGCCTCCATGGCGCCGATCGCCAAGGATTTCAAGCTCGAGAAGGAGCCGGTCGAGTTGTTCGGGCTGATGATGCCGGCACTGGTGTTTGCCCTGTCGCTCAACCGCATATTCGACGGTGTCGGTCGTCCCTTCTTCGGTTGGGTGTCCGATCAGATCGGCCGGGAATACACCATGGCGATCGCCTTCATCATCGGAGCCGGCGCCCTCTACATCCTCAGCCAGTCGGGCACCAACCCTGTGACCTTTGTACTGGTGACTGCCCTGTATTTCGGCGTGTACGGAGAGATCTTCAGTCTGTTCCCTGCTACGCAGGGCGATACCTTCGGCGCCAAGTACGCCGCGTCCAACGCCGGCATGCTCTATACCGCCAAGGGGTCGGGCGCACTGCTCGTCCCAGTGGCCGCGGCAATCGCCAAGTCCAGCGGTTGGAATACAGTTTTCATGATCGCTATGGCTTTCAACCTGTTGGCGGCCGTCCTGGCGCTGCTGGTTCTGAAGCCACTGCGGGCGCGTCATTTTGCCATCAGCAAAGCGACTTACGCGCCGGGCGCGGTGGGCGATCGACGGACAACGTGAGGAGTAGGAAAGATGGCAAGCGTAAATCCAGTGCCGACGCAAATGAAGTCGTCGACAGCCGAAGATACTCTGCAGAGGAAAAGCCGGGACGCGGGAGTCGCTTCAGGCGGTCACCTGGTGGCGAAGGCGCTGAAGAACGAAGGCGTTGACACGATCTTCACGCTCTGCGGCGGCCACATCATCGACATCTATGATGGCTGTGTCGACGAAGGCATTCGTATCATCGACGTGCGTCACGAGCAGGTTGCTGCGCATGCTGCTGATGGTTATGCGCGTCAGACCGGCAAGCTCGGTTGTGTGGTCACTACGGCCGGACCTGGCTGCACCAACGCAGTGACCGGCATCGCGACCGCCTTTCGTTCAGAAAGTCCGATTCTCCACATCGGCGGTCAAGGTGCGCTGACCCAGCACAAGATGGGCTCGCTGCAGGATCTGCCGCACGTTGATCTGATGACCCCGATCACGAAGTTCGCAGCTTCCGTGCCGAGCACCGAGCGAGTTGCCGACATGGTCAGTATGGCGGCGCGAGAAGCCTTCAACGGCGCGCCGGGTCCCGTCTACCTGGAAATCCCCCGCGACGTGCTCGACCGCGAGGTCGATCTGACCAAGGCTGTGATTCCGAAGCCGGGCCACTATCGCGCTTCCACGAAGTCGATCGGCGACCCGAACGACATCCAGAAGCTGGCTGACATTCTCGTCAACTCGGAACGGCCTGCGATTCTGTACGGACAGCAGGTGTGGACAGCTCGTGGTCACGAGGAAGCGATCGCGTTGCTGCGCGGTCTGGATATTCCTGGTTACTTCAACGGCGGCAGCCGTGGGTTGTTGCCACCCGGCGATCCGCATCATTTCGATCGGACTCGCGGCAATGCCTTCGCCGAGGCGGATGTCATTCTCATCGTCGGCACGCCATTCGATTTCCGCATGGGATATGGCAAGCGCATCAGCAACAAGCTGACGCTGGTCCAGATCGACATGGACTACCGCACCGTAGGCAAGAACCGGGATATCAGCCTGGGTCTCGTTGGCGATCCAGGCGCAATCCTGGGTGCAGTACTGCAAGCCGCTACCGGCCGCATCAAGCAGGACAAGCGCCAACTGCGCCAACAGTGGATGAAGAAGCTTACAGACGCTGAAGTAACAGCAACTGAGAAGCTGATGCCGCTGTTCAAGTCGAACAACACGCCCATCCACCCATATCGGGTTGCCTACGAGCTGAATGAGTTCCTGGCCGACAACACCATCTACATCGGTGACGGCGGTGACGTTGTGACGATCTCGGCTCAGGCCGTACGGCCGCGCGCGCCGGGTCAGTGGATGGACCCGGGAGCACTGGGCTCGCTGGGGGTCGGCACGGGATTCGCAATCGCCGCAGGCCTCGCCAATCCCAACAAGGAAGTCCTCTGCTACTACGGCGACGGCTCATTCGGCATGACCGCGTTTGACATGGAGACGGCAAACCGCTTCGGCGTTCCCTACATCGCGGTGATTGGCAACAACTCGGCGATGAACCAGATCCGCTACGGCCAGCTGGCCAAGTACGGCGATCAGCGGGGCAACGTCGGCAATCTGCTCGGCGACGTGCCGTTCGGCAAGTTCGCTGAGATGTTGGGCGGATACGGCGAGGAAGTTCGCGATCCCGCGCAGATCGCGCCGGCACTGAAGCGTGCTCGCGAGTCTGTGCATCGTCTGGGTAAATCGGCTGTGGTCAACATCTGGGTGGATCCGCGTGAATACGCACCGGGCACCAAGAACCAGACCATGTACAAGTGATTGAGTGGAGCAGCGCATGGGTAAGGCACTAGACGGCGTCAAGATTCTCGATTTCACACACGTGCAGTCAGGGCCGACATGCACTCAGTTACTGGCGTGGTTCGGCGCCGACGTGATCAAGGTTGAGCGGGCGGGGGCGGGTGATGTCACACGCGAGCAGTTGCGGGATGTCCCTGATGCCGACAGCCTTTATTTCACGATGCTCAATCACAACAAGCGCTCAATCACTCTCGACACCAAGAGCGCTGCAGGCAAGGAAGTCCTGGAGAAGCTCATCAGGCAATGTGATGTTCTCGTGGAGAATTTTGCACCCGGAGCGCTCGATCGCATGGGGTTCACGTGGGAGCGGATTCAGTCGCTCAACCCGAAGATGATCGTGGCATCCGTGAAGGGGTTCGGACCTGGCCCCTACGAGGAATGCAAAGTTTACGAAAACGTCGCCCAGTGTGCTGGCGGTGCCGCGTCGACGACCGGCTTTGACGATGGTCCCCCTCTCGTCACCGGTGCTCAGATCGGCGATAGCGGCACCGGCCTGCACCTCGCGCTCGGAATCGTTGCGGCACTCTACCAACGCAACACGACGGGCCGGGGGCAGAAGGTGCTCGCCGCGATGCAGGATGGGGTGTTGAACTTGTGTCGCGTGAAGTTGCGCGACCAACAGCGGCTCGAGCGAACCGGTGTGATGAAGGAGTATCCACAATTTCCCCATGGGAAATTCGGTGACTCGGTACCCCGGGCGGCCAACGCTTCGGGCGGGGGACAGCCGGGCTCCATTGTCAAATGCAAAGGCTGGGAAACCGATCCCAATGCCTACCTGTACTTTATTTGCCAGGCGCCCGTGTGGAAGGAAATCTGCAACGTCATCGGCAAGGAAGATTGGACTACCCATCCCGATTACGCGACACCCAACGCGCGCCTGCCGCGCCTGAAAGAGGTGTTTGAGACAATCGAGAAATGGACCAGAACTAAGACGAAGTTCGAGGCCATGGACATCCTGAATGAACATGACATTCCGTGCGGTCCGATTCTGTCGATGAAGGAACTGGCCCATGAGCCCTCATTGCGGGCGACGGGCACCATCGTGGAAGTGGATCATCCCAAGCGCGGCAAATATCTGACTGTGGGCAATCCCATCAAGTTGAGCGACAGCATCACCGAGGTGAAGCGTTCCCCGTTGCTGGGTGAGCACACCGAGGAAGTGTTGGCTGAGCTCGGCTATGGTGCACAGGCCATCGCCGCTTTGAGGACCAGCAAAGTGATTTGATTTTATAACCATCACGGCGTGCGTGGGGCCCGGATGCCGTGATTCCATAATTGATGAGCGAAAGGAGCACTTGACGATGAGTGAGAAGAGCGCTGTTCGCCGAATCCTCGACCAGGCCAAAGCGGCGGGTCGGGAGGCCCTGACTGCCCCGGAAGCCCGCGGTATCTGCGAGGCTTACGGAATCAACATTCCCAAGGAAGGCGTCGCCACGACCGGCGCCGAAGCGGTGAAGCTCGCGGGCGACATCGGCTTCCCGGTGGTCATGAAGATCGTCTCCCCACAGATTTTACACAAGACCGAGGCCGGAGGGGTGCTCGTGGGTGTGAAGTCTGCGGACCAGGTCGCAGAGGGGTTTTCGACTATTGTCGAGAGCGCCCGCAAGTACGACCCCAAGGCCGAAATCCTGGGCGTCCAGATTCAACAGATGCTCACAGGTGGCCACGAGGTCATCATCGGCGCGGTGACCGACCCGGCGTTCGGCAAGCTCGTTGCCTTTGGGATGGGCGGTGTGCTCGTCGAGGTGTTGAAGGACATTACGTTCCGACTCGCGCCCGCAAGCTCTGAAGACGCGCTCTCCATGTTAGACGGAATCCAGGCAGCCGAAATCCTGCGTGGTGTGCGTGGAGCGAAGCCGGTGGATCGGGAGGCGCTCGCGAGCATGATCCAACGCGTGTCGGCGCTCGTTGCCGATTTTCCCGAAATCTCCGAGCTCGACCTGAATCCGGTGTTCGCGACGGAAGAGGGCGCGACGGCAGCGGACGTTCGCGTCGTTCTCAACTTCAACCCGCCGCCGGCGCGCTATCGCCCCGACCAGAAGCTGATTGTCGAGCAGATGAACCGCATCATGCGGCCGAAGGCCGTGGCCGTGATCGGCGCCTCCGCGGAAAACGGCAAGATCGGCAATTCGGTGATGAAGAACCTCATCAACGGCGGCTATCAAGGGGCGATCTATCCGATCCACCCCAACGCCGAGAGCATCATGGGCAAAAAGGCCTACAAGAGCGTCAAGGACGTGCCGGGGGAGATCGATGTGGCCGTGTTTGCCATACCGGCCAAATTCGTGGCCCAGGCACTCACCGAGGTGGGTGAGAAGAAGATTCCCGGTGCCGTGCTGATTCCGTCGGGATTCGCCGAGACGGGCAATGTCGCAGGCCAGCAGGAGTTGGTTGAAATCGGGCGTAAATACGGCGTCCGGCTCATGGGACCCAACATCTATGGGTTCTACTACACGCCGGCAAACCTGTGCGCCACATTCTGCACAGCTTACGACGTCAAAGGAAAGGCAGCGCTGTCATCCCAGTCGGGCGGCATCGGTATGGCCATCATCGGTTTCTCGCGTTCGGCCAAGATGGGCGTCTCGGCTATCGTCGGTCTGGGCAACAAGTCAGATATCGACGAAGACGATCTGTTGACGTTCTTCGAGCAGGATGACAACACCGAGATCATTGCGCAGCATTGCGAAGATCTGAAGGATGGCCGCGGCTTCGCCGAAGTGGCGAAGCGGGTGTCCAAAAAGAAGCCGGTTGTCGTGCTCAAGGCAGGGCGCACCAGTATGGGTGCCAGGGCCGCCAGTTCCCACACCGGCGCGCTGGCCGGTAATGACAAGATCTATGAGGATGTATTCAAACAATCCGGTGTCATTCGTGCCCGTACACTGCGGGATCTGCTCGAGTTTGCTCGCGGGATCCCGGTATTGCCTACCCCGAAAGGCAACAACGTAGTCATTATTACGGGCGCCGGCGGGTCCGGCGTGTTGCTGTCGGATGCCTGTGTGGATAACGGCCTGTCCCTGATGGCAATGCCGCAGGACCTGGATGCGGCATTCCGCAAATTTATTCCGCCGTTTGGTGCTGCCGGCAATCCAGTGGACATAACGGGTGGTGAACCACCAACCACGTACCAGAACACGGTCCGCCTCGGTCTCGAGGATCCTCGCATCCATGCGCTCATCCTGGGCTATTGGCACACGATCATCACGCCGCCTATGGTGTTTGCACGGTTGATGGTCGAGGTAGTCGATCAGATGCGTGCCAAGGGCATCGAGAAGCCGGTGGTGGCGTCACTCGCTGGCGATGTTGAGGTCGAGGAGGCTGCCGAGTACCTGTATCAACATGGCATTCCGGCGTACGCCTACTCGACCGAGATTCCAGTCGCGGTGTTGGGCGCAAAGTACAAATGGGCCCGCGGTGCCGGGCTGATTCCGGCGGTCTGAGCGGGTAGGGCGGTTGCAGTGAAATCCGCACCCAATGCCAAGAGGCCCACGATGAAGTTGGGCCAAAGGTCCACCATGAACTATAGTGAACGTGGGCTCTTTTGGCTGATGGGCGTGCTGATGAAAATTGCGGTCGTGGGTGTCGGTGCGATTGGTGGCTACGTCGGAATCCGGCTCGCTTTGGCCGGCGAAGACGTCACATTCATCGCGCGGGGTGCGAATTTGCAGGCTTTGCGCACCAACGGCATCCGCCTCGTCATGTCTGACGGCACTGAAGAGTCGGTGCCGCGCGTCAATGCGACATCGGATTACGCTGCAGCCGGTCCCCAGGACGTGGTCATTCTGGCAATGAAGGCGCATCAGGTCGCGGCAGTGGCACCTGATGTGCCGAAGCTGTTCGGTCCTGACACAGTCGTTGTTCCAATGCAGAACGGTATTCCGTATTGGTACTTCCATCGACACGCGGGCGCGCTGGCCGGCACGCAGGTGAAGAGTGTCGATCCAACAGGGGAGATCGGGGCGAACATTCCGGGCGATCGGGTCATCGGCTGTGTCGTGTATCCGGCGACCGAGCTGGTATCGCATGGCGTCATCAGGCACGTTGAGGGCACCCGGTTTCCCGTCGGTGAGCTGGATGGAACGACCACTGAACGGGTCAAGCGGGTGGCTGACAGCTTGACCAAGGCTGGCCTGAAGTCGCCGGTGCTCGACGACATTCGCGCCGAGATCTGGTTGAAGCTCTGGGGCAACATGACTTTCAACCCCATCAGCGCCCTCTCACGCGCAACACTTGCCGGTATCTGCCAATACCCCCCGAGCCGAGAGCTCGCCGCCGCCATGATGACCGAGGCCCAGACCGTCGCCCACAAACTCGGGATCACCTTCCGGGTGCCGCTCGAGAAGCGGATTGCAGGTGCGGAGAAAGTGGGACACCACAAGACCTCCATGCTGCAGGACGTCGAGGCAGGCCGTGATCTCGAGATTGATGCGTTGCTGGGTGCCGTAGTGGAGCTGGCGCGGCTGACCGAGACGCCGACGCCGCATCTGGATACCGTTTACTCGCTGACCAAGCTGTTGGCGAAGAGCTTGCAGGAAAGCCGGCACCTGGAAAAACCAGACAAGTAGGCGGGCAGAAGAAGACCGGCGCGGCTTTTCGGACAATGCGCCGGGGCCGATTTTGCCTCGAGTGTATACATTTGACCCGGCAACGGGGGCGGCCCCCTTTCGCCTCGGAGAAGCGCAGATGAATGTTCACGAATATCAGGGAAAGGAGATCCTGCGTGGCTACGGTGTTGCGACACCACAGGGGATTCCTTGTTTCTCAGTGTCAGAAGCCGATGAGGCGGCACGCAAGCTGGGTGGCAACGTCTGGGTGGTCAAGGCCCAGATCCACGCCGGCGGCCGCGGCAAGGGCGGCGGCGTGAAAGTTGCGAAGTCACTCGATGAGGTGCACGAGTATGCGCAGAACATCCTCGGGATGACGCTCGTCACTCATCAGACGGGTCCGGCAGGGCGTGTAGTCAAAAGACTGTTGGTTGAGCAAGGCGCCGACATTCGCAAGGAGCTCTATGTTGGTATGATTGTTGACCGCGCAACCCAGTTCGTCACACTGATTGCGAGCTCCGAGGGCGGAATGGAGATCGAGGAAGTGGCCGCCCACTCACCGGAGCGAATTCATAAAGTCCCCATCGACCCTGTCGAAGGCCTGACGGATGCGGCGGCTGAGGCCGTTGCCCGGATGATCGGCGTACCCGACGGTTCCATTGAGGAAGCCCGCAGGTTCATGCAGGGACTTTATCGCGCATTCGTCGATTGCGACGCGTCGCTTGCGGAAATCAATCCGCTCGTCATCACGGGTACGGGCAAGGTGCTGGCGCTCGATGCCAAGCTCAACTTCGATTCCAACGCGCTGTTCCGGCATCCCGAGATACTGGCGATGCGCGATCTCGACGAAGAGGATCCCGCAGAGATCGAAGCATCCAAGTTTGATCTTGCCTATATCTCGCTGAACGGCAACATCGGCTGCCTGGTGAATGGTGCCGGCCTCGCCATGGCCACCATGGATGTAATCAAGCTGTACGGTGCGGAGCCGGCGAACTTTCTCGATGTGGGAGGGGGTGCGACGCCTCAGAAGGTCACGGCTGCGTTCAAACTCATGTTGCGCAATCCTGCGGTGAAGGGGATTTTGGTGAACATATTTGGCGGGATCATGCGGTGTGACACGATTGCGGAAGGTGTCATTTCCGCGGTTCGTGAAGTGAACCTGCATGTGCCCCTGGTTGTTCGCATGAAGGGGACCAACGAGCAGTTGGGCAAGCAGATGCTCGAGAGCTCGGGTCTGCCGATCATCTCGGCGGACGACATGGCCGACGCCGCCCGGAAAATCGTTGCCGCCGTGAGTGGCCGTAGTACCGCCGCCGATGGCACTGTGGGGGTTGCAGCATGAGCATTCTGATCGGCAAAAATACCAAGGTGATGACGCAGGGCATCACAGGCAGGACGGGCGCGTTTCACACACGGCTCTGCCGCGACTACGCCAACGGGCAGTCGTGTTTTGTCGCTGGCGTGAATCCCAACAAGGCCGGTGAGAAGTTTGAGGGCATCCCGATATTTGGCACAGTGGAGGAGGCCCGCGAACAGACAGGTGCAACTGTCTCCGTGATCTACGTGCCTCCGCCTTTCGCCGCCGCGGCGATCGACGAAGCGGTTGATGCGGGGCTCGACCTCGTCATCTGTATCACTGAAGGTGTGCCGGTTCGCGACATGATCGCAACGAGGCGCCGCATGCAGGGCAAACACACGGTGCTGATTGGCCCGAATTGCCCCGGCGTGATCACCCCGGACGAGATCAAGATCGGGATCATGCCGGGCCACATCCACAAGAAAGGCCGCGTTGGCGTTGTGTCGCGGTCAGGCACGTTGACCTATGAGGCGGTTGGGCAGTTGTCGGACATCGGTCAATCGACCTGCGTCGGTATAGGCGGAGATCCGGTCAATGGGTTGAAGCACATCGACGTAATGCGGATGTTTAACGACGACCCGGATACGGATGCCGTGATCATGGTCGGCGAAATCGGTGGTGACGACGAAGAGAACTGCGCCCGGTGGATCAAAGACAACATGACGAAGCCGGTCGTTGGGTTCATCGCTGGTGTAACCGCACCGCCAGGCAAACGCATGGGTCACGCCGGCGCGATCATTTCGGGTGGCAAGGGGACGGCGCAGGAGAAGCTGGCCGTCATGGAGGAGTGCGGAATCAGGGTGACGCGCAATCCGGCCGATATGGGTCGGCTGCTACGGTCGGTGTTGCAATGACGTGCGCGGCGTCGACGCGGCGGCTGGCGGTCGCAGCGGCGGTGCGGCCGGAAGCGGCGGTGGTGCGGCTGGGAGCGGCGGCGTGGCACGCGGCGATGGGGCGGCTGGCGGTTGTGCCGGCGTGGTGTGTGGCGATGGGGCGGTTGGCGGTGAGTTCATGACGCGGTGGGTTCGGTTTCGCGCTGCCGCCGGCGCCATGGGCTCCGGTACTCTCCCCGGCGATCACATCGTTGAGCACAGCGGCGACATGTTCGCTTCATCTGGCCCCACTGGCCGGTCGTTGCGGAGCGGGACCTTTACCCTGCTCAATCCGTGTCAGCCGTCCAAGATCGTTGCGTTGTGGAACAACTTCCATGCGCTAGCCGCGAAGTTGGGCAAGACCGCACCGAGCCACCCACTCTTTCTCATCAAGCCGGAGTCTTGTGTCATTGGAGCGGGGGAGGACATCCGGCGGCCGCTTGCCTACCCAGGCAAGATCGCTTTTGAAGGCGAACTGGGAATTGTCATAGGTCGCAGATGCAAGAATGTCAGCGCGGCCGAAGCAACCGAATACATTTTCGGCTACACGTGTGTCAACGACGTCACCGCGGCGGAAGTGCTCAACGAGAATGGTGACTTCGCGCAATGGTGTCGGTCGAAGGGGTACGACACCTTCGGCTGCGTGGGCCCCGCGATCACAACGGACTTCGACTGGGCCGTGGCGCGGGTCATTACACGCCTGGACGGAGTGGAGCGGCAGAACTACCCGCTATCGGACATGATCATTCCGCCAGCGGAGCTGGTGAGCTTCATCTCGCACGACATGACGCTGTTACCCGGCGATGTTATCGCCGTCGGTACGTCGCTGGGGGTGGGGTCGATGAAGGATGGGGCGACGGTGGACGTCCAGATTGACGGGATTGGAGTGCTGTCCAACACCGTGCGAGGTGTCCTTGCTGACTGAATGCGTCGGGTCGCTGTCCGGACGATGATTCCAGCAGGTCCGACGCTGATTCCAGGTGGGCCGATGCGGAAGCGCTCGACAACTACTGTAAACAGGTGGCAATGGCCGCCGCCTACGCTCAGCTGTCCACCTAAGTTTTCTCAGGTGACCAAGTGCTGCGGTTTGCCGGCGCACCAGGCTTCGATGTTGTCGATGAGCTGGTCCGCGAGGAATTGCATCGCGCCGTCGGAAGCCCAGGCGATGTGCGGCGTTAGAATGAAGTTGGGGCGGCGGACATCCAGCAGGGGATGACCGTTGCGGGGCGGTTCAACTGTTAGAACGTCGAAGCCGGCACCTGCGATCAGGCCCTCATCGAGGGCCTGAATCAACGCTGCTTCATCGACCAACCCGCCGCGGGCGGTGTTGATGAGCAACGCATTGCGCTTCATCTTGCGGAAAGCGTTGATGTCGATGAGGTTGCGTGTTGCGGGCATCAACGGCGCATGGAGCGAGATAACATCAGATTCGGCGAGTACCTGTTCGTGCGGTGTGAATGTCACACCTTCCATCTTTGGAGGTGGGTGATCGGCAAACAGCACGCGCATTCCGAAGGCGCGGCCGATGGCTGCGGTACCCTGGCCAATGGCGCCTTCGCCGATGATGCCGAGTGTAGAACCGTACAGGTCGCCAATGTCGTGCGTGAAGAAACAAAACTGCTCGGACTTCTGCCAGACACCGTTTTCAACATCCTGCCGGTAGGCGAGGATGTTTCGGCGCAGCGCGAGGATCAGGGCAAACGCGTGCTCCGGCACGGTATGCACGGCGTAGTTGCGAATGTTCGCAACAGCGATTCCGTGCTCTTTGCAGTAGTGCACATCTACTACGTCGTAGCCGGTTGCCGCAACGGCAATCATCTTCAACTTCGGTAGCTGCTTCAGCGTGTCCGCTCGCAGCGGTACCTTGTTGATGATGGCGACCGTCGCGTCTTTCAAACGCGGCACAATTTCCTCGACGGAGGTTTTTGCGTACTCGACGTAGTCCGTTGCGCACGAGGGCTTACGGACTTTCGCCTTGAGTGAATCGCGGTCGAGGAAAACGACTCGCTGCGTCATGCTGCCTTGCTTGCCTTCGCGCCGGTCGCTTTCGCGGACTCGGGCGCATTTTTTCGCCAGAATGTCTGGGCCGCGGCCACTCCGCTGCCGGGCTCGACTTTGACACCTACGTCGAGCATCGCCATTTCGGCCCCGGCGATGGCACCGAGCAACATCAGCTCGTTCAGATCGCCCAGGTGACCGATACGGAATAGTTTACCAGCGACTTTCGACAATCCGGCACCCAAAGCCAGGTTGTAACGTTTGTAAGCCCGGGAAATCACTTCAGCGCCGTTGATGCCTTCGGGCACCATGATGGCTGATACCGTATCGGAGTACCACTTCGGCTCGGTCGCGCACAGCTTCAGGCCCCAACCTTCGAATACGGCAGCACGCATGCCGCGGGCGAGGTAGATATGCCGCGCGAAAATGTTTTCCAGGCCTTCCTCGGCAATGATCGCGAGCGACTCTTTCAGCCCGTACATCATCGGCACGGACGGTGTGTACGGGAAGTAGCCCTGCGCGTTGGCGTTGACCATGTCGGCATAGTCGAAGTAACAACGCGGAGCCTTGGCCGTCTTGGAGATATCCAGTGCCTTCTGACTGACGCAGGTCACGCCCATTCCGGCGGGCATCATCAGGCCCTTCTGCGAGCCGCTGACGCAGACATCCACGCCCCAGTCGTCCATACGGAAGTCGATGCTGGCGAGCGCGCTTACGGAGTCGACGAACAGCAGGGCAGGGTGTTTCGCGCTGTCCATGGCCTTGCGGATTGCGGCCACGTCGCTGGTCACGCCGGTGGCTGTCTCGTTTTGACACACCAACACCGCTTTGATTTTGTGCTGTTTGTCGGCGGTCAATGAAGCGAGGTACCGTTCTACCGGCGCGCCTTCGCCCCAGGGTGTTTCGAGGATTTCGACCTCAAAGCCCAGGCGCTGGCACATGTCGACCCACAGGTGACTGAACTGGCCGAAGCGCGAGACCAGGACCTTGTCACCCGAGCTCAGGCAGTTCGTCAGGGCGGCTTCCCAGCAGCCAGTGCCGGACGACGGGAAGATGATGGGCGTGCCGGTCGTGGTCTTGAAGATGGGCTTCAAGCCGTTCAGGACGGTATGGGTGAGCTCAGGGAAAATTGGCGACCGATGGTCTTCCATCGGAACCGCCATGGCCCGAATGACCCGATCGGGGACATTGGTGGGTCCAGGGACGAACAGGAAGTTGCGGCCAGCAGTCATTGGAATTCTCCGATTTCAGCCCTCATTCGAACAACATATATGAGATATGAGGGAGAGTACATATAATCAGAGCTGGAGATGACCCGCTGCCGTAGGGTGCTTCACCTCCGGCACACCTCTGTGGGGAATTCGCCACGATATGTCACATAAAAGCATGCGCATCGCCATAATTGGCCAGCAGGACTTCGGCAAAGCTGTACTCGAAGCCTTCCTGGCGCGTGGGGATGTCGTTGCGGGCGTTTTCTGCGCCCCCGAGAAGCAGGGGGCTCGGCCTGACGCTCTGCGGTTAGCGGCAGAGCAGACCGGCGTCCCTGTGTTCCAACCGACTTCACTCCAAACCGAGGACGCGCGCGAAACGCTCCGCAAACTCGACGTCCAGCTTGGCGTGATGGCGTACGTTCTGCAGTTTGTGCCGCAGGACCTCGTCAACATTCCGCGTCACGGCATGATCCAGTATCACCCGTCGTTGTTGCCGCGGCATCGCGGGCCCAGCTCCATCAACTGGCCCATTATCCACGGTGACACGGTCACTGGGCTCACTATATTTCGGCCCACAGACGGGCTCGATGAGGGGCCGGTTATATTGCAGCGCGACACGCCGATCGGCCCCGACGACACGCTGGGCACGGTCTACTTCGATCGGCTCTTTCCCATGGGCGTTGCGGCGTTGTTGGAAGCTGCCGACCTGGTGGCGAGCGGGAAGGCACCTCGCGCCGTCCAGGATGAGTCTGCAGCGAGTTATGAGGGTTGGTGTCGTGCCGCCGAGGCGCGGATCAACTGGCACAGTCATGTGGATCAGGTCTACAACCTGATTCGCGGCTGCAACCCGGCCCCCGGCGCGTGGACCGCGTTCAAGGGGAAAAAGCTGCAACTGTTTGATGCCCGCAAACATCCCGCGCGGACTTTCGTGGACGTTCGGGGCAAGGTGGGCAGTGTCACAGCCGTCCAGGGATCGAGCCTGTTTGTCATGTCCCAGGGCGGCCAGATTGAAGTGTTGAAAGTCCGTTACGACGACGGCAAGAAGATCTCTGCCGCCCAGTTCTGCAGCGACTTCGCCGTCACCCCCCAAACCCTGCTGGGCGAGTAAAAATGACTACTTCATACATCACGCACGCCGATTGCCTGAAGCATGAAATGGGTGCCGGTCATCCTGAATGCCCCGACCGCCTGATTGCGGTCAACGAGCACATGAAGTCATCGGGCCTGCTCGATCAACTGCGGGTTCTGGAAGCTCCGCTGGCGGCTGCGGAAGATTTGAAGCGCGTGCATCGCCCCGCATACGTCGACCTGATTTTTGAAAACGCCCCAACCGAGGGGTATGTGCAGTTGGATCCGGACACATCGATGAATCCCTACACTCTGTCTGCCGCGCGTCGCGCCGCGGGCGCGGGACTGATGGCTGTGGACGAGATCATGGCAGGTCGCTCATCGAATGCGTTTTGCGCCGTTCGCCCTTGCGGTCACCACGCCACCACCGGGCGTCCAATGGGGTTCTGCCTGTTCAACAACATCGGTGTAGCGGCTGCGTATGCCGTCGAGAGAATGGGGTTGGAGCGCGTCGCCATCGTCGACTTCGATGTCCATCACGGCAACGGAACCGAGGACATGTTCAGCAAGCCGCAGTGGCAGGACAAGGTGCTGATGGTCAGCTTCTTTCAACATCCGTTCTATCCCGGCACCGGCACACAGGACCCCGCCCCCAACATGATCAATGTCCCCCTGGCAGCGGGGAGCGACGGTCGGGCCGCGCGGAAGGCGCTGGAGGATGAATGGCGACCTGCGCTGGAGAAGTTCAAACCGCAGATGGTGTTTATCTCCGCAGGATTCGACGCGCACCGGGAGGACACGCTGGGCGGGTTGGCGCTGGTGGAGGCGGACTACGAATGGATGACGCAGGAACTGATGGCAATAGCGGCGAAGTATTCGGACAACCGGATCGTGTCGATGTTGGAGGGCGGATACAACTTTTCGGCCCTGGGTAGAAGCGCTGTGGCGCACGTACGGGCACTGGCAAAGTCTCAAACGGAGCTTAAATGAAGCATTTCGATTTGTTTATTGATGGCAGGCACGTAAAACCCAGTGGAGGCGAATACTCACTCGATATTGATCCGGCTACTGAGGAGCCGATTGCTGCTGTTGCATTAGGTGGTAAGGCGGATGTTGATGTTGCGGTCAAGGCCGCACGGGCTGCGTTGAAGGTCTGGGGTGGCATGCGTGCCGCCGATCGGGGGCGCATCCTCCAACGTGCTGCGTCCTTGATTGAGGAACACGCCGAGGAGCTGATTCAGATCGAGAGTCGTGACGCTGGCAAGCCGCTCGGGGGCGTCAGGCGTCAGGACATGCCGGCCGTCGTCGACACGCTCCGTTATTACGCCGGGTGGTGCGACAAGATCACAGGTTTGGTTGTGCCTACTCGACCGGATGCGCTCACTTACACCATGCGCGAGCCGGTGGGTGTGGTCGGCGCGATCATCCCGTGGAATTTTCCGATGATGATCGGGATGTGGAAGATTGCTCCGGCGCTTGCCTGCGGCTGTACTATGGTTGTGAAGCCTGCGGAAATCACTCCGTTGAGCATGCTTCGCATCGCTGAGCTTCTTCTGGAGGCGGGTCTGCCTCCAGGCGTTTTCAACGTGGTCACCGGCAAGGGTAGTGTTGTCGGCGACGCGCTGGTGCAGCACCCTGATGTCAACAAAGTGACGTTCACCGGCTCGCCGGGCGTCGGCCGCGGGATACTGCAAGGCGCGGCGAGCAACTTCAAGCGCGTCACGCTGGAGTTGGGCGGGAAGTCGGCCAACATCATCTTCGCTGATGCCAACCTGGATCGGGCATCGCGAAACGCCTCCTCTGGAATATTTTTCAACGCCGGTCAGGTTTGTTCGGCGGGCTCACGTGTGCTCGTCGAGCGCTCTGCGTACGACGAAGTTGTCGATCGGCTGGTGGCGCGTGCGAAGACCATCAAAGTGGGTAGCCCGGATGCTCCGGATACGACCATGGGTCCGGTTGTGTCGGCCGGGCAGATGAAGACGGTGCTCAACTATATTGATATTGGCAGGAATGAAGGTGCTTCTGCTGTGATTGGTGGGGCGCGGATCGGGCAGAAGGGGTATTACATTCAGCCCACGATCTTTGCCAACGTGGCTCACGAGATGCGAGTGTCGCAGGAAGAGATCTTTGGGCCCGTGTTGAGTGTCATTCCATTCGATGATGAGCAGGATGCGCTTCGGATCGCTAACGGTACGGCGTACAGCCTTGCTGCAGGTGTTTGGAGTGCGGACATCGGGCGGGTGCACCGCATGGCTGCGGGGCTGAGGGCCGGCACCGTGTGGATCAACACTTACGGGTACACCGATGTGCGGTTGCCTTGGGGTGGGTCGGGGGAGTCGGGATTTGGGCGGGAGCATGGGGAGGCTGCGCTGGAGAACTTTACTGAGCCCAAGGCTGTCTGGATGGCAATCGATCAATAGGGATGTATCTCGAGGGGGACTCGCGATGAGGATTTGCGTGTTCGGTGCCGGGGCGATCGGGGGTTATTTGGCCGTTCCGTTGTCGGCCGCCGGACATGAAGTGTCCGTCGTGGCGCGCGGGGCTCATCTGCAGGCGATTCAGCAGCGGGGGCTCAAGCTCATTGCTCGAGGGCAGGAGAGGGTGGCTCGCGTGGCGGCCTCCGACGATCCTCGCGCCTTCGGCGTACAGGACGTTGTTATCTGCGCGTTGAAGGCTCATCAGGCCTATGAGTCAGCTGCATCGTTCGCACCGTTGCTGGGCGACTCAACGTCCGTTGTGACGGCGATGAATGGGATTCCCTGGTGGTATTTTTACAAATCGGGAGGTCCTTTCGAAGGGCGGCATCTCGAGTCCGTTGATGTTGGCGGGCGTCAGTGGGACGCGATTGGCCCGCAGCGTGGTATTGGGTGTGTCGTGGATCCGGCTTGCGAAGTGGTGGAGCCGGGGGTGGTGGTTCATGAAGAGCTCAACCGCTTTACACTGGGCGAGCCCGATGGGTCGCGGTCGGCGCGTGTGGTTGCGTTGAGCGAGGCGCTCGTTGGAGCTGGATTCGATGCGCCCATTCGAGACAACATTCGCTGGAACATCTGGCTGAAGTTGTGGGGGAATGTCTGTTTCAACCCCATCAGCGCGTTGACGGGTGCCACTCTCGATCGAATTACGGGTGAGCCGGCTATGCGCTCGCTGTGCAAGTCGATGATGCTGGAGACCCAGGCGGTGAATGAGAGCCTGGGTATTCAGATTCCCACGAACATGATGGATCGCCGTCTCGCTGCTGCTGGAGCAGTGGTCGGGCACAAGATGTCGATGCTGCAGGACGTTGAGCGCGGGCGGTCGATGGAGATCGATGCGCTGGTAACGGTTGTGCAGGAGTTGGGCAGGCTCACCGGGGTGGCTACGCCGGTGATTGATGCGGTGTTAGCGCTCGTGCAGGAGAAGGGGAGGGCATTGGGGTTGTATCAGCCGCTGGGTTTAGCGGCTGCTTAGGGGCTTACCAGCCAAGGCCGCCGATGCTGCGGATCGTCCCGAGGGCGTCGATGCGGGCTCGGTGCCACCGAGGCACCGGCGGCGCGAGCGCGGGGCTATTTTGCGGCGGCTGCGGCCGGGGCTGCCTGCGGTACCACCGGTGCCGGGGCTACGGTGACCTGCGCCGTTGCGGCCAGGGGCAGCTCATCCAGCTCATTGCCCCCGTGCTGCACATACTCCAACAACCTCTGGCGCATGCGGCGCGTCCAGAACTTGTTGATGTGGTTGGAAATGCCGTCCAGCGCCACCTGCCTGTCGGTTTCGGCGCGGAAGAAATTACCAATGTCGTTCGCCATCCGGACGATGGTCTCAGGACCTTCGCTACTCATTTGACCGTCTCGTTCATTTGACAGAAACGGCCTCCGCCGCCTTCAGCAAGCTCTCCTGCTGCTCGGTGAAGTCACGGAAATTCTTCTGCCACGCAGACGGCTGACTGACCCGGGTTGCCTGCACCGCTGTGACCTTGTACTCGGGGCAATTCGTCGCCCAGTCAGAGTTGTCTGTTGTAATGACGTTCGCGCCCGATTCCGGAAAATGGAAGGTCGTGTACACAACGCCCGGTTGCACTCGCTCTGTTACGCGCGCACGCAGCACCGTTTCGCCTGCGCGGCTGCGAACACCAACCCAATCCTCATCCGCAATTCCACGCTCTTCGGCGTCGTGCGGATGGATTTCGAGGCGGTCCTCGTCGTGCCACACGTTGTTTTCCGTGCGGCGCGTCTGCGCACCTACGTTGTACTGACTCAGGATGCGACCGGTCGTCAGGATCAGCGGGTACTTTGCGTTGACCTTTTCGCGTGTCGGGACGTATTCCGTGACCAGGAACCTGCCCTTGCCACGTACAAACTCATCGACGTGCATCGTCGGAGTTCCGTTCGGGTGCGCATCGTTGCAAGGCCATTGAATGCTGCCCAGCTCGTCGATGCGCTTGAAGCTGACGCCGGTGAACGTCGGCGTCAATTTTGCGATCTCGTCCATGATCTCGGACGGGTGCTTGTAGTTCATGGGATAGCCCATCGCGTTGGACAGCAGCTGGGTGATCTCCCAGTCTGCGTAACCCGACTTGGGCTGCATGACCTTACGCACGCGCGAGATTCGACGCTCGGCGTTGGTGAACGTACCGTCCTTCTCCAGGAAGGATGACCCCGGCAGGAAGACGTGCGCGAACTTGGCCGACTCGTTCAGGAACAGGTCCTGAACGATGATGCATTCCATTGCCGAAAGTGCGGCCGTGACATGCTGCGTGTTGGGGTCCGACTGCGCGATGTCTTCGCCTTCGATGTACAGGCCCATGAACTCACCGTCCAGGGCTGCTTCAAACATGTTCGGAATGCGCAGGCCGGGCTCATTCTGCAAACCCACGCCCCAGGTCGTTTCGAACAGGTGACGGACGGTGTCGTCCGACACGTGGCGGTAACCCGGGAATTCGTGCGGGAAGGAGCCCATGTCGCATGAGCCCTGCACGTTGTTCTGACCGCGCAGGGGGTTGACGCCCACACCTTCGCGACCGACGTTGCCAGTCGCCATGGCGAGGTTGGCAATGCCCATGACCATGGTGGAGCCCTGGCTGTGCTCGGTGACGCCCAGGCCGTAAAAGATTGCGCCGTTGCCGGCGGTGGCATAGAGCCGGGCCGCTCCGCGTACTTCCGCCGCCGGGACGCCAGTGACTGATTCCATCGCCTCGGGTGAGTTGCGCTCGAGAGCGACGAAGGTGCGCCACTTTTCGAATGAATCGACTTCGCAACGTGCGCGGACGAAGTCTTCTTTCACCAGGCCTTCGGTTACGACCACGTGAGCCAGGCTGTTGATGAGGGCAACATTGGTGCCCGGGAACAGCTTCAGGTGATGGGATGCCGTGATGTGCGGGCTCTTGACCAGGTCGATGCGGCGAGGATCGGCAACGATCAACTTCGCACCCTGGCGCAAACGGCGTTTCATCTGAGAAGCGAACACGGGATGTCCGTCAGTCGGGTTTGCACCGATGACGAAGATCACGTCGGCCTTCATGACCGAGTCAAAGTCCTGCGTACCGGCCGACTCACCTAACGTCTGCTTCAGACCATAACCCGTAGGGGAGTGGCAAACGCGCGCGCAGGTATCCACGTTGTTGTTGCCGAAGCCGGCGCGAATCAACTTCTGGACCAGGTACGTTTCTTCGTTGCTGCAACGGGAAGAGGTGATTCCACCAATCGAGTCGCGGCCGTACTTCGCCTGAATCCGCTTCAGCTCACTGGCGGCATGGCTGATGGCTTCCTGCCACGACACTTCGCGCCAGGGGTCGCTGATCTTCGCCCGGATCATGGGCTTCAGAATGCGGTCCGTGTGAGTGGCGTAGCCGATCGCGAACCGGCCCTTCACGCAGGAGTGGCCGTGGTTGGCATGGCCGTCCTTGTTGGGAACCATGCGAACAACTTCCTCGCCCTTCATTTCGGCGCGGAATGAGCAGCCAACACCACAGTATGCGCAGGTCGTGACCACGCTGTGCTCAGCCTGGCCCATGGAGATCAAACTCTTTTCCGACAGCGTCGCGGTCGGGCAGGCCTGTACGCAGGCGCCACACGAGACACACTCCGAGTCCATGAACGATTCGTTCTGGCTGGGCGACACTTTGGAATCGAAGCCGCGCCCCTGGATGGTGAGCGCGAAAGTGCCCTGTTGCTCTTCGCAGGCGCGAACGCAACGCGAGCAAACGATGCACTTGCTGGCATCGAAGGTGAAATAAGGGTTGCTGGTGTCCTTGCCCAGGTTCAGGTGATTCTCACCCTCGTAGCCGTAACGCACTTCGCGCAGACCAACAGCGCCGGCCATGTCCTGCAGCTCGCAGTGACCGTTGGCGGGGCAGGTGAGGCAATCGAGCGGGTGATCGGAGATATAGAGCTCCATCACGCCGCGGCGCACGTCAGCGATCTTCTCATTCTGCGTGGTGACCTTCATGCCTTGGCTCACCAGGGTGGTGCACGAGGCTGGCAGGCCCTTCATGCCTTCAATCTGCACGAGGCACAGGCGACAGGAGCCGAACGCTTCGAGCTGCTCGGTCGCACACAACTTCGGGATCTTCGTGCCCAGGGAGGCAGCGGCGCGCATGACGGAAGTGCCCGCGGGCACAGTGATCTCTTCGCCGTCGATTGTGAGCGTGACCAGCTTGTCACTGTCACGTCGCGGCGTGCCCAGATCCGATTCGTCGATTGAAATCATAGATTCACCGGCGCAGTGATATATCAAATATAATACGGTAAAAGTGTGCTAACTCAAACCGTTATCGGCCATGGGCGGGATATCATGCGCGCCGGCCAATCGCACGCAACTTAATCTCAGCCATGATCGCCACAACGTGGCCCTTACTCCTCGGCATGGGCGTCCTGATGCTGGGCGCCGGCCTGCAGGGCACACTTTTGGGCCTCCGTGCCACGCTCGAAGGATTTCCGACACCGGTCACCGGCGCCATCATGTCCTGCTACTACGTAGGGTACCTCCTGGGTACCTTCGGCGCACCCCGACTGGTGCGCAAAGTAGGGCACATCCGGGTGTTTGCAGCCCTTGCTGCTGTAGCTTCGGCAGCCATCCTGGTGCAAGGTTCCTTCGTAAATGCCTTGCCCTGGGCCATCATGAGACTGGTCTCAGGCGTGTGCTTTGCAGGCATCTACGTGGTGGCTGAGAGCTGGCTCAATGCCGGAGCAAGTCGTTCCAATCGCGGAACACTGCTCGCGATGTACATGCTGGTTCTTTATATAGGATTGGGATCCGCCCAGTTTTTACTAGTCCTGGCGAACCCCAGCACCTCGACGCCTTTCATGCTGGTCTCGGTCCTGATCTCGCTTGCGATGGTGCCCATCGTGGTGTCCTCGCACCACACACCTGAGACACACCTTCCGCTCAAGGTTCGCTATCGGGACCTATATAAGAATTCCCCCTTGGGCGTGGTGGCGGTCACGGCCTCGGGGATGATCTCCTCGACGATCTTCTCCATGGGGCCGGTGTATGCCCGACTGAGTGGCTTGGGAACGTCTGGCGTCGCCACGTTCATGGCCGTGAGCATTCTGGCCGCTGTGTTGACGCAGTATCCGATGGGTAGATTGTCGGACCGAATGGACCGGCGAACAGTCATCGCAATCGTTTGCACGATTGCTACTTTCTCCGCCGGGAGCATCGTGGTGTTCCCCCATATGCCCCACGCCGTTTTCCTGGCGGTAGCAGCGGTTTTCAGCGGTTTCGTGTTGACGCTGTATTCCCTCGCTGTTTCTCACGTGAACGACAAACTGGAACCGGGACAAATGGTGGCCGCCAGCAGCGCACTGTTGTCCTTGAACGGCACGGCGGCGGCCATCGGGCCAATATTGGTCGGCAGTCTGATTGCAGCGTTTGGGCCGCAGTCGTACTTTGAAACGCTCGCAATTCTGACGGGCACGCTGACGATCTATGACCTGTGGCGCAAGACCCGTCGCAGTGCCGTGCCGGCAGCGCAGAAGGGGCCGTTCATCACAGCGCAGCCACAGGGGATGACCGGGCAGATTGTGCGGGGGGCCGAGCTCGAAAAATAGTTGCGACTTTTTTCCTCGAGCCGTGTTCTACGTACAAACGCTGACACGCTAGTGCAAAACCAGGCTGAATTCGCAACGTTCATGCACGCCTATCAGGACATGGTCTTCTCGACGGCCGCGCGCCTCACGGGCAATGACGCCCAGGCCCAGGACATTGCGCAAGAGGTTTTCCTGAAAGCGTATGAGAGCTTCCCAATGTTACGCACCAGCCCGACCGCTGGCGGTTGGTTGAAGACAGTGGCCACTCGTCTGACTCTGAATCATCTTTCGCGGTACCGCCGACGTTGGCGGTTCTTCTCTGAGCTGACCACAGGGGAGGGGTCGGACGCCACGGAAGTCGATTTTCCAACACCTGACACAATCGTCGCCGACATCGACGCCGACCAGCGACATGCGATTGTGGAGCAGGCGCTGCGTGAGTTGCCGGAGCACCAGCGCGTGCCGCTCGTGTTGTATCACTTTGAGGAGATGTCCTACGACGAGATTGCAGTGCAGCTGCGCATTTCACTCCCGAAGGTCAAGACTGATATTCAGCGCGCCCGGGCGTCGATGGCGAAGATCCTGGCGCGGTTCGGGATGTTGCAGGCAGCCGAGGCGCCATGAGCCGCGATCCTGACAAGCTGGAGCAACTGATTGACGGCCTGGCTCGTTCGCAACCGGCCCGTCGGGCACCCGATTCGCTGCAGGCCCGCGTGCTGGCGCAAATCGCTTCACAGCAGGTGCAGTTGCCCTGGTGGCGCAAGGGGTTTGCCCACTGGCCGCAAGTGGCTCGCGGGTTGTTTCTGGTTGCCTCGTATGGATTTATCAAGCTGGCCATGGCGGGTGTCGTGTCAGTGATCGACTTCGTTCGGACATCCGATGTTGCCGGCGTGGAGACACTGCATCGAACCGGTGAAGCGGTGTCCGCGACTGTTTCGCTCGGGTCACTGGTGTTGCACGCGATTCCGCCGGCCTGGCTTTACAGCGGCGCTGCTTTTGGGTTTGTGCTTTATGCCGTGCTGTTTGGATTGGGCACGTTTGCTTACCGCACTTTGTACGTACAACGATGAATACCAACCTCTTCAAATCTTTCCGATGCTGGGCGCTGCTGCTGTGCTGCATGCTGCTGACAGCGGCGCACGCTCAGGATGTAGCGCCCCCACCCGCGCCTGGTACCACGACGACTTTTGAATCGGCGGCGCCCGGCAAGGACCACGACGCGGCGGCTGATCATGACGATGATGACGGCTGGTCGAGTTCGTCAGACGATGACACCGAGTCCTCTGACCATCACCACCTGCGGCATCGGCACTCACACGCACACAGCAACGATGTGGTGTCGATCGGGCGCAAAGCGGAGTTGTCCGCTGGCGAGCACGCTGATTCCGTCGTGGCCATATTCGGTTCCTCCACGAGCGCTGGCGATGTCGACGATGCCGTCGTCTCCGTCCTCGGGAGCTCGCGCGTAACAGGCGGGAGAGTTGGCGACTCTGCCGTTGCCGTGATGGGCAGTGTTTACGTCAATGCCGAAGTGAAGGGTGATGTTGTCGCCGTTCTGGGTAACGTGGAGCTCGGGCCCGAAGCCAAAGTCCACGGTGATGTGATTGTCGTGGGCGGTGAGCTCACCCGAGATCCAAAAGCCATCGTCGATGGCCACGTCCAGAACGTGCTCGGCGTGGAGTGGGCGGACTTTGACTGGGTACGCCCTTGGGTCCAGCGCTGTTTGTTGTATGGCCGGCCGCTTGCGTTTGCACCAGGCCTGGGATGGGCATGGGGAATAGCGCTGGGACTCCTGGCGCTTTATGTTTTTATAGCGTTCGTGTTTCGTGGCGCCGTGGACAAGTGTGTCCATACCCTCGAGACACAGGCGGGACACTCGATTTTGGCCGCGCTGCTCCTCACGTTGGCCATCCCGGTGTTGTTTGTGCTGTTGTTTATCACCGTGCTGGGGATCGCTGCGGTGCCGTTTCTGGCCATTGCGATTCTGTGCGCCGCGGTGTTCGGGAAGGTTGTGGTGCTGGCGGCAATCGGGCGGCGCTGCACCCCGATGCTCGCGAACGATCCCACGATGCACACGGTTGTCGGGGTGCTCGTTGGTGGGGCAATCGTGATGGTGATTTACACCATCCCGTTGGTGGGGTTCATTGTTTATAAGTTGTTGGAGTTGTTGGGGTTGGGAGTGGTGGTTTATACGCTGCTGCTCAGCGTACGGGCGGGGCGGTTGGCGCGTGCCGGTGGGCCCGGAACTGGCGGCGGTGGCCGCACAACAGGGCCAGGGCCGGGTGGTGGCCCAAGTGGCGCGGCGGGCCTCGGCGGCTCCGGTGGTGCGGCGGGCCCAGGTGGCGGCGCCATGGGTCTGGGTGGCAACACGACGCGCGCGTCGGCCGACGCAGCGTCGGATGCGGCCGGTGGCGCGAGTGCCGCAGGCCCCGGCCCCCCAGATCCCAACGCTTCAGCCCCCGGCGCGTCGATGGGCCGCGGCCAGGGTTTCACGTTCCGTAGTTCCTCAGAGGATGACGCCATGGCGAGCGACTTCACGGCAGGCAATTCCACCCCGCCGCCGCGAGACCCCCCCGCGAGCGGTTTCACATCACCCCCTCAGCCCCCACTCAACCTGACAGCGCTCCCCCGCGCCGGATTCGGAATCCGCATGGGCGCACTCCTATTGGACGTCGTGTTGATTGGCATCCTGCTCAATCAATTGCACGAACGAACGAATGTGGAACTCCTTGCGCTGGCAACCTACGGCGCAGTGATGTGGAAGCTGAAGGGTTCCACCGTCGGCGGAATCATCTGCGGGCTACAGGTCGTCCGAATCGACGGGCGCCCGATCGACTGGCCAACGGCCATCGTGCGAGCGCTCGGTTGCTTCCTATCGCTGGCTGTCGTCGGCCTGGGATTTATCTGGATTGCCATCGACAGTGACAGGCAATCGTGGCACGACAAAATCGCGGGCACGGTCGTGGTGCGGGCCCCCAAAGGCTCGTCGCTGTTGTAGCCCGCAGCGGTGCGGTCTCTATGGGCGCCGTACGACTGTTCGCCGCCGAATGGGCATCACGCGCCTGGTAGACACCAGCCGCACCAACCCCAGGCCGCCCAGCACCGCCAACACTAACCCGTCAATTGCACCCCCACCCCCACCGCCACTGCTGGTCGGCGTGGTGGTGGTAGTGGCCGGCGGTGTCGTCACTGTAAGGGTGGCCGACGCATTAGCCGACCCCTGCGCGTTAGTGCAAGTCAGCGTATAGGTGACAGACCCCGCTGTCGCAGGCGCGGTGATCGTCGCACTGCCGCTGGTGGCCTGCGACCCCGTCCAACTTCCAGAAGCCGTGCACGCCGTTGTGTTGATCGAGCTCCAGGTGAGAGTGGCAGTGCTACCGGTCGTTACTGAAGTCGGATTAAACGACAAGGTGGGCGCGCTCGGCGGCAGAGTGGCCAACGCCGCGCCGGCCTGAATAAACCCATACCCTGAATTGGAGTCCGGCGTCGTACTCCCCATAGGCAACGCAGTCGACTGCATTGCCCCATAGATCTGCGCCGGAGTTAGCGCCGGCGTCTGTCCCGAAGTGGCCTGCATCATCAAAGCCGCGACGGCGGCAGCATGTGGCGCCGCGGCCGACGTACCCAGAAAATTCGGATAATTGGTGTTGTTAGCGCACTGAGCCACAGTGCTGTGGTCGCCGGTGTCCTTGAAACCGAGGAAGGTGTCGTTGCCGGCGTCCGGCGCAACAAAGTCAGGTTTTTGGCGCATGATCGGTGTGGCGAGGCGGTTCCCGGACTCGTCGAACAGAATCGGTGTACCGCCCTGTGAGGAAAAAGTCTCCAGCACGGCCGGTGACGTGCCGCAAGCCGGTGTGTTGTAGAAGGCTGCAGCTCCAACCGCCGCGGCGCCCGCAGCGCCAGGATGTCCCTGCAGCGTTGGGTTCTTTGCGTAGTTGCTATGAATGACGATATCCAAGCCGCCGCCCTCAACCGCAAGCTTCAGGCGGCCCGGGGCTGTAGTCCCATCCGCCAACCCAACAGTAATTTTAACTGTCTCGTCAGCGGTAACCGCTGCGGCGTTCGCCGGGTTGCTGATGATCATGATCTGAACGGGATCCGAACCGGTGGCATTCGCGCCTGTGCAGTTTGTAGTGGTCCCCTGGTAGTTCTCGATTACGTCAGTTCCGGTGGTGCTCGTGACACACAGGTTCAAATGGCTGCTGGCGCCCGGACTTCCTGCGGCGCCCGTGACGTACGGCTGGTCCCATTGCAGCACCACTGCGACCAATTCACCCTGTTGCAGCGATGGAATATCGACAGAAAGTGAGGTGGTAGTGGTCGCGCCAGAGTTGTCGAAATTCAACAGGTACTCACCGGTGGTGGGTGCCGTGTTGGACAAGGTGGCGAAGCTCGGGGCCAAATTGTCGTAGGCATCGGAAGCGTCGTTGCCGGCGGCAGAGAAATAGGCGACACCCTGCGCAGCCACGGCATCGATTGCCTGCGCTACCTGGCCGTCCTGGAAGAAGGGCTCGTCGAAATATCCAACATCGTCGACGATGACCTTCGCGCCCGCCTTCTGTAAGGCGCCAATCCCGCTCGCGAAATCTGCCTCGCTGTATTCAGCGGTGTAAAACGAAAGACTCGCTCCAGGCGCAACGTCATGCACTATCTGCAGCATCGCCCGCCCTTCGTCCCCGAAAGGCAGTTGAGTTGGCGCGCCATAGGATAAGCAAGGCGCCTCTTTGACGACGTTCACGCTGGATGGCAGGTCGCCGCTAGCAATATCGTTCGTTGCAGTCGCGGTGAAGCCGTTATAAGCGTATCCCGCTGGGCCTGATGCTGGCACGTGATTCGCGGCATACACCGGATAGCAGTTGTAGCTGTCCGAAATGGCCCCGACCGTAATCCCTGCGCCCGTCAGGGCTGGATAAGTCGTTCGCAGCACATCGCTATGCATGGCGAAATCGCCCTGGGATGTCACGACTCCACTGCGCGTCCGGGACATTGCCGCATGAATCGAATGCAGCTCGCTCAACGCCGTCGCCGCCTCAATCTGATTCACCGGCAACCAACCGCCCACATCATTCGAATACACCGCCGGATTCTGCAACCCGAGCTGCACCAGGGCGCGCTCGAGTTGTTGAGGATCACCGCGGGTGATTGCATCGACTGCTACCAGTGGTGTTGAGTCAGACGCGCGCTGCATGAACTTCGCGGCAGGATTCACCGCATGAAGGTCATCAATGGAGATTGTCGCGCTGGCGAGTCGCGTCAGCTCGGCGAGCGAAGCGTCCAGCTTCTGGCCTTCCGGACTCGAGTGTTGTTGGGGTGTTCGCCCACCTGATACATGGAGGTGGGGCCGCCCGGATGGGGCGTTATCGGCTGTTGCTGCAGCGCCGAGGAGTGAGAGAAGGGCCAGAGTACCGATCGCCGGGTAATGCGACTTCATCCATGCCTTTAGTCTCGCAGTGCGAGCTGTTCGATGAGCTCACGATACTCGGCCAACCCCGGTGTCTTCAAGCCGGCAACCTTGCCTTGATCATCCCAACGGCGCAGGCGTACAGCGTCGCGGGCGTAAGGCTCTGTTTCGAATTGTAACAACTCGTTGCGCGGCATCGGTCCGCCCTGCAATTTGAGCGTTACTAACGATGCATGACTCAACATGGCGACATAGTTGTGGTCAGTGGCACACAAATAACGTTTCGCGGGAACATGCAGACGCACTGGTCCGGAAACATCCGGCGGCATACGCCGTTCCAACCAGCGGGCACCGATGATCTCGTGGCGGGCGTCCTCCACCCAATCGTCGAGATCGTCGGGCACGTCTTCGACCAGATGCCCGATATCGTGTAAAAGCGCGGCGACAATCAGCGCGGAGGGCGCCGATTCCTGGCGTGCGAAGAATGCGGCTTGCAAGGCGTGCTCCGTCATGGAGATGCGCTCGCCGAAATAGACGCCCGAGCCACGCCGAGCATAAATGCTGAACACGTCGTCGGCGATACTCATGGGGTGCCCTTTATTGTGCTGTTTGTTGGATTGCGGCGGCTCGGAATCGCAACGCGTACAGGAAGCCGGCGCCGATTGCGGCCAGCGCCGTGACTGCGGCAAGGGCGACGAACACGCCTTGCCAACCAAACGCGGTTGAGATCTGCGTGACACTGGTGCCCGCCAGGATGCCGCCGAGATAGCCGATTCCATCGATTATTCCGGACGCAACGGCACTGCCTTGCTTGCCGCCAAAGTCGAGTGCAAAGGCACCGCCCAGATAAGAGTAGGGGCCCAACAGGCAGAAAGCGACTCCGCCGATGGCCAACAGCGGTATGAGTGTCGTGCCGGCACCGGAAGGGACTGACATGAGCGCGAACAACGCCACTGTTGCCGTGATCAGTCCGATAAACATCAGCAGCGCGCGGCCATTCACGCCGAGGCGGTCGCTGAGCCAGCCGGTGACGAGAACTGAAACCGCGCCGACGCCCGGGAAGATGGCGCTCATACTGCCTGCATCGCCCGCACTGTAGCCGAGGTAGGCGTGCAGATATTCGGGCGTCCAGTTATTGAATGTCTCGCGAACGATGGTCAGCGTAAATGACAACAGGCACACCAGTTGGAATGCCGGGCTGCGGAATAACGGTCGCAACAGCGCGGCTACGCTTGCGGGCCGGGATTCCGACTGCGAGAACAGATTCAGAGGATTGGTGCGCGCCTCCTCGAAACCGAGTGCGGCCCGTGACTCACGCAGGAACAGAAAGTTGATGGCCAGGCACGCGGCGGCCACTCCCGCGGCGAAATAGAACAGGGCGCGCCAGCCGAATCCGTGGTGGATGAGCATCCCCATCAACTGGCGAGCGGCGGCGTCCCCTACGAGAAAGCTGACGCTGAGGATGCCGATGAGCGTGCCGTAAGAGGAGAAGTTGAACCATTTCGACGAAACTTTGATCAATCCCGCCCACGACAGCGACTGGGTGAGCCGGTTTCCTACCCAGGCGAGCGTGAATATGGGAATGAGGCCGGTGACGGCGAACAACACCGTAAACACGGTGGCCCCGGCCAGCCCGATGAGAAAGTTGATGCGGCCGCCCCAGAAGTCGCCCAGGCCCCCCAAAAACAGCTTGCCGACGGCATATCCCGCGGTGCCGAGCGAGGTGATGGTCCCGATCCGTAACAGCGCTTCAGGCTGGCTCAGGCCTCGCGCCCGCAGCTCGTCGATCAGCAATGGGGTGGCCACGGACAGGTCGGCCCGGCAGAAATAGAGGCTCGCATAGCCGACAAAAAGGAGCGCGACAATGGCAATCTGACGCCGACGCAGGGAAGGGACTGGCATAGACTATCCTTACATGAATCCACCGGCCCCTGCGACCTGATCCCGGTTACATCAACTAATGGTGACGCTGCGCGCGCTGCCCGCAGCCCCGTGGTGCTCCTGCTGGCCGCCGTGCTTTTCATCAATTATGTGGACCGGGGGGCGTTGCCGATGGCCGCGCACCACATCCAGGAGGACCTGCACCTCACGTATCGCCAGTTGGGGATGTTGGGTTCCGCGTTCTTCTGGACCTACGCATTGGTCCAGGTCCCGATGGGCTGGCTCGCAGAACGTTATGGCGCGCATCGCGTGCTCGCCTACGGACTCGCGACGTGGGCGCTGGCAACCATGTTGGTGGGTGTCGTGTCGGGTTTCGTGATGCTGTTCATCCTGAGACTGCTGTTGGGTCTGGGAGAGAGTGTCGGGTTCCCGTGCACATCCAAGATTCTCGCGTCCTCGGTTCCCAACCAAAGCCTGGGGACGGCTAACGGCATCATTGCGTTCGCCTACCTGCTGGGCCCCGTAGCGGGCACCTTTTTTGGCGGGGTGTTGATGGCCGAATTCGGGTGGCGGACCGCCTTTGTTGTTTTCGGTGCGGTGTCGCTGCTGTGGCTGTTGCCTTGGGCGCGGTGGGGTGCGCAACGCCCGGCACGCGCGGCCACGCAGGAGGCGGACTCTACGCAAATCGCGACGAACGGAATGATTCTCAGGCAGCTGTCATTGTGGGGCACCGCGCTCGGCCATTTTTCCAGCAACTACACTTTCTATTTCATGTTGTCCTGGCTGCCCTTCTACCTGGTGCATGAACGCGGGTTTTCCGACCTGGAGATGACCCGGTTTGTCAGTGCCGCGTATCTTGTGAACGCGGTGTTTGCGATGGGCGGGGGCTGGGCGATCGACCGCTACATCAGGCGCGGCGGCGCGACCAACTTCATTTACAAGCTGGTCATGGGAAGCTGTGCCTTTGGCTTCATCATCTGCATGCTGTGCACGGCGGTCGGGCCCCGGCCCGTGGCGCTGGCGTCCATTTTCGCCTACCAGGTACTGTGTGGTTTGCAGTCGCCGGGCGTGTTCGCGATTTCGCAGATCATTGCCGGCCCTGCCGCGGCCGGCCGCTGGGTGGGAATCCAGAACACGATTGGCAATCTGGCCGGCATCGTGGCGCCGGCGTTGACCGGTTTCCTCCTGGACTGGACCGGCGGTCATTTCACGCTGCCGTTCGTGGTGGCGGCAGCCGTGGGCGTCGTTGGATTTGTCGGCTACGTGTTCATGATTCCCAAAGTCGCCGAGTTGGATTGGCAGGCTCAGACGGCCGGCCGTTCCTCAATCGCATCCACGCGACTCGGGTAGAACGCCACGTAGTCCTTGATCTGCCCCACGGCAGGATACGGGTTCTCGTAACTCCAAACCGCATTTACCGACTTCTCGCCGCCGCTGGGAATGCTGTAGTAGGACGCATCGCCCTTGAAGGGACAGTAGCTACCGTGCTCCGTGCGCTGCAGAAGTTTCATGTCTACATCCTTGCGCGGGATGTACTGCACGGGTGGATAGGTCGCTTCCTGGAGTATCAACGCATCACGAGTATCCGCGATCAATGCTCCGCCGACTCGCACCAACACGCGCTGGCGGTTGGGTGTGACGGTGATGGGATGATCCGGACCCGGAATTTTCGGTTGTCTGGCTGCGTTCATGGGTGTCTCCTACATTACATGCCACGGGGTGCAATCCCCAGCGCCGCCTCAATCTGAGCCGGATGATAAATGTGCCCGCCCTTCATCACAATCGTAGCTTTGTGAATATCCTCAATGTGCATCGTGGGATCGCCGTCGATCAGAATCATGTCGGCCCACTTGCCGGGCGCGATTGTGCCGCGGTCCCGATCGACACCGACCACTTGTGCCGATGTCAGGGTTGCCATCCGCAAGACCTGTGCCGGCGCAATGCCCGCACGTGCATACAACTCCAGCTCGTGCAGCAGCATGTACCCTGACAACGAATCGGTGCCGGGCACGATGGTGATTCCGGCGTCGTTGAGCATTTTCAAGAGCCGCAGCATGGATGGGAATGCCTCTTTGTAGGCAGCCTCCTGGCCCTTCGGCACCGACAGTGCACCGGACAGCTGACCGCGCCGGACCTGCGCTGGAAAGCGCGGCACGATTTTATCGAGTCCGGGCGGCGGTGCGGCCGGATCGCCGGAGAAGAAGCTTTCAAAGATGCCCATCGTTGGATCGAGCACCGTGTGATGCGCCTTCAGGAAGCGGATGAATTCCTGCACCTTGACGTTGTCCGGACCGAGCTCGTGTGCATGTTCGCCTACGGCGGTAAACCGGGTCGTGCCCCGGGTGTCCTTGACTTGGTCGAACAGGAAATTCAACACAATGAAATTCATGTGCTGGATTTCATCGGCACCGGCTTCAACGAACATCTGCGCTGACATGAAGGCGGGTACGTGGCCGCTGACCCGCAGGCCGCGTGCATGCGCCGCATCCGCAATGAGGGGTACCAACTCGGGTTTGACGGACGAATAGATTTTGATCTGTCCATAACCGTGATCGGCGTACCAGGCGACATCCTTCAGCGCTTCTGCAGGCGTGTCCACCCGCATCCTGGTGGGGCCGGCCAACGGGCCTGTTCCGTCGATGATGCCTGCCTTGAATACCCGTGGACCGAGCTCGGTGCCGGCGTCGAAACGGGCGACGCGGGCAGGGAAGTCCTCGAGGTCGTTTGCCATGTCGCGCGCGCTCGTAACTCCGTTCGCGAGATCGAGTGGACCGTCGTTGTTTGAAAAATGCTGATGGTTGTCCCAGAGACCCGGCATGAGGAGTTTGCCCGCGGCATCGATGACTTCGGTGCCTTGCGCCGCTGTCACTGTAGAGTCGGGACCCACGCGCACGATGTGCCCCGTGCGGACCAACACGCTCGTGCCCGGCGTGACGGACAGATCGCGGGGATCAAACAAGCGGGCATTGCGGATGAGCAGATCGCCAGTGGGAGTGTGGGTCAGCTGCTTCGCGAGTTTCGCTGACCATGCGCTGTCAGCGGCCGCCTGTGCGGCAGTGAGCTTTTCGAGCGAGGCTGCCCGGGCCGTTGGGATCACGCCGAACCAACCTGAAAGGAAGGCACCCGTGTTGCCGGCGCGATCGAGCCAAACTGGTGTTGGGCTGAAGTCCAGGCCAGTGATCTGGTACAGCGTCAGGTCCCCGGTAGGACCCACTTGGGTGATGTGTGCTTCCCCCGCTGGCAACAGCGGCAAGGTGTGCCCTGGTGCTTTCAGCAGCGCGCGGGCCAGAACAGCGGTGAATTCCGGCGGGGCATTGTTCGGAACGTAGAAACTTTCGCCCGTCACGGCCTTCTCGCCCTGCTCGGACCGGTTGTGCCACTTTGCCTGGCGACCGGAGAGGCTGAAGGTCTCCGTGACGGCCACCTTCATGTAGTCATTGCCGCTTCCGGAGTACTCAATCGGCACTCCTGCCGAATCCAGCTTCCAGGTCGCGATGATGTGGTCACCGCGGCCGCGATCGTTGAACGAATATTCGGCACGCACCGAATCGGTGCCTACGGTCTCGACAGTCTGGGATCCCTGGGTGATTCCCTGAATCTGGATCTGGTCGTCGCGCTTGGGCAGGGCAGTCAGGGCAAGGGCGGCAAGGATGTACATGGCCAAGAATCCTCGAGAGGCGGAAAAATTCATGAAAATCATGAACGAAGGCCGGGAACGCGCATGCTAGCATCCGCGCCCGCGAGCCGTCGGAGTGTCCATTAAACCAATGAAAACCCGCGCAATGGAGCGATCCACGTTGGGACGCCCGTCGCGGCCCGCCCGCGCAGGCCGGCCGGTCGATGCGTCTCCCGCCGCTCGTGCAATGTGGCCGCTCGCGCTGATGCTCTTTGCCGCCGCGATCACACACACCGCCGCCGCCGGTGCAGCCGACTCCGATTCACCTCCGCTGCACGAAGTCGTCATCACGGCGACGCGCATCGAGGCTGACCCGTTCAACATCCCCGCTGCCATCAGCAGCGTTTCAGCTGAACAGTTGCGCAACGATGCCCTCGGCGTGAATCTCGCCGACGACATGTCAACCGTCCCCGGTCTTCTGGCGCGTAACCGGAACAACTACGCCCAGGACCAGCAGATCTCGATTCGCGGCATCGGTGCGAATTCAGCGTTTGGCATTCGTGGCGTGCGGGTCTACCAGGATGGAATCCCGGCGACGGGACCTGATGGGCAGGGACAGGTCTCGCAGTTCAACCTGGATTCCGCATCCCGGGTGGAGATTCTGCGCGGTCCTTTTTCGGCGCTGTATGGAAACTCCTCGGGCGGCGTCATTCAACTTTTCACGGCCACGGGACACGGTCCGCTGCAGGTGCGTACCGGTGTGGCGTACGGCAGTTTTGACAACCTGCGCGCCAGCGTGAATGCGCTCGGCTCCGTAGGAGCTCTGGGCTACAACCTGGACTACTCGCACTTTCAGGTCGACGGCTATCGCGAGCACAGTGCCGCGAAGAATGACTCTTTCAATGGCAAGCTGAACTACTCGTTCAACGACGCCAACCGCCTCGCCCTCATCGCCAACGTCGTCTCCCGCCCGAATGCGCAGGACCCGTTGGGTCTGACAACGGCCGAGTTTGCTGCCGACCCCGAATCAACTGACTCCGCGGCGACGCGATTCAACACGCGCAAGAGCCTGCAACAACAGCAGGCTGGCCTGGTCTATGACTGGGATATCAATGATTCCCAGTCGGTGCGCGTTCTTGGCTACGGTGGCCACCGCATCGTCCAACAGTTCCTGTCGATCCCGGCCAATACCCAACTTGCAGCGGGCAGTGCCGGCGGTGTCGTCGCCTTGAATCGCCAGTATGGTGGCGCAGATGCCCGCTGGTCCTGGAAGGGCGACCTGATCGAGCGGCCGATGTCCTGGGTGGTGGGGGTGAGCTACGACAATCAGAACGAGCTGCGCCGGGGCTACAACAATTTTCTCGGCCCGGCCGCCAATCCGACCCTGGGCGTGCAAGGCACCTTGCGCCGCAACGAAAACAACATCGTGCACAACATCGACGAGTACGCCCAGGGCACCTGGGACTTCGCGAGCATGTGGTCAATCATGGTGGGTGTACGCCGCAGCGATGTGAAATTCGACTCTCATGATCACTATATCGCTTTGCCGGGCAATCGCGATGACAGCGGTGAAGTGACCTTCGGTGCGACGTCACCCGTAGGCGGCCTGGTGTTCAAGCCAACGGATTGGCTTCGCGCTTATGCGTCGTTCGGGCAGGGTTTCCAGACGCCTTTGGGCTCCGAGTTGGCGTATCGCCCGGATGGCCAGGCTGGCCTCAACTTCGACCTGCGCCCGGCCCGCAGCAACAACACTGAGCTGGGTGTGAAGATCGACATCGATCCGGATATCACAGCGGAATTCGCCGTGTTCCAGGCGCAAACCCGGAATGAGATCGTCGTAGACACCAATATCGGCGGCCGCTCAACCTATCAGAACAGCGGACGGACGCGTCGACAGGGTGTCGAGTACTCACTCAACTACAGAATCGCGCCGGAATGGCGCTTCCAGCTGGCCTACACCTACGTCAATGCTTACTACGGTGACGCTTATCTGACCTGCGTTGCCGCACCTTGCGCGACTCCAACAGTCCGGGTGGCCGCGGGCAATCGACTGCCGGGTGTGCCGAAACACAATGTATATGCTCAGCTGCATTGGGGTGAAGAGCTGGGTTGGCATGCCAGTGCAAGTGCTCAATACATTACCGACGTGGCTGTAGATGACGTCAACGATGTGTATGCCCCAGCGTATACCGTGGCAGGGCTGGATGGCGGTTACGGGATCGAGTTGAACCGCTTCAAGGTAAACGCGTTTCTGCGTATCAACAATCTGCTGAATCGTCGGTACGTGGGCTCCGTCATCGTTGACGACGGTAACGGCCGGTATTTCGAGCCGGGCCCGGGATTCAACGTCCTGGGTGGGTTCAGCGTGACGATGAAGTAAGCTTTATGCCTGACAGGCGCGCAGGCTCGGCGGTAAAGTTGCTGGGGAACCAGCGATCGCGCAGGGCCATGAACGGTGATTCCACGAGCCAGTAGAGCAGCGCACCTACCAGCACCGCGGTGACAACAATAATGCAGGCCAGTGCGATCGGTGGCAGGTTGAAAGGCCGCAATTGCCGTGCCAGGACGATCTGAACCGCCTTGTGTGACAGGTAGGTTGAGTAGGACCAGAGCGCGATTTGGTAGGCGCCCGGGATGCGGACGCGCGCCAACCACGAGTTGGGACTCAACGCCGCTACGACCAGTAATGAAAATGCCATGGCGTTGAGCGAATATCCCGCTGCCGTCATGAAGAACGTGTAGCCGTAACCATCGATTCTGTAAAACTGATCTACGCAGTACAGCATCGTTGCCACTGCAAGTGTGCCCGCGAGCAGCCAGAGCTGGCCGTGGCGGGTCATCCGCTGCCAGGTGGGGCGGTTAAAATTCTTCAGCATCGCAATGGCGACGCCCGGCAGAAATTCATCGAACCGGCACGCGGTTGCATAGTAAATGTGCGAGTAGTAGCCCGGTTTGTCGGGACCATAGCTGTACCAGAGAGCCGTCCGGGTCACGACACCCACCAGCAACAGCGCCAGGATCAGTGCCCATCCTTGGCTTCGACGGCAGGACAGTCGCGCGCCGGCGACGAGCACCAGGGGCAGAATGAGATAAAACTGTTCTTCAATACAGAGAGACCATGCGTGGGAGAATGCGGTGCCGCTGTGAAGCCCCATGTTTTGGGTGAAGGTGAGGAACCGCCACAGCGGCGGGGGCGGGTTGCCTCCCATAAAGGCAGGGAATAAGAAGTACAGGACGAGAACCAACCAGAAGACGGGCAAGGTGCGCAGCGCACGGCGCGCGTAGAAGAGGCGTGGCGAAAGCGTCTCGCCGCGGGCCAGTCCGGAGAAGATCTGATTCGCGATGAGGTAGCCGCTCAGGACGAAGAACAGGTCGACGCCGGTCCACCCCACGATGCTGCCCCATCCGAACGTCGGCTCGGAACTGACAAACGCCATGTAGTGATTCATGAAAACGAGCGCAATGGCCGCCGCGCGCAGCGTGTCCAGACCATTCGCCCGGGAACTGTTCGAGATGAGATTTTTCAAGGAGAAGACAATGCGCAATCGATGGCTGGCGCTGAGCTCGATACTTTCACTGTGTAGCGTAACAACAGTGGCCCATGCGTGGGGAGACGAGGGTCACGAAGTAGTGGCTCTCATTGCCAAACACTATCTCGACCCGGCGGTTGCGACCAAGGTCAACAGTATCCTGGCGGCGGACACTACGCACCTGACGCCGAATACGAATATCGACACGGAGGCCACCTGGGCCGACAAGTTTCGGGATTCCGACCGCAACTCAACCAAGGTCCATTACAACGAGACGCACAACTGGCACTACGTGGACCTGGAAATTTCGGCCCCCAACTTGAAGACGGCCTGCTTCGGTCAGCCGCCCCTGAATGGTGCGCTCGCCTCCGCCGGACCGGCGGACGACTGCATCGTGGACAAGATCAATGAGTTCGCGGCGGAGTTGAAGGATCCGGCCACCAGCGACCCGGAGCGACTGTACGCGCTGCAGTTCATTCTGCATTTTGTGGGTGACATCCATCAGCCCCTGCATTCGAGCGACAACAATGACCAGGGCGGCAATGCGGAAACGGTGAAGGCTGTGCCGCCTCTGCCGACGAGCGCCGGCAAAAGCTCAGGAAACCTTCATGCTTTCTGGGACACCCAGTTTGTGGCCCTGCAGGGAAGCAGGACGGCGTCCACTGTCGCGAACAAGCTGATCACCAAAATCACCGCTGCGAACCGCACCAAGTGGTCGAAGGGCACGGCTGCCGACTGGGCGAACGAGACATTCGGTATCGCGAAGGTCAATGCCTATGACCTGCCCACGCCCACTTCTGCGCACCACTACACTCTGCCGAAGGCATATGTGACCAATGCCAAGGCCGTCGTGGCCCAGCAGTTGAGCAAGGCCGGCGTGCGGCTCGCGTTTGTGCTGAACAAGGCTCTTCAGTAAATCCCTGGCCTTCAGTAAAGTCCTGGGGCTGTGACCCAGCCCCGCAAAGCCGTCGTCCTCCTCAGTGGAGGCCTGGACTCGACCACCACCCTCGCGATTGCCAAATCCGAGGGTTTCGAGCCGTACGCGATGTCCTTCCGGTATGGGCAGCGTCATGTGGTGGAATTGGAGTTCGCGAAGCGGATAGCGAACCAGATGGCTGTGCGGAAGCACGTCATCGTCGATATCGACCTGCGCCAGTTTGGCGGTTCCGCGCTGACGGACGACATCGATGTGCCCAAGGGGCGCTCGGCGGAAGCCATGTCTACCGGAATTCCGATTACTTACGTGCCGGCCCGCAATACGATTTTCCTGTCGTTCGCCCTGGGCTGGGCTGAGACGCTGGGGGCCCAGGATATTTTCATCGGGGTCAACGCCCTGGACTACAGCGGCTATCCCGACTGTCGTCCGGAGTTCATTGCCGCCTATGAGCACATGGCCAACCTGGCCACCAAGGCGGGCGTTGAGGGCAGTCAGCGGCTGAAGATTCATACACCGCTGATTGAGCTCAGCAAGGCGCAGATTATTGCGCGCGGGCTCGCTTTGGGGGTGGACTACGGTTGGACGAGTAGTTGCTATGACCCCGACGTCAACGGGGTGCCGTGCGGGCTATGTGATTCGTGCGCGTTGCGTGCGAAGGGGTTCGCGGAGGTCGGGATACCCGATCCGCTGGCCACGATCATTTTGCGCTAGTTACATTCCTATGGCTTACGCAGTCAAAGAGATTTTCTACACCTTGCAGGGCGAGGGCGCGCACACCGGCCGTCCGGCGGTGTTCCTGCGTTTCGCGGGGTGCAACTTGTGGACTGGCCTCGAGCGCGATCGCGACAAGGGGCCGGGTGGCTGCTCCCGTTGGTGTGACACTGACTTCGTGGGCACGGACGGTTCGGGGGGCGGTAAGTTTCGTTCGCCTGCCGACCTCGTCAGTGCGGTTGCGAGTCACTGGCCGCATTCGGACGTACAGCCGTTTGTTGTTTGTACGGGCGGGGAGCCTTTGCTGCAACTCGACGCACCGCTGGTGGAGGAATTCAACTCCGCAGGATGGTTTGTGGCAGTGGAGACCAACGGAACCGTGGATCCACCCGCTGGCAAGCTGTGGCTGACTGTGAGTCCGAAGGCCCACTGTGAGTTGCGGGTGTTGCGCGGGAATGAGCTGAAGCTGGTGTTTCCGCAGGTGGGGGTGGAGCCGGAGCGCTTTCAGGATCTGGCCTTCGAGCATTTCTTTCTGCAGCCCATGGACAGCCCGGACAAGTCGCGCAATACGCAGCAGGCGCTGCAGTATTGCCTGGCTCATCCGCAATGGCGCCTCAGCCTGCAGACGCACAAGATCCTCAACATTCCCTAACTCTTACTTGTGCAGGTCGTCGACCCAGCGCACGAGCTCGGGCACTTCGACCGGCTCGATGTCCAAGTTGACCACCAGTCCCTGCTGACCGCTCCGTGTCAACACACAATGTAGTTGCAGGTCGTCGCTGGCGTTGATTTCCTGATGGGGTACGTACGGCGGGACGTAGATGAAGTCCCCTTGGCCGGCTTCGGCAACAAACTCCAACCTGTCACCCCACCGCAACCGGGCAATTCCATTGACCACATAAATGACGCTTTCGAGGTCGCCATGGTGATGGGCACCGGTTTTGGCTTTGGGGTCGATGGTCACTGTACCGGCCCAGAGTTTGGTTGCGCCGGTGCGTTCTGTTGTGACTGCGGCACGACGTTGCATGCCGAGGGTTTGGGCGGTTCGGTCGTCCAGCTCGTCGTTGCGGATGATCCGTATCCCGTTATCTCGCCAACGCATTGCGCGCCCTAATCCAAATCAGTGCAATGAGAGTAACTATACCTGCTCCCGACAGATAGTAGCCAACGTAGGGTAAGCCGTAGGAGTTGCCGAGGTAGGTTGCGATATAGGGCGTCAGGGAGGCGCCGACGATTCCGGCCAGGTTGAAGGTCAATGACGCGCCGGTATATCGGATGGCGGTGGGAAACAATTCTGCCAGCGCGGTTCCGAGGGGACCATACGTCAGGCCCATCAACGCGAGACCCACACAAAGAAATGAAAGTGCGCCGGTCGCGGTCCCGGAGCCTAACAGGGGTGCGAGGAACAATCCGAATACGATGATGCTGACTGTTGCGGCAATCAGCATTTCCAGGCGGCCCAGGCGGTCGGCAATCAACGCCGAGAGGGGAATGGTGACGGCAAAGAACAACACGCCGATCATTTGCATGATCAGGAATTGCGGGCGGGCGTAGCCGAGCTTGGAGGTTCCCCAACTCAACGCGAAGACGGTCATCAGGTAGAACACGACAAACGTCGCGGTTGCGGCAAACGTACCCAGGATGAGTGTTCCCAGGTGCTCGCGGAAGACGGCAAACATTGGAACACGTACGCGCTCGTGGTTCTCCATCGCACGTTTGAAGGCGGGGGTTTCGGCGAGGCGCAGGCGGACATACAGGCCGACGAAGACGAGAAGTGCGCTGGCGAGAAAGGGCACGCGCCAGCCCCAGGAAAGCAACTCGGTGTCAGTGAGTCGAGTGGTCAACCACAGAAACGTGCCTGATGAGCAGATGAAACCGATGGGAGCCCCGAGTTGGGGGAACATTCCATACAGCGCGTGTTTGCCTGGAGGTGCATTCTCAGTTGCCAGCAGTACTGCGCCGCCCCATTCACCGCCGAGTCCCAGTCCCTGGCCTAAACGCAGCAGTGCCAGCAACAAGGGGGCCAGTACTCCAATCTGCGAGTAGGTCGGTAGGAGTCCGATGAGTACCGTCGAGAGTCCCATGGTGAGGAGTGCCGCGACCAGGGTGGCTTTGCGGCCGATGCGGTCGCCAAAATGGCCGAAGATGGCGGAACCGATGGGTCTGGCAAAGAAGGCCAGCGCAAAGGTTGCGAGTGATTGGAGTGTAGCGGCGCTGGCGTCGCCTGCTGGAAAGAACAGTTTTGGGAATACCAGGACCGCTGCTGTGGCGTAGATATAGAAGTCGAAGAACTCGATCGTCGTGCCTATGAGGCTCGCGAACAGTACACGCGCCGGCGAGTTTCGGGCTTGGGTGGTGGCTGTTGAAGCGGGCAGCGGCCCCAGGTCGGTATCGGTCATAGCCCCTTAGCCTAGCCGCTGGCGGGGTGCATCGCCAGCGGACGGGCGTTAAGAGTCGTTGCGTTTGACGGGCTGCTCGTGGTGGGTGCCCGGATTCGGCTGCGTGCACTTTTCGGGTTCGCCGCGCAGGTGTTGAAGATCGATTTCACAGTTGCCTCCATTTCTACAGTTTCAAATCGGTCAGCTTCACGGGCATGCCGGAACCGGTTCCCAAATCCCGCGGTGCGAGGATTGCAAAGGTTTCGGGGAAATAGCCGCTCGGGCTCAGGAATGCCGGGACAAACAATTGTGTCAGGGGACTCGAGCTTTCCTGACTGACATAGAGGTTAAAGGGTCCGGCTCCCGGGATAGGTGCCTCCCACAATGGTCGCGCGTGTGGGCTCAACGCCGTTGATTGGAACGGCCATCAACACATTGGTGTTTCGGACGAGCGAGCTGTAGGTGTCCAGTGCGGCATCGATGGGGAGGTGCTGTCCTCGGCGGGATTGGAGGAAGTCGATGCGGACGTTTTGCGCTATTTTGAAAAGCCAGGTGGAGAAGCCTGCAAGGTCACGGTTGTACTTCGCGCGCGATCGCCAGGCTCTTTCAAATGTGCGCGCCGTAAGGTCCTCGACGTCGACGTCTCGCCCCAGTCGAAACCGGAAGTAGTTGTAGACGCGCGGCGCCTGGTCGGCATACACGGCGTCCCAATCCAGGTCCTCGCCCCCCGCGAAGTCGTGCATCCGTCCTGGCGCTGCCTGTTCAAGGGTCATGTGTGTATATACCGGCCCCCGGGAGAAGTATCACGGCATGTCGCGATTGCGCGCGAATATACCTCAAGAAATCAGTTGGTTACGCATCAACGCGACGACTCAGATTTGGCCTTTCGAGACCACTGGCGGGTGAGCCTTGCTACACTTCACCTCATGGAATCGAAGGTTGCCAAAGAAGCCCGACTGGCGTTATTGGCCGATGCCAGGCGCCTGACGCCGGAGCAGCGACTCAACGCATTTCTTGCGCATTGCCAGCTCATGATGGAGCTTCATGCAACCGGTCAGAAAATCAGATCTAGTCGGAAGAAGTTGCGGACGTGAGAACGACGGGTCCGGGGCAATCCGCTCTGCTGCTTTTGGATGCCGTCGATGTTCTCGCTCGCCAAGGAATCAATTACGCCGTGATAGGGGCGATGGCAGCCTCGATCCATGGTGTCGTGCGCGCGAGCGTGGATGCCGACGCAGTTCTGTCACTGGTCTCCAAAAAAGCAACAGATTTGGAGCGGGTCTTTGTTGGCGCAGGCTTTCAAACTGAGCTCCGGGTCGGAGATTTCGAAGACCCCATTCCTGCACTTTTGCAGTTGACGGATGGTTTTGGAAACAGAGTCGATCTGTTGATTGGTTTGCGCGGACTCGAGCCCGCAGCATTTTCCCGAGCGATGAGTGTCCCTTTCCAGGGAGCGTCCTTGCGTGTCATCGGCCAGGAGGACTTTGTCGCGATGAAAGTGTTCGCAGGGGGTCCTCAAGACATGTCTGACGCTGCCAATGCCATTTCGATCGCTGGCCAGTCACTCGATGTCGCGTTGGTGAAGCGACTCGCCAAGGGTTATGGGCGCGATGCCGTGGAGAATCTGCACAAGTTAATTGGCAATTGAGGGGTTTACCCGATGTTTTGGGAAATTGCGCAAATTGATGTGAAGGCGGGGGACGAGGCGGCCTTTGAGGCTGCGGTCGAGAAGGCAGTGCCGTTGTTCAAGAGCTCGTGCGGTTGTAAAGGCATGCAGTTGCATCGGGGCGTCGAGCAACCCGCCCGCTATCGCCTGGTAGTCGAATGGGAGACCGTGGAAAATCACACCGTGGATTTTCGGGGGTCAGAGAATTTTCAGGAGTGGCGCCGGCTGGTGGGGGGCTTTTTCGCGAGCCCGCCCGTGGTCGAGCACTGCCATCGCGTACTCAAAGGCTTTTGATAAAAGGGTGAGATAGATGAGTTTTGTAACAGCCGATCTGGTCGATGCCCATGCCGACGTCGTTCAAAGCTGCGACGCGCAGTTTCGTCAGTACGGTGGCCGTGTGCGATTTCACGGGCCCATTCGAACGGTCAAGTCGCCCGAAGACAATGCGTTAGTCAAACAAACATTGGCTACTCCGGGCAATGGAGCTGTGCTGGTGATTGACGGCGCCGCATCGCTGCGTTGCGCCCTGGTGGGCGACCTGATGGCTGGGGCGGCGCAGAAGAACGGATGGGCAGGGCTCGTCATATGGGGTGCCATCCGCGACGCAGTTGCGCTGGCTGGCATCGATGTCGGAATCAAGGCGTTGGGGTCCAATCCTTGGAAGAGTAGTAAGAATGGTACGGGGCAGGTGGATGTGCCTGTGAGCTTTGGGGGGGTGGAGTTTCGGCCGGGGAGTTGGTTGTATAGCGACGAGGATGGGATTCTCGTTAGCCCCAGGAAGCTGTAGCTG
>Ga0137415_10000040_pt1 | contig 97706 bp, 90 predicted proteins | sample CZODoug3_1_1_16f_FD_183082 | JGI IMG/M metagenome (GOLD analysis project Ga0137415, IMG submission 183082) | Vadose zone soil fungal communities from Angelo Coast Range Reserve, California, USA - CZODoug3_1_1_16fungal (Hybrid Assembly) | ecosystem: Environmental > Terrestrial > Soil > Vadose... | reverse complement strand
TCGCGAGGCACTCGCGGAGCTTGGAGTGAAGGTACCGGTATCCGAGGAGTTGTTGGAAATGAAGAGCAATCTGTCGAGATGGGCTAAAACCTGGAAGCAGGAATGGCTTGCCGAGGGCAAAGCTGAGGGCAAAGCTGAGGGGAAATCCGAAGCGCTTCTTTGCCTTCTGGTAGAGCGATTTGGCGCAGTGGCGCCGCCCTGGCGCGAGCGAATCCATGATGCCAAGCTGGCAACCCTTGATCGTTGGTTCAAGCGTGCCATTGTCGCGCGTGATTTGTCCTCGGTATTCGAACCTCCACCTTGAGGTAGCCAGCGGCGTCCTCGCTTCCTGACAGCGTACTAGTACACCCGCGTTAGGAACCATGCTAGGCCCGCGGCGAGCAATGTCGCGCTGGCTATCGCAGCGGACATGTCCGCGCGGCGTTGTGTTGCTGTTGCCAGTTTGCCTGCGGCCCTGATCAGCGCCACCGCGGCGATCACCACGGCCAGTTGGCCGATTTCCACGCCCACGTTGAATCCCAACAGCGACGAGAACAGGAGCGACCGCGGGAGGTGGAGGTCCTGCAGCGCGCTGGCAAATCCCAGCCCGTGGATCAATCCAAACCCAGCCGCCATCGCGAAGCGCGACGGGATCGAGAAGGTCGCCCGGGAGCTGTCCACGGCGATGCCGCTCACACTGGCGGCGCCGTCGCACAGGCCGCCCGTGCTGCCCGCGTGGCCTGCGGTGCCCATGCCGCCCGCGCCTCTGGGCGAGGCGCCCGTGTGGCGCATGCTGGCCAGCCAAACCGCGCTGCCGGTGGCGACAGCGATGGCTATGATCAAACTGGCTGGCATGTCGGGCCGCAGATCCGCCGGGATCAACAGTAGCGACGCGGCAATCGCCGCGGCCGCCAGGCCGGCGAGGCGGCCTTCGCGCTCGCCGCGGATCAGGTTTTGAGCGGCGGCCAGCGCGATCGTCAGGCCGATCAAACACTCGACCGCCCCCCGATTTGCCTGGATGACGCCGAGCACCGCCAGGCTGAGGGTGATCGAGTGACCCAGGGTGAAACCCGTGACGATGGCGAGCACCTGGCGGGCCGTGCGCGCGGTGATCAGCAGCGCCAGCAGAAATGCCAGGTGGTCGATTCCGGTTGCGATGTGCTCGATGCCCATCTCAATGAACTGCAGGAAGTTGGTTTTATCGCCAGTCGTCGGGCGCAACTCGATTTGCGTTGTCGGAGCTGACGCACTCAAGATCGCTTCGCGGCTCGAGCTTCCTGATGCGACATACAGGAAGTGATGGTGAGACGGCGCAACGGTGAAAAACAAATCGAGCTTCAGCGCCAGCAGACTCCCCCCGCCGCAACGCATCCGCACATCAACCCGAACATACCCCGGCTCCGACTCCAGGATGGCGGGTGCCTGGCGCAGCGTGCACGCAGTGCCGTCGACAGACGCCGCAACGCTTCGCTCAACATGAGCTGAAAAAATCTGCGCAAGCGAAGCATAGCTATCACCCGGGACTGTCAGTCGAGTCACCTCCCGCGTACGGGCGGTGACAACTCCATGCAGCTCGCCGTTGACGAGTGTCCAATGAGATGTGGACTCGCTTCGTTCGTGTGCCTGTGCCATGCACGCGAAGAGCAGGCCAATCACACTGAGCCAGAATCTCATTGGTGCTGGATGTCAACGAAGATTGGTGACGACCACGCGCGCTCCTCGGTCGCTTCCAGACAGTTGTCCGAGGGCGAGGTCTTGGCTGGGTCACCGGAGCACAAGTTGACCTTGGTGCAACGTCCGTCAGCGTCAAACTTACAGCGCAACTGGCCGCCATTGACCGCGGGCGAAGGCTCCTGAATCGCCCTTACGTAATACAGCGCGTCTCGTCCCCCCTTCACGAAGCTCGGGTCTGAGAACTTGACGGTGCAACCCGCTTCATTCGGCGTACAAGCAATGGTTTTCCAAGGATCTTCGATCAGAGGCCCGACGGGCTCAGAAGGACTGTGCTGAGGCCGGATCCGTACGACTTCGATGCGCGTAATCTGCCGCCTGCGATTCGACGGATTGAAGCATTCGTTGTGACACAGAGTTTCGAGCTTCCTGGCGCCCAACAGCCGGCGCTGAAAATCCGGACATCCCGGGTTCTGAATGAATGCACCCACGGCCTTCACCTCGAATTCCGGATTGCTCTTCATGCGCACAGCCGAGCCCATTGGCTGTGGTGCTCCAGGTCCATTCACCAGATTCATCCACAGCAGCATGCGCTCGCCGCTCGTGGCGTAGACATTCCGGCTTTTCAACGCATTCCAGATGGCGCCGCGCGAGCGGTTGGACGCATGTACGGCCACCAATCCGCCGGTGATAGACATGCTGTTGGTTCGCTCCACGTCCCATGTTGCCCAGGACGAGGAGTAGAGATCCGGCGTGACGGGGCGGCTCTCAGGTACACGCTCGGCGGGTGGAGGTAAGAAAAAGCGTTTCGCGTCGGGATTACCGAGGCGCAACAGCAGAATTGAATTCCACCGCGCGACCTCTTTGTAGCCTTCACCCGGCATGGCGTTGTGATTGTCGGTGGAGCCGATCATCCCGAAGCGGAATCGCAGCGGGTCCTCACCCTCGCGATCCTGTCCCAGGGCCAGGATGTACTGGACCGAGCCTAGCGGGTTGTGATGCCACGTTGGCAGGAAGCAGTCGCGACACTCACCCGCATCCATCCATTCCTCGGTCCGCGCGCCCGGCACTGCGAGAAATCCAGCCGCCGCGAATCCAACGGGTGCATCCAACTCACGCTGGCGCGTTTCGCGCTCGCGCCGCTCGCATTCCGGTTTCGGCAGATGGGCAGCGTCACACCGCAAACGGATGAGATGGCCCGCCTGCCAACACATTGGCAGGTAGTCCTTTGTGGGCTCCGGACATGCTTTCTTACCATCCGGTCCTATCCGATATTCTCTCCAGGCCCGGTATTCCTCGGAGTTACCATGACCCGAGTAAACCTCGACCAGTGACTGTCGCTTGTCGTTGGCAATGCCGGGTGTCAGCTCGTGCGCCCAGTCAGCACTGGGCGGATTCGAGAGGCCCCAGGCCGTGCCGTGCGGGATCACCAATGCGTCGTAACCCCATTGGTCGAGCTTGCGCGACAAGTCCTGCGGCGTGAGCGCAACTTCGAAGCAATTGTCCGGCAGTGACTTTGTGTCTGCATCGGGCGGACAGACGGGGACCTTCGACAGTTCCTCCATCATCGCGACGTACGAGCCCACTCGTGGCTCATGCATCGTTTTGAGCACCGGAAGATCGGGGTCGAAGTAGGGCGGCATGGGCGAGATCGCCCGCCGCGGCAGGTGCCCTTCGTCCTGGTCACGGAAGATCACGTTGCGATGACCGTAGTGGTTTTCCGCGGTAGTTCCCGCCTGTGTCCACTCAAAACCGGTGAAGGTAATCAGGTCGCCGTCGTCGTTGTTTTGCCCGACGGCGGAGCACTGGCGCAAAACCTTTTTGGATTCGCCCCATTGCCGCGGGGTCAGCGTTTCGGCGTGATCCGTCAGGGCGAAGAAGTCCAGTGAGGAGCAATAGCGCGCGAAATCGCATGCCTCGGCAGGCGGATGCGCGCCGCTGCCACCGAATACGGGCAGCGAGAATACGAACGCGTCCCAGGATACCGTGCTGTGAACGTGGAGGTCGCCAAACAATATCTGCTCGTTATCGCTGGGCTTCGCGCGCAGCGATTTCATCAGGTCAGCAGGACGCCCGGTAGCCGTGACGACTCCCGCGGAATCTACTGTTGCATTCGCGAAGTCCTCGCCCTGATCGGCGAGGGCACCTGTTGATTTGTGTGGCCCGGCAGTGGCTGCCGATGCGGCGATGAGCAGCAGCAAGACAAGTGACAGTCTGTTCATGGCAGCAGCCTCAGCGGGATGCAGTTATAGGCGGATTGTTGTTGAGCTCGATGCGCGCTGACTGGTGTAACGACCCCAGCAGATTCTCGAGCGCGTGTTCCTGCCGATCGCGCATGGCGTCGGCCGCGACGAGGTCGCGAATGCCGGCGAGGCTCGGCACTTCGCCAGGTGTTTTCGCGTTCAGGTAGATGAACACGACCCCATTGCCCAGTCGCATCACTTCTGTTGTCTCGCCAGGAGCGAGGTGGTCAACGGCATCGGCAGTCGCCGGGCCGAAATAGTTGGCCACCGTGCGGGGCGTGACCTGCCGACCGGGCGAGTCAAAGGGAAGCCTGTCCGCCGTAGCAAATACCTCCTCGGCCGAGGCGCCGCCTTTGAGAGCCGCGCGGGCCGCTGCCGCACGAACGTTGACCCCTGCCTCAGCGGCGCGGGCCGCATTGGCGCGAGTGACGGCCGGCGTCGCACGGCTGCCCGTTGAGCCACGTGCCGCCGTCGCGGCGCCGGCAGTTGCGACGTTGGCCTGGCCGGCGGCGGCTCCAGCCGCGACGAGGGCACGCGCCGCAGACGCGATCCCGTGATCCGCAGCGGCACTGGCCCGTTCGGTAGCGGCATCATCCGCACGGGCCGCTGCCGCACGAACGTTGGCCCCTGCCTCAGCGGTGCGGACCGCGTTGGCGCGAGTGACGGCCGCCGTCGCACGGTTGCCCGCTGAGCCTTGTGCCGCCGTCGAGTCACCGGCGCTTGCGTCGCGCGACTCAAAATAGAACGGCGTTACATCGAAGCGCGCCGCTGTCGCGTAAACCTGTTTGTGCGCTTCAAAATACTCGCTGAGCTCGCGCTCGGAGACTGGTTCGGCCGCGGCTTCCGCATTCACGCGGGTGATTGCGCTGCGGACCAACGCGGCACGGACTTCCGGACTGGTCTCGGCAGCGCCGCTGTCGAGGGCGTGCTGGACCAACAGTTCCTCATCGATCATCCGCGAGAGCACGTCGTGCCGCGTCGCCGATTCGGAGCGCCGCTCGCGTGCATCTAGCCCCGCAACCGTGCGGTTGACGCTGTCCGCGTCAATCTGGCGGCCATTGACCCGCGCGGCCACTCCGGGAAGCAACTGCACCGGAACTCTCACATCGTGGAGAATCTGGAAGGCTGAGTACGCGCAGCCAATGACCACGGCCGCGACGAGACACGCTCGCCTGAAAGTGTCAGTCACGCGAGAGACCTCCCGTTGGTAGTTTTGAGCTCGATCAGCGGCGGTAGTCCGGCTCTTGTGTGTTCAGAATCTCTTTAACGGCATTCAAATGGTCGGCCGGGAATCCGGTATATTCGAGCCACTGGCGCTTCGTCAGCTCTGCCACCGAATCCGACATGAACCGCAGAGGTTTCCCGGACGCGTAACACGTCAGCAACATCTCAGCGGCTCGCTCGAAGTAATACAGCTCATCAAATGCTTCGGCGACTGTCGAGCCGATGACCATCACACCATGGTTCGCCATCAGCAGAACGCTCTTCCCATCAGCCAAGAGTCGCGCCTGCCGCTCAGCCTCATCGCTCGACAATGCCATGCCCGCGAATTCACTGTCGACAGCCACCCGTCCGAAAAATCGTGCCGCATTGATGTCGATTGGATACAGGGTGCTGTCCCGAAGGCATCCCAAGGCCGTCGAGTACTTGGAGTGCAGGTGCATGATGCACCTGGCGCGCGGCACGTGAGCGTGCAACCCGGCGTGCAAATACCACGCAGTTGGATCGGGCGCGTTGGGCTGAGACAGTGTCGTCGGGTCATTGGCATTGAGCAGCAACAACTCGCTGGCTCTGATCTGCGAGAAATGGCGACGGCACGGGTTGACCAGAAACTGCGTGCCGTCGCGGGAGACCGCGACACTGAAGTGGTTGGCGACCGACTCAGCCATTCCCAGGCGTGCGAACCAGCGGAAGGCGGCGGCCAGGTCGGTTCGTTCGGTCTCGAAGTTGGGGAGTGACATGGGGACCTTCTGCTGTCAGCGTTGTGCCGCTTGCCATTGCGGGTGAATCCAGACCTTGGCGTCTGATCGCTTCAGGGGTGTCTTGCCGCGAATCAAATCGCTGGCTCTTTCGGCAATCATGATAGTAGGTGCATTTGTGTTGCCGCTGACGATTGCAGGCATGATCGATGCGTCGACGACGCGCAGTCCTTGAATGCCTCGCACGCGGCACTGTTCATCCACCACGCAATCGTCGCCCACACCCATTCGGCACGTTCCAACAGGGTGGTAGCACGTTTCCACTCCCTGGCGAATAAATGCATCTATTTCAGCCTCTGATTGCACCTTCGGGCCGGGAGATAGCTCCTCTCCTCGGAAGGGTGCAAGGGCCGGTTGCTCCAGGATCTCTCTGGTCAGACGAACTGAGGTGCGCAGATCCTCCCGGTCCTGCGGATCCTGGAGGTAATTGAATAACAGGGACGGCGCTGCTGTTGGGTCGGCCGAGCGGATTTTCACGCGCCCCAGGCTCCTGGGCCGCATCAAGTCGATGTGCACCTGATAAGAGTGAGACCCTACGTCGCTGACCGTGCCCGGCTGGATGGCCAACGGCATGAATGTCAGTTGCAGGTCGGGAAAATCGACGCCCGGTCGGCTGCGGATGAAGCCGCCGGCCTCAAAATGATTGGAGGCCGCAAGCCCGTCGTGTTTGACGAACCAGCGAATTCCCGCCATGAGCTTGCCGGCGCCGCGATTGATCCCATACAGCGAGACGGGTTGGAGGCACCGGTGTTGCACGACAATGTCGGGGTGATCGTTCAAGTGGGCGCCAACGCCCGGCAAATCATGGTTAGGCTGTATGCCGACCGCACGCAAGTCGTCCGCCGCACCTATTCCCGACAGGAGCAGGATCTGCGGGGAGTTGATTGCTCCGCCCGACACGATCACCTCTGCGTCAGCCAGGGCTCGGTTTTTCCGGCCGCGAACCGAATATTCGACTCCCACTGCCCGACCTTTATCGAGCAGGATCCGATGCACGAGAGCTTCAGTCCGGCTCACCAGTCCGGGGCGGTCCAGCCCGGGCCTGAGATACGCTCGTGCGGCACTCCAACGGCGACCATTGCGCGTGGTGCGGTCGATTCGCCCGAAGCCTTCCTGTTGCTCGCCATTCACATCGGGTGTCAGCGGATATCCGGCCTGCACGGCAGCGTCAACAAATGCCGCCGCCAGTGGTGACCGTTTGAAGTCAGGTGCGAAAACCGCAAGCGGACCGTCCGCGCCGTGGTATGAATCACCGCCGAGAAAATGCCGCTCCGAGCGTTTGAAGTAGGGCAGAACATCCGCGTAACTCCACCCGGTCGCGCCGTTTTGCGCCCATCCGTCGTAGTCTTTCGCGTGTCCCCGGATGTAGACCATCCCATTAATCGAAGAGGATCCGCCCAGCACCTTGCCGCGCGGGTGCGTCAGTCGCCGCCCGTCGAGATACGGCTCCGGCTCCGAAACATAGTTCCAATTGAATCGGTCCGACGACAGCAGGCTCCCCACCGCCGACGGCATGTCGATCTGCCAACTCCTGTCGGGCCGTCCTGCCTCGAGTAACAGAACTCGAACCCCACGGGTTTCGGTCAGACGGGCCGCCAGCACGCACCCCGCCGAGCCGGCGCCAACGATGATGTAGTCGTAGCGGCCTGTCACGGCAACTGAAGATCCCTATGAGCGGATCGCGGCATGGCAGAGCTGGTGAAAGTGGCGAACGAGATGCTCGCTGCGATTGTCGAGTGTCTCGCCAATAATATAGCGACCCTTCTCGAATCCCATCGAGCGCAATCCCTTCTGGTTGGATATGTTGAGCCGTATATCCTCAGGTCCCAGCTCCTCATTCATCCAGCGGATACAGGCCCTGGTGACATTCGACAGCGGGCGGCCTGCCACTGCGTAATACCCGAACCGCAGCGATGAGGTCTCCGGACCTGTCGGATTCATGATGAATGTGCCGACTACGTCGGAATAGGGGAAGGCATAGATGGTGGCATTCGGCCACAGGCCGATATTGAAAAACCCTTCCGTCTGCCAACGTGCGTTTTCGAGCGGGACTCCGTAAGCGTGGGTGACTTCTTTGCGGGGTGGGCCGATGTAGGTCCAATACTTGTCATGCGCCTCGAGCTTGTAGCCCTCGAAATCAATGAGCTCGACCAACTGCTTGTGCACGGGGCCGGAATAGTCGAAGTGATAGCCCTCGATGGAGTTCTCCTGGATGACCTTCCAGTTGGCCGGCACGGGCACGTCGACCTGCTCAATCAAGGTCAGGTTATCCAAGTCCGGCAAGTGTTGACGCATCTGCGCTTCGGCTCCGGGCGCCATCTCTGCAATGGATTGCGCCGCGGGATCCAGGTTGACGAACACGAAGGATGCAAACACTTCAACCCGTACTGGCTTGAGGCCATGTTTGCTCTTGTCGAAATCCTCGAGGCATTCGGTGCGTGGGGCGCCACGCAGACGACCGTCGAGCGTGTAGGTCCAGGCATGGTACGCACAGGTGATGGCGGGTGTATGTCCTCGCGCCGCGTCAATGAGACGATTGCCGCGATGTTGACATGCGTTGTGAAAAGCGCGGATTTCGCCGTCCTTGCTTTTGGTCACAATCACGCTCTGCTCCAGGATTTCGTGCGTGACGAAATCCCCGGGCGTCCGCAGCTCGTTCACATGGGCAACGAGGTGCCAGCTGCGAAAGAATATCCGCAGCCGCTCCTGTTGGAAGATGGACGGGTCGTAAAAGAACGGTGCGGGCAGGGACCAGCCCGCCGCCTGTTCGGATTCGCTCCATTGGACCGACATTGCACAACCTCTGGTGGGGCGCCGCCGCGTTCGCGGCAGCTCGATTCGATGAGGACAGGTGGCGCAGATTAGGGCCGGGGCGGAGGCAAAATCTGTAAATTCACGACATAGGGATGTCGAATTCGTGCTATCCACCGGGGCCGGATTCGGGTGTGATGGAGCCGCGCCGCAAGGGCGACGGGGCCGCGACGCCGATGCAACCAGGGGGGGGAGGCTACCAACGCGACGCGGCGTCGACGCCGCTGCAGCGCCCGTCGCAACGCCGACCCGGAGGATCTGTGCGCAAGCTCGCGCTGCTACTGCTCCCTGAGTTTTCAAACTTCGGCCTCGCCGCCGTGACCGAGCCGCTGTTCATTGCAAACTGGCTGGCACAGGACACGGTGTTTGAATGGCGCACGATTTCCGATGACGGCAGGCCTGTCCGTGCGAGCAACGGTAGCGTCGTGCCGGTCAATGGTGACCTCACGCACGCGGCAGGTTGCGCCTCGGTGTTTGTGCTGGCTAGCTTCGACCCGGCAAGAACCGCGCAAGGCCGGGCGCGAGCTCGCTGGTTGAAGCGCTTCGCGCGTTCGGGAGGTGAGTTGGTCGGCATCGAGAATGGCAGCCTCGCGCTTGCCGAAGCCGGCCTGCTCGATCATCACCCCGCCGCCGTCCACTGGGACAATCTCGCGGGGTTCCAGGAGTTGTTTCCGAAGATCCGCATCGCGCAGTCGCTGGTTTCGTTTTCGAAGAACCGCGTCACCTGCGCCGGCGCCGCGGCGATCCTGGATATGATGATCGCGTGGATTGGGCAACACGCGGATGTGCAGACTTCCACCGAAGTTGCGCGGCATCTGCTGCTCGGTGGCCGACGCGACTTCGCACCCGCCCAGGGATCGCCTGGATACGCGGCGCTCGGCGGCCATGGGTCGCACCCGCGTGAGCGCGGGTCACAGGGACCGCTCGACCAGGATGGGGTGATCGCACGAGCGCGGGCCGTCATGCGGACGCATGTGGACGATCCACTGTCCTGTGGTGACATTGCTCAGCAGCTGGGGCTTTCCTTGCGCCAGCTCGAGCGGCGGTTCAAGCAGCAGCTGGGGCAAACGCTACACAGCGAATACATGCTGGTCCGCGTTGAGAAGGCGCACCAGTATCTGCAGCAGACGGGCCTGAGTGTGACAGAGGTGAGCGCTCTGACGGGCTTCACCTCGGTCGAGTACTTCTCCAAGGTTTACCGGCGGGTGTTTGGCGTGTTGCCTAGCAAGGACCGCCGGCAGTCAACGGATGCGCCGGTCTTTCGGATGAAGGCGACGAAATCCAAAGCGAGCTGAACCCGCCGCGGCAGCGCCGGCTGGCTCAGTGGCTCGTATCGTCGGCGAGCCGAGGATGGCGATCATGACCGCCAGCCTTGACGCGTGCTTCATCACTCAACCCCCTCGAGATGCCCCACACGATGAGACCGCAAAGAGCGAGGCCAAATCCAACCCAACCAGTTGACGTCCAACCGTAGCCGGCGGCGATTGCCATGCCGCCGAGCCAGGGGCCGATGGCATTGGCGACGTTGAAGGCAGAGTGGTTGAGCGCCGCTGCGAGGCTCTGGGCTTCGCCGGCGACGTCCATCAGACGCGTTTGGAGGACGGTGGCCAGGGCTCCGCCGAATCCGATAGCCATGACATCGAGGGTAATGCTCCACAGGCTGTGGGCCGCTACCGTGTAGAGGGCTAGGATTACCGCCGACCAGACGAGCAGGTATCCAGCCGTCGGCATCAGCGCTCGGTCGGCGTACCGCGGGACCAACAGGTTGCCCAGAGTCATTCCGACGCCAAATGCGGCTAGCACCAACGGCACGACCTTCGGCGAAACGTGCGTGACGTCAATGAGCGTTGATCCGAGGTACGTGTACACCGCGAACAGACCGCCGAAGCCGATCGCGCCAATGCCGAGCGTCAGCCAGACCTGCAAGCTTCGCAGTGCGCCGAGTTCGCGCAGGGGACTCGCGGTAGCTGCGGGACGATCTGCAGGTGCGAAGATTCCCACCATGACGGCACATGACAAGGCCAACACCATCACAACCGCAAAGCCCCACCGCCATCCAACCGCCTGACCCAGCCAGTTGGCGAGCGGCACTCCGATGATGGTGGCGACGGTTAATCCTAACAACACACGGCCGACTGCCTGGGTGCGCTTCTCCGGAGGCACGAGCGAGGCCGCTACCAGCGCGGCAATACCGAAGTACGCTCCATGGGGCAGACCGCTCAGGAATCGGAAGGCGAGCATCCACTCGTAGGTCGGCGCGAGCGCCGACAGTCCATTCGCGAGCGCGAAAAGAGTCATCAAGCCGACGAGCAAGGTACGGCGGGGCAGGCGCGCTGACAGCACGGCAATAATGGGCGCCCCAACGACAACGCCCAGCGCATAGGCGCTAATCACGTGTCCGGCCGTGGGCTCGTCAATTCGCAAGTCGTGCGCGAAATAGCGCAAAAGACTCATGGTCGCGAATTCAGTGGTGCCGATCGCAAAACCGCCAATGCTCAGGGCAAAGTGAACCAGGGCGGGGTGGGAATTCCGCTCGATGACGCAGGTCCTCGCAGGAAAACAGGAATGGGCGACCAAGATCATTGGCGCACGAACATGCTAAGGGGTCCTGTCGAGGAACTGAATCTCTCGGATAGGTGATCTTTTTTGCACCCACGGTGAGCGCGAGCGGGTTTGCGGACTTGAGAAGCAATACCGCCCGCAAGGGCAGGGTTCCGCTAGCATCGCGGCCAACCCATTGATTCGTTGAGGATCGCGATGCCGAGCCTTACTGAAGAGCAGGCCAAGGCCTACATCACCAAGTTGCTGACGGCGATGAGTAAGGCAGGCGGCTCGGATCTGTTCGTGTCCAAGGACTTTCCGCCGGCCATGAAGATGCAGGGAACCCTGCAGCCGCTCACCAACCAGAAGCTGACCGCCGAGGTGACGCGCGACCTGGCCAACTCGTTGATGAACGCGAAGCAGCGCGAGGAGTTTGCGCGCGATCTGGAATGCAACTTCGCCATCTCGCTGCCCGGCGTGGCGCGCTTCCGGGTCAATGTCTTCATGCAGCAGCAGAATGCCGGCATGGTCATCCGCACCATTGCCAACGAGATTCCGGATTTCGCCAAGCTGGGGCTGCCGGATACGCTCAAAGAAATCATCATGACCAAGCGCGGGCTGGTGCTCGTGGTGGGCGCCACCGGCTCGGGCAAGTCAACCTCGCTCGCGGCGATGATCGATCATCGCAATCGCAATTCGGCCGGCCACATCGTGACGGTGGAGGACCCTGTTGAGTTTGTCCACCAGTCGCACCAGTCGCTGATCACTCATCGCGAGGTTGGGATCGACACCCGCTCGTGGCGCAACGCGCTCAGGAACACCCTGCGCCAGGCGCCGGATGTCATCCTGATCGGCGAAATCCGCGACACGGAAACCATGGAGCATGCGATTGCGTTCGCGGAGACGGGTCATCTGTGCCTGGGCACACTGCATTCCAACAGCGCGAACCAGACCATCGACCGTATCATCAACTTCTTCTCCGAAGAGCGCCGCAAGCAGTTGCTGATGGACCTGTCGAGCAACCTGCGCGCCATCATCTCGCAGCGCCTGGTGCGAACCGCGGATGGCAAGGGCCGCAAGGCGGCCATTGAGATTCTGATCAACACGCCCATCATTGCGGACAAGCTGTTGAAGGGCGAGTTTCACGAGATCAAGGCCATCATGGGCAAGTCGCGCGAGCTCGGGATGAAGACCTTCGATTGGTCGCTGTTCGAGCTTTACAACGAAGGGACGATCACGTACGACGAAGCGATACGTAATGCCGACTCGGCGAATGAGCTGCGTTTGAATATCAAGCTGAACGGGACCCGGCAGCCGGGCAACGAGAAGTCGACGGAGCCGTCGCTGCAATCAGCGGCAGGCTGAAACACCGCTGGGCGGCGCGCCCCGGCGGCAGTGTGCGGACCAGTCAGCGACGCCGGCAATCGGCGTTTGTGTCGCCGGCCATCACCGCCGTCGGGATTCCTCTCCAAAAAACCCCAACTGAGTAGCTCCTGCGCGGGAGCTCGGGCTGTGTGAAAGCATTACCCCGTCGAGATCATCGTCATTGTCCCGCGGTGCGCAGATGGGATCTGATCCGCTGTCAGATAGCGCACGCGCACTAAACAACACGTTGTCCAACTGCCGAGTTGGTGTCGTGCCGGTGCACGCCTTCGCCACTGCGCCGTCGACATCCGTATAGCGATCATCCCCAATAGCAATCGCACCGATCGCAACTACCAGCGTTGCACCGATCCATAGACTCATTCTTACTGTGGTCCTGAACATCGACACTCCCGTTCTCCATACTCAGTAAACGTAAAGGAGGGAGTGAAACGGACATTTAGTCGCGGCGGCGGACGAAAAGAAAATACGCGAGTACACCTGTAACACATGTCAGGGTACTCACTACTAACAAAAAACCCTGGTGATGCTGCGCGAGGGGGATTCCACCGACGTTCATGCCGAGCAGGCCCGCTACGAGGTTGATCGGTAGTGCCAGCACGGTCACAACTGTGAGGATGAACAGCGTCCGGTTACTGTGCTCGTTGACCAGGGCTGACAGCTCTTCCTGAAGAAGTTTCAAGCGCTCTGTCAAAGCGCCAGCATCCACCACGGCTGCTGAGAATTCTTCAGCTGCCTGGCGAAGGTCGCCGAGGTCATCTTCGCTCAACCAGGCCGGTGGCCGATTCAACAGGCGAAACAGTGCGGCCGGCTCCGGGGCCAGCAGTCGTTGCAGTCGCACCAGTGAGCGGCGCAGCGAGCTCAGCTCAATGCGGCTGCTCGCAATCCGGTTTGCCAGTAGTCCATCCTCCACGGCATCGGCGCGGGCGGTCGACTGGCGAATGATGTCGACCAACACATCGGCCTGATCATGCAGCAGCTGGGCGAGAAGCTCCGCGGACGATCGGATGGCCTGCCCGGCTTTGACCGACGCGCGCAGCCGATCGACCGAGCGCAACGGGCGCAATCGCGCAGTCACCACCACTCGAGGGTCCATGCACACCGAGACGGTCGAAATATTCGCCGCATCGAAGCTAAGGTTGAACAGCACGTCGTGCATTACGGCGACGAGCGTGTCGCCTTCCACTTCCAGGCGAGTTGAGCCGACACCTTCGTGGAGCGACTCATAAAATGCATCGGCCAGCTGCAGCGACTGCCGCATCCAGCGCTCCGCAGCGGCATTGGACAACGACAGGTGCAGCCACACAAACCCGGACTGCTCACCCAGTGCCGGCGGCGTTGCGAGCCAGTGAAGGGCTGCATCGCACTCGACCTGTCGCGGCGGTTTGCCGGGCTCGAACAGATACCCCCAGACCAATCCGGTCTTGTCGGATCCGTACGCTAGCTCGGCGGGATTCACGTGTGACATGTCTGACTCAACGATCCTCGGGCCATACTCAATGATCCCATACAGGCTTTCCGGAACTGTCGCGCAGCGTGTTCCAGAGAGCCGGAAGCGAATCGACCACTGTACGCGGCACCGGCACATAGTCCAGTTCCGCCGCGATCGACTCCCCCTGATGTAATGCCCAATTGAAGAACCGTAAAACTTGCCTGGTGTTCCCGCCGCCCGCGGGTGATTTGTCGACCAAGATAAAACTGGCGCCGGTCACGGGCCAGCTTTCGTTGCCGGGCAGGTCGGTGGGCAATTGTTGAAAGCCGCTGGCGGCATGCCAGTCTGCGACTTCAGCCGCAGCGCGAAACGTAGCGCGGCCAGCCTGGACAAAGCGCCCGCTGTGATTGCGCAGAGCGACGTCGCTGAGGTGATGCTTCAGGGCGTAGATGTACTCGACGTAGCCAATTGCGAACCGAGTGCGCTGGACGTACGAGGCCACGCCATCGTTGCCCGCGCCGCCGACGCCGGCCGGCCACTTGGGGGTTAGTGATACACCCACACTGGATTGCCATTCAGTGCTCGAGCGCGACAAGTAGTCGGTCCACAGCAGCGAGGTCCCCGACGGATCGCTGCGATACACGACCGTGATGTTGGTATTCGGCAGCGTGATTTTGGGGTTCAGCGCAGCGATGGCGGCATCGTTCCACTTTTTGATGTGCCCCAGGTAGATGTCGGCCAGCAGGGGGCCGGTCAACTTCAGGTGGCCGGGTTTGATGCCAGTGATATTGATCACGGGTACCACGCCGCCGATCACGACGGGAAATTGCAGCAGTTGAGATCCCGCGAGATCTTCCGAGGTCAGCGGAGCGTCGGACGCGCCAAAATCCACCTGATGCTGGCGGATGCGGTCGATGCCAGCCCCGGAGCCAACCGCGTCATAGGAGATCTGCACGCCGTTCGATTGCTGATAGGCCGTCGCCCAGGCGTTATAGACGGGTGCGGGGAACGTTGCGCCGGCGCCGTGGATCGCGGCGGCCGCGGACGCCGTGTCGCTATGGGTGGCGGCCCAAAGCAGTGCCGCTCGAAGCAACGCCACGCGCGTCGCGGCGGTGCGGACCGTCGCCGACCGGAGCACCGTGGCGTCAAACGCGGTCGCCGCACCAAACCGCGCCGTCCGAAGCACCGTCGCCCACAGAAAAGTGATCCAACCCATGAGGGGCGATGATGCCAGCCGTGTCGTCATCGGACCGTATTATTTCCCAGCTACGCTAAAGGATTGTTTCGGGCCAGCGTGGTGCAGAAAAATCGATTGAGGCGCGGAGGCTCACTCGCGGCGTTGGCCACCGCTATCACCATCGCAACATTGGCGGCCTACGCAGGCCATCCAATGCTGAGCGAGGACACCGGCACCCAGGGCCGCGGGAATGCGGAGCTGGAACTGGGATATGCCTGGAGCCGCTATGGCGCCACCTCCCTCTTTCTCTTTCAGCCGCAACTCTCCTACGGCACCTCCACAACCTTCGACCTCATCATCCAACCGTCATGGACGATCGTTGACGCGCCGGGCACCGGGCGTGAGAAGGGGTTCGGGGATACGAACCTGGATTTCAAATGGCGCTTTTACGGTGCAGCGCCGTGGTCACTGGGAGTGCGGGCCGGCATCACCACACCCACGGCCCAAAGTGATCTTGGATTGCCGGCTCACAAAGTCTCGCCGCACGGACTCCTGGTCCTGACTGCGGATTTCACCCCGCTCACCCTGGATGCCAACCTGGGCTACTCGCGTGTTCCGGACTATCTCGGGGCGCGAGCCGATCTGTTTCATTTCTCGGCGGCGGCCACCTACGCTGCCAACGAGCGGCTGTTCTTTGTTCTGGATGCGGCGGTCGACTCAAACCCGGATTCACGCCAGTCCATGCCACCCGCAGTCGCTTTGCTCGGGCTGATCTACACCGCGCGGCCGGGACTCGACCTGGATTTGGGTTATCGAAGCCGCCTCAACACAGCAGCGCCCATACGGCAGTTTCTGTTAGGCATCACTTACCGGGGTGCGCCGTAGCACCGTGCGTCAGCTGACTTTTGATTTGAGCTCGCGTCCGCGCTCAACCAGCCGGATGGCATCCCGGGTCGTCTCGAACACAGTCACTGAGGTGTGATCGGGCAGAAAGCACGCCACCCGGTCTGAGCCGGTGGCCCGCCCGGTCAGCACATTGACCGGCACGAAGTGGGAGAAAATCACGGCATCGTGGGGGCACGCCAGCACCGCCTCGAGAACGCCCGCCCGCCAGTTCGTGAGAACAGAATCGTAGCCATCCACCACGCTCTGCCCGAGCTCGATCAGCTCCGGCCAGTCGGCGACGAGCGCCCTGCGGAGCCATTCCTCACGGGCGAGGGCAACAGCCGGGGGGCCGGGCACTTCGGCGATTCGCGGCTCAACAACCGGCTGTACGCCCCAGACGGAGCTGAGTGGCGCGGCGGTCTCGCGGCAGCGCCGCAGGGGGCTCGTGAGAATAGGCAGCTTATCCGGCAGGCGTGTCCGCAGTTCCTCTGCAACCGAAGTGGCTTGTGCCTGCCCCTCGGCGCTCAATTCGGGATCGTTGGGGTCAATAGGGCTGGAAGCCACACGGCCGTGGCGGACAACGTAGAGGGTTGGCATCCGGCGAGCATACCGCTTGTGTGCCTAACATGACCGCCGAGCTTGCATACAACTGGCGGGAACCCGCCTGTTGAACGAAGTTGTGGCGGCATTCGAGCCAGCAGCCACGACCCTGTTGTTCACAAACACGCGCTCCCAGGCGGAACTGTGGTACCGGTCACTCGTTGAGAAACGAATCGACTGGCTCATGTTGACCCGACACGAACACTCGGCAACATCACGATGTTCGCGCGCCATGGCTGCCCGTTTTGCGAGCGGGCGAAGTCGATGTTGACGGAGCGGAGCATTCCGTTCGAGGTGATCTACCTGGGGGATGGGGTCACCATGAGCTCATGTGCGGGCCGCCTCGGGTGCTGCAAAGGTTCCGCAGATCTTTATTGAAGGGAAGCTGATTGGCGGCTCCGACGCCCTACAGGGCTTTTTAGTGAAAAACATCAGTAAAACCCGGGCTGGATAGGGCCCGGGGGACCGGCTAAGCTGAGTGACTGGAATGCGCTCTGGAGCCCCTGTGCAGGAAGAAAGCTCAAATCTGATTACGATGCGTGCCGCGAATTCGCCGAGCGCATTCGACCTGCGTCGCGTGGGCGCGCATCCTGATCATTGGTACGCCGTTGCCTGGTCAGATGAGCTGAAGCAGGGCAAAACGCTTGCCCGCCGGTTCGCCGGCGAGCCCATAGTCCTGTACCGCGGCAAGGCCGGGCGGGTGTTCGCGCTCGAGGACCGCTGTGCGCATCGGCAGGTGCCTCTGCACTTGGGCGTGGTCGAGGGCGATCAGCTGAAGTGCCATTACCACGGGTGGGCTTACGACCAGACCGGCAAGTGTGTGGATGTGCCTTACCTCGGCAAGGAGCGGCTTCCGAACGGGGTGAAGGGGTATCCCGCGCGGGAGATTGACGGCCTGATTTTTGTCTTTCCGGGGGACCCGTCGTTGGCGGAAAGCCGTGTACCGAAGACGCTCGGGCTTTCCCAGCGCAAGGAATACAAGACGCGCCGGCTGAACCGCGAGGTGGCCTGCCACTACACCTTCATGCACGAGAACCTGTTCGACATGAACCACCAGTTCATGCATCGCAAGAACATGGGTTCCATCAAGGCTCGCTGCATTGGGCGCGAGCACGGCGAAAACTGGGCTCAGGTCGAATATACCTTCAGCCGGACGGCCGGCAAGCCGTCAGCCGGCGAGCGGGTCATCGTGGACCTGGTGCGCAAGCGCGGCGAGGCGAAGAAAGACTTCTCCGATCACATGCGCATCCGCACCGACTATCCCACTCAAAGCCTGCGGGTCTGGGTGGGACGCGACATCAAGGAATCGGACGATCCCGTGTTGGATGTCTGGTTGAATTACACGCCGCTCGATGCTGAGCAGAAAACCAACCGCACGTATGGTTATCTGTCAGTGAAGAAGCCGCCGATTCCGGGCATCATTCACGTCGTGTGGCCGTTCGTCACGTGGTTCACGGAACGGATCTTCGCGGAAGACAAGGAAATCGTCGAATACGAGCAGGCGGCCTACGACGCGCAGGGCACCGATTGGAACAACGAAGTATTCCCGGCTATTCGCGACCTGCGCGGTGTGTTGGCACACTGCGGTAAGCCCGGCAAAACCTGATTCAACCGGTGGTTCGCGCACCTGACGTTATCCACGCGAGGTGCGCGCCATACGATCATTTCTCGTCAGCGTAGATCTTTACCAGCCGATAAAGAAAATCGCGCCCTTCCAATAGCGTCTGCACGCCTACGTACTCGTTCAGACCGTGGATGTTGCCGAGGTCGGGACCCGCAAAAATAGGCATGAATCCATAGGTGGGAATGCCGACGGCGTTGGTGAATTCACCATCCGTCGCGCCAGCCTGAAGTAGTGGCAGCAGCGGCAGGCCAGGCCAGAATTGCGCCGTGAGCTTCTGGATCGGGCCGAGCACACGCGGTGTCAGGGGTGGCGGTGATGGGGCCGGGCCGCGAGTCTCGGGCATCGTGATCTTGACCGCTGGATCGGCGATGAGCTCTTCGAGCTTCTGCTGTACGCTTTCGGGCGACACACCCGGGAAAATGCGGCAGTTGACGTTGGCTCGCGCCCGCTGCGGGAGTGCATTCGTGGCGTGTCCTCCCTCGAGCGTCGTCGCGACACAGGTCGTGCGCAGCGTCGCGTTCCAACTCGGATCCTTTTCGGACACCAGCGCGATCGACCGGGTGTCATGCGGATCTTTGACCAGAGCATTCATGGAGTCAGCGACGTCATGGTTGCCCTTGGCGGCCTGAATCTTCGCAATTCCCGTGAAGTAGGCGCGGTTCGCATCGGTGAACTGCGCGGGGAACTCGTATGCCTCCACCTTCGTGAGCGCGTTCGCGAGATGGTAAATGGCATTGTCCTTGATGGGCCGTGAGCTGTGGCCGCCACGGTTGGTCACCTCCAACCGATAGTTTTGCGGGTACTTTTCGCCGGCCTCAATCTGCATCGCCACTTTATTTCCCTGGGCGTCGAGCTCACCCCACGCACCTTCGTTGAGAGCAAATTCGGCGTCTATCAGTTCTCGCTGATTCTTCGTGAGCCATTGGGCGCCGTTGAATGCGCCGGCCGTCTCCTCTCCGCAGGTCAGGGCGAGTTTCAATGTGCGGCGAGGTTTGAAATTTTCGTGTTTGTACCGGATGAGGGTGTCGACCCAAATCGCGGCTTCCGCTTTGTCGTCGACTGTGCCTCGCGCGTAGAACGAGCCGTTCTCTTCCACGAGTTTGAACGGGTCGCGAGTCCAGTCTTCACGCTTCGCTTCGACCACGTCGATGTGAGCAAGCAACAGAATCGCTTTCAGCTTCTTGTCACGGCCGGGATAAACCGCGACGAGCCCACCATCCTTCGGATGGGCGGGATCCGCAAACGGATGCAGATCGCTATCCGCGAAGCCAGCCGCCTTGAGTCGTGCGGCCATACGTTCGGCTGCGAGCGTACAGCTACCAGACGAAAGGGTCGTGTTCGTTTCCACGAGCTCTTTATATAGCTCGCGGAACTGGGACTCAGTGGCAGCCGAGCCGACGTCCGGCGGCGCAGCGTAGACGCTGGGAACGAGGAACAGCACGGCGGTTGTGGAGAGGATGAGTCGCGAGAAAGGTCTTTTCATCGAAGCAGAATCCGCAGTTGGGAGTACGGAGCATGAGATTAACCCAGCCCACCTGCCTGTCATGGCGGATTTTAGGCCGCCTTGCGGTTATATCTTCTCGGACAGCGGGAAGGGTTGAGGAAACCTCAATGTGCGCAATGCGTGTGCCGGAAGCCGTCGCCCTGTGTTTGGGCGTGCTTCCCGCACTGGGCCTGGCCGCAGACATCGATCCGAACACGACCGGTTTGCCCACCTATCCGCATGTACGGCGGGCGATCATGGACCCGATCACCCGGAACACGCTCGGGCGGCAATGCACGCACTACGCTGCAGAGTCAGGAGACGCGTTGGAGACGGTGGAGACCTGGTATCGCAAGGCATTACCGGGCGCGGTCGAGAGCGACGTCAACGAGAACTCAATCTACGGCAGCTACTTTAGGCTCACCGGCATCCGCTTGACGCAGGGTGACGATTTTCTGACCGTCTACCGGTTGCCCAGCGGTGCGTCGACGTCCATCGAGCTCTTCAAATGCCAGGCGGCGGCTGCGAAATAGGCCGCCGCCCGGCACCGAGGTCCCCCAAAGCGAAGTCAGCTCGCGGGCCACCGGGGACTGGTGGGTGCGCCACCCGGGGTCACGGGTTGCTGGGCGTGTTGGGTGCGCCCGCCGGGGCTGCCAGCTGCAGCTGCAGAAAGTTCTTCACTTCCAACGTGCTGTTGCCGAGCACTTCGCTGAACGCCTGGCCCGGCTTCACCGAGTAGCCGTTGTTGTTTCCCGAAATATTGCGATGGAAGTACTGGAGCGCTTTGGGCGCCCGGGTCCCTCCCGCCAACGTCTGGACAGCGGACAACGAATAGATCAGCGGATTCACGTTGCCGAGTCGGCCGCCGTTCAGCTCTACAGCAAGCGCCAGCACACCGGCCATCTCCGGCGACGACGAGCTGGTGCCAATGACGAGAACGGGCGTGCCGGCAAACCACAGGATCACTGCACTACGGGCCGCCACAGTACAGTCCAGTGCGGCCAGATCCGCATCGCCTGGGCACCCACCCATCATGAGGGAGACATCCGGGACGGCCCGGTGAGTTGCGCTGCCTGTGTTCACCAGGAACTGATACAGGGGCTTGGAGAAAATCTGGCTGAAGCCGCCGCCGGAGCCCCAGGTGTTGTTACCTACAAAGACAGACTGCGTCGGGCTGATGTCAAACTCTGCGGGCAGGCGCGGATCGAAGTCTGCGTTCTCCGATTGGTACGTTGCATCGTCGACGCCCGGTGTCGCGGTGGTTTGCAGGTTTGTTCCACCTACAGCAGTAACACTCGGATCATCGGCGGGATTCTCGACGCCCAGCACGAAGTTGGTGCCGTCGCTCGGGCTATTTTGGAATGCCGTTGACAAGCACGCGGGAGCCCCGTTGTCACCCGAGCTGGCCAGGAACGTGATTCCCTGCGAATTGCCCTGCTGGAAGATCGCATGTTGCGTCTTGAGGATGCCCGTAAAGTCGGTGCCGCCGTTATTGGCCGCCGTAAAGTCGAGCTCACATTCTCCGAAAGACGAGCTGACCACGTCTGCCTTGTTGTCCTCGACTACAGCCGTATAACCGTCTAGGACAGCGTCGTTGCTGAGATCCGGTATGTCGTACAGGATCTCCTTGGCACCAGGTGCCGTACCCAATGACATCTGGGTATCGAGTGCCGCTTCGAATCCAGCATCGGAATTCGGATCGAACGGGCCACTACCACCATCCACCGCACGAACGGTGACTGTGGGTACCGGCAGGTTGGAGTTCGCCGAATAAGCCTGAACGATCGGCACGCCGCCGGCGGTGAACGAAGAATTGAATGTCTTCGCCAGATCGGCCGGGTCGATGACCGATGACATCACGATGCCGATGGTCGATCCGACGCCGGCGATCTGCGCAGGCTTCCGGCTGTGCAATGGAGTCACTTCGGTCCGGAATGAGGGAAGTTGATACGCCTCGTTGAGGTCATTGGGATAAAAGAAGCTGTTGTTGCTGCTGAGTCGCGCGAGTGGGTCGACCGTCGACAACTTGCGGCCTGCATGCGAATGCACGTGGGCAAACAAGTGCGGCGTGAACTGTGGAATGACAGCGCCCATCGAGGCTAGCGCCTGTGGAAGGGTGAGCGGGTGCTTGGTCGCAGCCAGCCTGATCCGCCCTTTGGGTGTCTTCACCTGCTCCAACTGGGTTGCAAAGGCCTTTTCAACGGCCCACACGGGTCCGCGCACCTGCAGGCTCTGCGTCTGCTCGCCGGTCACCGTGAAGCCGGCCGACGCGAGGAGCGACTTCGCTTTGGCCACATCGGGGGGATTGGGTCCAAACTGACTCTTGAATTGCGCGGGCGTCAGCCAGTGATGATAGTTGGGCGAGCTCTCATCCGTCTGATCCTTCAGCAGCTGCTCGAGGGCCGCTGTGTGCGTCAGGGGCAGATAGACGCTGAATTGAGTGGTGGTGTCCTGACTCGCGGCACCGAGTGATTGCACCAGGGCGGTGGCCGATGCACTGTCGGGTAGCGAGGCACTCGTCATTGCCAAGGCGCTCAGCACGGCGCCCGTTACGAACGAACGGATTCTCATGAACGACTCCCTTTCGCGTTGCGCTGTTCTTGCAAGATTTCCGGCGCGAGCAGGAGACGAGCTGTTGCAACCTTCCCCTTGTGGAAAAAGGGGGACCCATCCCTGAGGTCTCGCCGTCGGATATACTCTAATGCCTCGTGGAGGGCTCGCCTAGCCGACTTTTGTCGAGGCTGTGCGCAAGGGATCTTCAGGTCGACGGCGGCGTTGATTGCCGGACTTGAGTGAATTCAACTGGCTAAAATCCTTTCCTGTCCCCCGAGGGCCCGATTTGACGATCGCACGCACTGTCGAGAAAGCCTGCATTTTTGCGTTCCTCGGATTCTGGTTGGTGGGGATCGCCGCCGCCAATCAAGCCGACATCGCCACCATCGGCCCAGGCGGCGACATTCATTTCCCCGACAGCGGTCCTCCAACCGGTCTAGCTGACTCGGCAGCGTTGCGCGCCACGGTGTATGGCACGGCGCCCCAGCAGCTGGCACCTGTACCGGAGACGGTGCCGTTGCAGGAAATCAATATTGCGTTGCCCTGGAAGCCGCCGGTGCCGGAGGTCTTCTGGTTCAATCGACGCCTGCGCGCGTGGTTCGCCGAGCAGGACAAACCTGCGCCATTGGCGATTCTCATTTCGGGCACGGGAAGCGACGGCAACACTGCGAAGATCTCGATGCTGCGCGCCACGCTCTACGGTGCCGGTTATCACGTCCTGTCGCTGCCGTCCCCCACGTTTCCCGGCTTCATCGTGGCCGCCTCCAGTACCGGCGTGGCGGGCGATCTGCACCAGGACAGCCAGGATTTGTACGCGGCGATGCAACAGATCATTGCGCATCTGCCGCACCGGATCCGCATTACCGACATCGACGTGGTGGGGTACAGCTTGGGCGCTGCCAATGCGGCGGTGGTCAAGTCGATCGATGAGACCCAGGGCAAGTTGAAGATTCACCGGGTGGTGATGATCAATCCGCCCGTCAGCTTGTTTGCCTCCATTGATCGACTGGACAAGTTGTTTGCGGTGAGCATCGGACCCGGGGATGCGGGAATCGAGAATCTCTACCGGAAACTCTACATCCGGCTCGCCAATTACTATCGCGCCACGGAGAAGGTGCACATCGACGATACCGATGTGCTGGCGGCTGCCGGCAGTGTCCTTAAGACCGATGCGGATTTTTCCGCGGCCATTGCGTTGACGTTTCGAATAGCGCTGATCAACGTGTTCTTTGCCGGTGACATGTACGCTCGCACCGGTGTGGTCGTGGATCCGAAGCATCCGCCGCGCGTGGGCGACTCGCTGGAGCAGATTGCGCGGACTCTGCGTGACAAGCCGTTTTCCGAGTATTTCGAGAAAGTGTTCGCGCCGTACTACCTGGCGCGCCGGCCCGGTGCTACGCCGGAGTCGCTGTTGGCTGCGAGCCGGCTGGATATCATTGCCGACAATTTGCGCAACAATCCGGACTACTACGCGCAGACCAACAGTGATGACGTGATTCTCGACAAGCCGGAGCTGGCGTGGCTGCAGTCAACGTTGGGCGAGCGGATCGTCGTGTACGACCATGGCGGGCATTTGGGGAATCTGGGCGAGAAGCAGCAGATTGCCGACATGCTCAGCATGTTGGCGGGTGAGTGGAAGGGGCCGCGCACGTGAGGCGGGTGATCGCGGGAACGAAACGCGCGCGTCGCACCTGGCTCGAACGTGCCGCGCGGCTGCTGCTCATCGGCGTTGCCGGAGCTGCGTTGGGTGGTTGCACCACGGCAGAGTTTTCCATGCGCAGCCTGCCGCCAGAGACGCCCGCTGCGGAGCACGCATCCGCAGTGAGGAATGCGGAGGCGATGGAGGCCGCTGCCAAACAGGCTGCGGCCGGGCAAAGGCCAACACCTCCCGCCGCGCAGCCTGCGCAAGCCGGCGCGGGCCCAGAACAGGGTGCCGCGCCGATGCCAACGCCGGGGCCGCCTGCGGCCGCCGCGTCACCGAGCCAGGGGGCCGGCGCATCGGCTGGCGCAATGCCTGCGGCACCGGACGCGGCGTCAACGCAACCCGCCCCGACGGCCGAAGCGCCTACATCGGACGCGGCTACGGCGGATGCCGAGCCGCCCATCGTGCCGCTAACCACGGCGGACGCTCCGTCGATGTACACCTACGACCCCTGGGAGCGCTTCAACCGCTTCAGCTATCGCTTCAATGCGCGCTTCGATGAAGCGATTTTCCTGCCCGTCAGCAACGGCTATCGGCGCGTGCCGTCGCCGATCCGCGCCGGCGTCCACAACTTCTTTTCCAACTTGTCGGAAATCGACAGTTTCGGGAACTACATCCTGCAAGCGCGCTTTCTGGGCAGCGTGAAAAGCCTCGGGCGGTTCGTCATCAACAGCACGATCGGTATCGGTGGGTTGTTTGATGTGGCAACGCGAATGAAGCTGCCAAATCCGCCAACCGGGTTCAGTGAGACGCTGTCCACGTGGGGTGCGCATCCGGGGCCCTACCTCGTTGTGCCGATCCTCGGGCCGTCGACACTGCGCGACGGTGTTGGGTACCTGGGAGACTACGGGCTGGATTACGGCGTCAACCCGTTTAATTTGTACCAGGGGTATGCGTCTTATGCGTTGGGGACGCTGAACGCCATCGACACCCGCTCCAACATAGGCTTTCGCTACTATGCGACGGGCTCTCCTTTTGAGTATGAGGTCATCCGTTTCCTCTATGTCCGTAAACGGCTCATAGAGGACGAGGCACTCCATGGCAGAGGCAAGCCCAAGCCGCGCGACGTTGACGCCCCGGCGGGTCGGTAGGCGACTCGTGAGTGGGGTGGCGGTCGTCGTACTGCCGCTGCTGACACTGTGGGGCGGATTCGCCCTGTGGTATCAGGTTCTCCCGGGCAACCAGGGGCCGGGTGCCCAAGCCGTGAAAGCGATCAGCGTGGTTGTGTGGGTCGCTTTGGCCGCCGTAACGCTGATTGCGGCGCTGAAAGGACGGCCGATTGTCGGGTTGGGGTGTTTTGCGATAGCGTTCGTCGGGCTGTTGTTGTGGTGGCAGCAGATCCATCCGTCAAACCAACGAGTGTGGGCGGACGATGTCTCCCGCACGACATCAGGCCGCGTCGATGGGAATCTCGTCACGTTACACGACGTGCGCAATTTCGAATGGCGCAGCAATACGGATTTCACCAAGCATTGGGAAACACGCACCTACGATCTGGATCGGCTCGACTCGGTCGATATGGTAATGTCGTATTGGTCGATGCGAGCTATTGCGCATGTGCTCGTGTCATTCGGGTTCAACGACGGTAGCCACGTGGTGTTTTCTGTCGAGATTCGCCGCGAGAAGCAGGAGAGCTTTTCGGAGGTGGGCGGGTTCTTCAAGGAGTTCGAATTGAGTGTCATCGCCGCGGATGAGCGCGATGTCATTCGCGTCCGGACCAATGTCCGGGGCGAGGATGATTATCTGTACCGGATTCGGATGCCGGTGAAGGATATCCGGTCGTTATTTTTGGCGTATGTGAACGAAGCAAACACGCTGGTGAGCACGCCCCGATTTTACAACACGATCACCGTCAATTGCACGACACTCGTCTATCACATGCTGCGGCGAATCGTGGGGCATTTGCCGCTGGATTACCGGCTGCTGTTTTCGGGCTACCTGCCGAGCTATGTTTACAAGGTAGGGGGTTTGGACAGCCGGTATTCGCTGGAGCAACTTCGTGCGTTCGGCAGGATTACCGATCGCGCCAAGGCGGCGGATCGGAGCGCGACGTTCTCAACAGACATCCGGCAGGGAATTCCAATGTTGCCTGCCGAGGGCGCCGGCGCCAACGCGGCCCGATAACCGGGCCCGCGCGGCACGGCAGCCCGGGGCCATGTGGCATGGTAGCCCCCGGGGCCATCGCGGCACGGTAGGCCGGGCCCACGCGGCATGGCACCCCCGGGCCATCGCGGCGGGTGTTTGTTTACTGCAGGCCCTGTCGTTTCAAATGCTCTTCGTAGCTGCCTGAGAAGTCGGCCACGGTGCCGTCCGGCTTCATCTCGATGATGCGCGTGGCGAGGCCGTCCACAAACTGACGGTCGTGGGACACGAACAGCAGGGTGCCGGGGTACTTTTCCAGGCCGATCTGCAGCGACTCGATGGTCTCCATGTCCATGTGGTTGGTGGGCTCGTCCATCAACATCACGTTGGGCCTGGTCAGCATGAGCTTGCCGTAGATCATGCGGCCTTTCTCACCGCCCGACAGCACTGTCACGGACTTTTTCGTCTCGTCGCCGGAGAACAGCAGGCGACCGAGGGTCGCGCGGATGATCTGCTCATCGTCGGCCTTGCCGGTCCAGACGGACATCCAGCTGAAGAGGTCGGTTTTGTCGGCGAACTCCCGTTGGGGATCCTGCGGCATGTAACCCACCTGCGCACTTTCAACCCAGGTGATCGTGCCCGAAGTAGGTTTCAGCTCACCGGCCAGCAGCTGCATGAGCGTGGTCTTGCCGATACCGTTGGGTCCGATGATGGCGATCCGCTCACCGGCCTCGACGTTGAAGTTGAGGTTGGTGATGATCGGCACGTCGGTGCCGGGATAGGTGAAGTTGAGCTTCTCAACAGTGACGGCCGAGCGGTACAGCTTCTTGGCCTGCTCAAAGCGGATGTAGGGATTCTGCCGCGAGGACGGGCGGATCTCTTCGATCTTGATCTTCTCGATGGCCTTGCGACGCGAGGTCGCCTGGCGCGCCTTCGAGGCGTTCGCCGAGAAGCGTCGCACGAACTCCTGCAGGTCGGAAATGCGGTCTTTTGCCTTGGCGTTCGCGGCTTCGACACGGGCGCGGGCCTGGGTGGAGGCCAGCATGAAATCGTCGTAGTTGCCCGGGTAGACTTTCAGCTGCTGGAAGTCGAGATCGGCGATGTGTGTGCACACCTGGTTCAGGAAATGCCGATCGTGGCTGATGATGATCATCGTGGCGTCGTATTCATTGAGAATACGCTCGAGCCAGTGGATGGAATGGATATCCAGGTTGTTGGTCGGCTCGTCGAGCAGCAGTACGTCGGGCTTGGAGAACAGGGCCTGGGCCAGCAACACACGCAGCTTGAGGCCGGGGGCTACTTCGCGCATGGGGCCGTTATGCAGCTCAGCCGCGATTCCGGCATCCGTCAGAATGGCGGCGGCGCGCGCCTCGGCCGTGTAGCCGCCGTACTCGGCAAACTTTCCTTCGAGCTCGGCCGCTCGCATGTAGTCGGTGTCGCTGGCTTCCGGATCGGCATAGATGCGGTCGCGCTCTGACATGGCCTGCCACATTTCGCGATGCCCCTGCATCACGACATCAATCACCCGGTGGTCCTCGTAGCCGAACTGGTTCTGGTTCAACTTGCCCATGCGCATGCCGGTCTGCAGCGAGACCTCGCCAACACTCTGCTCCAGCTCGCCGCCCAGGATCTTCATGAGCGTGGACTTGCCACAGCCGTTGGCCCCGATCAGCCCATAGCGGTTGCCATCCGAGAACTTGACCGTGACCCCTTCAAAGAGCGGCTTGGCACCAAACTGAATTGCGACGTTCGAGGTAGTAAGCATTTATGTCCAGCAAAATTGAGGCTTGCACAGGGGGTTCTTTGCCGGCGCACAGCGCCGCCACTCCTACGGGGTCGCTTCGACCCCGTTGAACCCCGCGCTTTAGCGCGTGAACAGACCGGTGAATGCCGTGGAAGGTGGGGGCTCGGGTCCGCAGGCACAAGACGGGCGGATCAGCGCAAGGCCACTCCGGCCCCCATATTCTATATAACCCGCGGGGTGGGGTGCAGGCTTTCTGGGGGCGGCAGAAGCGGGGGCGGGAGCAGGCGGCCCCGCAGCAGCAGGGCTTGGAACAGGCCGTCGCCGAGCAGCATTTGCGCGAACAGGTCAAGCGCGCCCGACGTGATGCTCAGGTACGCGCTGCAGCCGACTGTGGGCGGTGCCAGCTGGATGCCGAGAGTGGGCCGCAACGGCGGTAGCAGCTCACTGGCGGCGTACAGCCGGTGCACCAAGACGGACTCGATTGCGAGCCACGACAACACACCGACGCCAAAAAAGGGTGCGCCCCACTCAGGGTGGCTGAACGCGCGGAGTGTAATTGCACCGACAAAACTTCCGGCTACCGTTGGCAGATACAGTATCGGCGTCGTGGTCGCGGGATCGCGGCTCCCATCAGAAGTTGGCCGGTCCGGTAGACGCCGAAGATAAACTGTCCAACACAGGACGCCGAAATTCCGCCAGGGCCTCGACTCTTCCGCGGCGCGGACGTCTTGTTCAACCGTGCGCCTTTTTGCGCAATTCTGTGCAGTTTTTTTCGCTTCGGCCACGGGCGTCGGCGTGTCTGTGCTGGTGCTGTGGTTTCAATCGGTGCGAGAATGCTCCTCCGGCGCTGTATCTTAAATCCGGCACATCTGAGGAACTGTCATGGCAATGAGCGAAGCGAAGAAGAAAGAGTTGAAGGGACGGCGCGCGGCGCCTCTGGTCACTCCGACCGATCTGGGTGCCAAGGCATCGCAGAATATCGCAGGTGGCATGAATGCGATTCTGGCCGACGTCTGGGCCCTCTACCTGAAGACGAAGAATTTTCACTGGCACATGAGTGGTCCGCATTTCCGCGACTACCATCTGCTGCTCGACGAGCAGGCCGATCAACTGTACGCCATGAGTGATCCGATTGCGGAACGCATCCGCAAAGTCGGCGGCAACACGCTGCGCTCCATCGGCAACATCGCCCGCCTGCAACGCATCAAGGACAACGACGCGGACTATGTTGAGCCGCTCGACATGTTGGCCGAGCTTCGCGAGGACAATCAGTCGCTCGCAGCCCGTCTGCGTGAAGTTCACGATGTGGTTGATGAGGCCCGCGACATCGCGACGGCGAGCCTGATCGAGAACTGGATCGACGAGACCGAGCGTCGCACCTGGTTCCTGTTTGAAGCGAGCCGCCAGGGCAAGTAAGACCCTGGCAAGTGAGCCTGTAGTAGTCCTTTCCCTCACGCGGGCCCGGTCACGTGGGCAATCGCGTGAGGGAGGATTCAGTGAGACGGCGATTGGGCAAAAGTCGTTCTGACACCGACGTGACTCAACAGACAGTCTGTTTGACGTGAGCTTGGCAGTGCTGCGGCGTTGTAGTTGTGCAACGCATAGGATGCCATCAGCGAACCTATGGCAGTATCTCGCTTTATACCGAGTACGGAGCGGGAAGTGCAGCTATCAGACATTCGGGCTTGCATGCGGGCGATGATTGTTGGCGGGTTGATAGTTGGTATTTCCGCATGCGGCGGGGGCGGTGGTGGTGGTGGCTCCCCTAACCCGGTTCTGGGCACGCTGACCTTCACTACAAACGAAAACGTTGCCTTGACTGCGGCTGTCACCGCGAAGGATCCGGGCGGCAGTCAGGTCACGTTTGCGCAGACAGGCAGCCCGACTTCGGGAATGCTCACGGGTTTCCCGGGTAGTGGTAATTTCACCTACACCCCCAACGCGAATTTCACGGGGAGTGATTCGTTCGGCATAACGGCTACGGATGCCGCGGGGAACAAGTCGACGGGGACTGTCATGATTACTGTGACAGTCGATCAGCCGCCAACTGCCAACAACACGATCGTGCGTTCCAATGATGGGCAGAATATCAATGTTCTCACCACCGCTATCGACCCTGATAAGGATCCACTTACCGTAAAAATCACGTCCGGACCGAACGTTGGCACCGCGACTGTGAACAGTGATGGGACTGTCAGCGTTTCGAACGTGAAGGGACTCGTGACATTCGGGTATAGCGTCACAGATCCGACTGGTAAGGAAGCGGATGCCAGCGCGGCAGTCTTCGTTGGTGTGGACCCGTTTCGCGCAGCGTTTGTAGCCGACTCTGCGACAAACGGGTCGTATGAGGTCTTTCTGACCGATTTCGCTACGACGCCGACCCAAATATCGACAGCGACACAAGGTTCCCTTCGCTTGAAGGGATTTGCCGTTGCAGATAACGGTGCAACGGTCGTGTATCGAGCTCAGGATACCAACAGCGCTACGACTACGAGCCTGTCGCTCGTTCGCACCGCGGCACCGGCGGCCCAGGTCAGTATTCCAATTCCGAGTGGCCTGGTGCCGGTGCTCGACGGCCAGGGGAAAGATCAGTTCGTGGTCAGTCCGGACGGCAACTGGATTGCGTTGATCGCCGGTGCGGGCAATTCCAATTCCCTGTATGTCGTGAATGCTTCCGCCACGACACCCGTAGCGACAGCGGTGGTTCCGATGATAGGTGGGACCGCGGCGACCTATGCAACTCAGCCCATCTTCACGTCGGACTCGAAGAGCATCTTTTTTTTGGCGACGAGCGTCGCGAGTGGTGTCAACAAATCACTATTCGTCGTGTCCGTGAGCAGTCTGTCATCGCCGACGACGGTTTCTGCCATCAGCAGGCCGTTCACCAGCGACGAAATCAGTGCTTACTCGGTCGCGTCCAATCAGTCCACAATCGTGACGCAATCCAATCGGGGCGGAAGTGACGGTCTGTATTTCATTGATCCCGCCAACCTGGGGCAGGAGATCCAGATCAATTCGGCTCCTGCGATCCTTACGGCAATCACAGCCAGTACAGTTGGACTGCCTCCCGGTCTGGGCGGGAGCAATACAGGTAAAAAGGTCGCGTATGATGTAGGTGTTCCGGTCGCGGCTCCGGAATCGGTGGGAATTTACGTCGGCGATGTGCCGCCGGCGTCGCCGCCAGCGCCGCAACTCGTCGCTCCCATTGAGCAGGTAATCGGCTTCAGTCCCGATGACAGCAAGCTGTTATACACGGACGGTTCCCGCGTGTTTGAAATCGCGAGCAGCACCGGCAGTAGTGGCATCCAGCTGGGAGTTGGAAATCGGGGCTGGTACGATTCGGGTGGCAACATCGTGCTGCTCGCGAATCAGTTGGCGTCGGGCGTTGCGCTCAGTTCAAACACCCGGCCCTTTGCTACGCCCAAGCCCATTACCTCGACTGGTACGGTAGCCTACGACCTCGACGTGTCTGGCATCGGCCAGGGTGTCGCCATCTTTGGACAGGCTGCGAGCACGGGCAGTGCACCGTCGACTGTGAATTTGCAGTTGGCTGATGTGGCATCAACCAACACGACCCCTATAAAATTGAAGTCATCCGGCGCGTCGCCGCTCGACTTGACAACTTACGCCTCGAAGGTCGTCTCGAAGTAGACCTCGCGTGCGTCGGCGCGTGCCGACACAGCGAAACCCAGGAGTTGACCGCGGCCGCCTGACTGGCGACTATCGCGATCCTCCCCTGGGAGACGCGTGTCGCCGTGAGCAAACACATTGTTTTTCTGCTGATCGCCGCGAGCATCACGTCGCTCGCGTGGGCTGACTCCGACATCCGGATACTCAACGGCGATGCCCATTTTCCGCAAGGGCCTGTCTGGTATCGCGGCAGGCTCTACTACGTTGAATATGAGCGCAACACGGTGACCACGTGGGACGGTCACAAGACGGCGGTGTTTGCTACCGAGAAGGGTTGCGGGCCGTCGGCGGTTATTCCCACCGTGCGCGGTGAATTCATTACAACCTGCTATGACAACGGCACCATCGGGCGCATCTCGGCTGATGGCAGGGTGCTGTCGGCCTACACACACGACAAGGACGGGAACCGGTTCGTGGGGCCGAATGACTTTGCGCCGGATACTCATAGCGGCATTTATTTCACGGCATCCGGCAGCCAGGGCCCCAGCATCGATGCGAAGGTTTTCTACATCGCGGCCGATGGCACGATTACGCAGATGGCCGTCGATCTGCACAACGCGAATGGACTTGCGGTGTCGCCGGGGGGCGACCTGTTGTATGTGGTCGAGACCGATGAGAACCGGTTGGTGCAGTTCAGGATCGGCGCGGACGGTACGTTGTCGGAGCGGCGGGTGTTTGTGAATCTCGACGATCTGACGGCGCATGGGGGGCACATCTGGCCCGCTGGCGTGAAAATCGACTCGCAGGGTGAGATTTATATAGGCCAGACTCCCCGCGATCCGCACGCCTCCCTGGCCGGGCAGATTTTTGTGGTGAGCGCGGAAGGGCAGTTGTTGCGGACGCTCACCCTGCCGTCACCCGGTGTGCCGAATTTCGCCTTCAGTCCGGATGAGAAAACGCTGTTTGTTACGGCAGTGGATCAGTTGGATCAGAAGCCGTACCAAGGGAAGCTTTACGCCATCAGCACGCGCTAGTGTCAGCCGCCGGCGGGTGAGCCGGGCGGCCGTTCACACGCTTCGGATCATGCCGCCGTCGATTCGAATGATGCCGCCCGTCATGTAGGAAGCTCGCGGACTCGCGAGGAAAGCGGCCATCGCCGCGAACTCATCCGCTTCGCCGTAGCGGCCCGCGGGGATCGTCGCGGTCGCGGCCTTCTGCGCCTGCTCTACAGTGATTCCCTCGCGGCGTGCGCGCGCTTCGTCGAATTCGACGATGCGGTCAGTGGCAATCCGGCCGGGCGCCAGGCAGTTCACAGTGACTCCATCCGCCGCAACCTCGGATGCGAGAGTCTTGGCCCAACCCACGAGGCCAGACCTCAGGGCGTTGGAGAGAGCCAGGTTGGGAATGGGTTGAATGACGCCCGAAGACACCACCAGCATGATCCGACCGAAGCGGCGCTGACGCATGCCGGGCAGCGCAAGCCTCGTCAGCCGGATCGCACTCAGAAACATCGCTTCAAACTGTGCAGTCCAACTGGCGTCGGTTATTTCGGCGGCCGTGCCAAAAGGCGGGCCGCCCGTGTTGAACACGAGGATGTCGGCTTTTTCGAGCTCGCCGGCGAGGCCTTGGATAGCGTCTGCCTGTGACATGTCAGCTGCGTGTGCGGTGATCGACCCGGTTTCCGCCGCCACAGACGCCGCCAGGTCCTTCAGTTTCTGCGCGTTCCGTGCAGCCGCAACGACATCCGCTCCCTCGGCCGCGAGTGCAGAGGCAATGGCACGACCGATTCCACGAGACGCGCCCGTCACGACGGCGCGGCGCCGTTTCAATCCGAGATCCATTTACTTAGCTTCCGTTGGCGACAGCTTCGGACGTGGATGTTAACCGTTTTGAAAGCCAATAGTAGGCGGGGGCAGTGATCGCGAGCCCCGCAATCCACGACAGATCGACTTTGCCCATGGCAAGGGCGATCGGACCGGTGTAGAGCGGCGAGTCGATGAAGGGCAACTGCACGAGAATGCCCAACACATAACATCCGATCGCCACGCCGTTGATGCGGCCATAGATGCCACCGTCATGGCGAAAGAACGATTCCACGTCGTAGTGGGCGTGTTTCAGCAGGTAGTAGTCCACCAGGTTGATGGCCGTCACGGGACGAGTACGTACAGCAACAGCAGGATGAAGTTTTCGTAGTTGGCCAGGAACGAATCCTTTCCCAGCAGCGCACCCGTGAGCGCCAGCGCGAAAATGATCAGGGAGATGACGGCTCGGGCGACCGCGCCCGGAGACCAACTCGGGACCAGGGTCTGACCCAGTGTCATGGTCGAGAGGGCCCCGCAGTACAGGTTCATGGCATTGGCGGTCGTCACTCCAATGGAGAGCACGATGAGGATCACTGGAGCGATACCCTGCGTGAGCATCGCGAGGCCTGCCACGATACTCGTGCCTTTTGGGGTTGCGAGGCCGACCATCACGCCCAGGGTCATGGGCAGCATGGAGCCTAGTGAACACCCCCAGAAGCTGGCCCAGAAGGCGGATCGCGCACCCGTGTCTACAGGCATGTACCTCGAGTCGGCGACCGGTTGCTGCAGTCGGTGGCCCAGCGGCTGCTGGGTTGTGTGCGCCGCTCGGACACTGTCAGCCGCCAGGGCGGCGATGAGTTTGTGATCCTGCTGTCGGAGATCAACCAGGCGCAGGACGCCGCGGTCAGCGCTGAAAAAATGTTACAGGCGTTGGATGTTCCGCATCATATCGACCAGCACGAGCTGCGGGTCACGGGCAGCATCGGCATCGTGGTCTATCCGGACGATGGCACCGAAGCCGATGTGCTGTTGAAACACGCGGACTTCGCGATGTACCACGCGAAGGACCAGGGCCGGAACAACTATCAGTTTTTCGAGCCCAACCTGAACGTGCGGGCCCTGGAGCGCCAGGTGCTCGAAAGCGGCCTGCGGCGCGCCATCGAAAGCCAGGAGCTGGTGTTGCACTACCAGCCGAAGATCGACCTGGAGACGGGCGCCATTGTAGGCGCTGAGGCATTTGTCCGCTGGCGCCATCCGCAGCGCGGGCTCATTCTGCCGTCGCAGGGAGGCCGAGTCGGCCAGCCCCGTGATGTGACGGCCGGCCGGTGTGACGGGTCAGTGATGTGAGCACATCGCCAGCAACAGAATGACTGGAATCGGCACACCCAGCATCCACAACAATATTCCACGGCCCATGGGTTTTCTCCGGTGACGGTTGTGAAGACTAAACGCCCGGCGGTGGCCGGAAGTTCCCTGGTCACGCGCACAGTGTCGGCAAACCAACTCAGCGAGTCGCGAGAGGGGGACATGCTGACCGTGCGGAATATGTGATCTAGTCTGCGGACTCCCACGAATTCTCATTCACGGAGTCGGCAATGAAAGGATCGGCAATGCTCGCAGCCCAGGCATGCGCCCTGGCGCTGGCCGTCATGATGACAACACCCGGCGTCGCGCAGGAACAGGCGCTCACCCCGGAAGGACAGCGTTTTATCCTACAGGGGCCGGAACAACCGGAGACGACGAAGAGCGCGGCTGGGATTACGAGGAGCGAGGCTGAAGGCAGTAGAGCGGGTGGCCATCGTCCGATGACGCATGCGAGAGTCTGTACGGCCGCTGCGGCGCCCGGTACCGCGAGTTGCCACGCCCACATCGTGAATGATGAGACCGGGCGTCCGTTTGCTACTACAGGCCCGGCCGGATATTCCCCAGCGGATCTGCGTGCCGCCTACTCAGTAACCGGGAACGGTACATCCAGCACGATCGTCGCGATTGTTGACGCCGACGGGTATCCTAACGCCGAGTCGGATTTGGCGACCTACCGCGCTCAGTTTGGTCTTCCGGCGTGTACCACCGCCAATGGTTGCTTCAAGAAGGTGAACCAGAACGGCGTCCAGGGTAACTATCCCCGCGCCAATACGGGCTGGTCGCAGGAGACTGCGCTGGACCTCGATATGGCCAGCGCAATGTGCCCGGGATGCTCGATTCTGCTGGTGGAAGCGAGCAGCGCCAGCCTCGCGAACCTGGCTGCCTCGGTCAACAGAGCGGCCTCCATGGGCGCTCACGTCATCAGCAACAGTTACGGTGGTAGTGAGGCCGGGACGCAGAACACGGAACAGCTCTACAACTACGCCGGTATTGCCGTAACCGCGAGCTCGGGCGACAGCGGCTTCGGTGTGGAGTTTCCGGCGGCTTCCCCTCATGTCACGGCCGTGGGCGGTACGACATTGACGAAAGCTGCTGGAACGACGCGCGGCTTTACGGAAACGGCGTGGGTCGATGCAGGCAGCGGCTGCAGCACTGTCTACACGAAGCCAACGTGGCAGAAAGACACCGGCTGCGCCAAGCGGACGGTCGCTGATGTCTCAGCCGTGGCGGATCCTAACACCGGCGTTGCTGTATTCGCTCCCAGCGGACGTGGCAACCGTTCTGCGTGGCTCGTATTCGGCGGTACGAGTGTTTCCGCGCCCCTCATCGCAGGCCTTTATGGAGTCAACGACACGGCGGTGAACCATGGAAGCGATCCATACCGGCATACAGCCAATCTTCACGACGTAACGTCGGGAAGCAACGGCCGATGCAGTGTCGCTTACCTGTGCACGGCGGTCGCTGGATATGACGGCCCGACGGGTCTCGGAACACCTAACGGTGTTGCAGCCTTCGGATTCTGATTTACGGCTCTTCGCGGGGCGGGCATCGCGGCGGGCGACTCATGAAGAGTGCCAGCCTCGGTACCGCTTCGCGAAACCGCCGCTCAGCTGTTCAGTTCCCGCTTTCGGCGGGCCTCGTACGCTTTCACGTGCAAGTGGGCCATTGCGAGGATCGAAAAACCGGCGGGCGGTGCCTTGCGGCGCTGTAGCAGGTCACCCAGGATTTGATCGACCTCCGTTCGCCCGTGGCCCTCGATGTCACGCAGCATCGATGCGGTTAAAGGTGATCCCGCAGTCGTCAGGGACGTGAGGCTGACCTGCCGCGTCGAATCGCCCGGTGGGAATCCCGCCTCGGCGGCTATCTGCGCGCACTCTTCGTAGATGAGTCTGGCGGAGTCGGCTCCGCCGGCTGCGTGAATGTCCCCGACCGTGGCGCGCATGAGGCAGGTGATTCCAGCCGCCGCCGCGATGAATGCCCATTTCTCCCACATGGACTGCAGGATGTGATCGCTCAGTCGCCCGTCAAACGGCGCGCCGCTCATTTGCGCGAAGATGGCCTGAGCGCGCTCCGAACGCTGGCCGTTGCGCTCGCCGAACGTGAGTCCGTGCGTATTGTTGAGATGAAGGACTCGGCCGTCTTTGTCGAGCGCCGTGGAAATCAGACACAGGCCGCCGAGCACGGCTTTTGCTCCAAACCGGGCATCGAGCGTGTCCAGGTGCTTCATTCCATTCAACAACGGCAGTACGGTCGTGCCGGGTCCCACCGCGGGCGCAAAGGACCCGATCGCGCTCTCGAGGTCGTACGCCTTGCAGCTCAACAGGATCAAATCGAAGGGCTGACGCAGGTTCGCTGCCAGAATGACCGGCGGCCCGGGAACATGCAGGTCCCCGATGGGGCTCTTGATGACGAGTCCGGTTTCGCGCAACTGGGCCGCACGCCGCTCCCGGACCAGGAATGTGACATCGCGGTTGGCCTGCAGCAGCCTGCCACCAAAGTAGCCTCCAATGGCACCTGCTCCAACGACGAGAATTCGCATGTCTTCGGCTCCTGATTCCCGCCCGTAAATCGTCGTACTATCGTAGCCCAAACGAGCGGTCCCTAAGGCCGCCGCGGGAGATGGGATGGCTGCTGCAACCGGAACGCGAGACTTCACCCAGGGCGTGGGGTTTTCCGAGCTGCCGGATGGCACTTCACTCGTCGGGTCAGCCATCGACAGTGCCGCCCGTCGGGTAACGCTCGATGACGGTCGGCAGTTGGCGTTCGGGGCGTTGCTGCTCGCCACGGGAGCTGACCCCGTGCGTCTCGACATTCCCGGAGCGGCACCCTCCCAGGTCTGCTACCTGCGGGCGGAGCTCGACATGGAGCGGGGCTGACGTGTTGATCGACTACCGGATACTGGTTATCACGGCCAACGTCATGGCCAACCAGCTCGGGTTGCCCGTGCCGGTGCTCCCGACGCTCATTGTGGGTGGTGCGCTGGCTGCGCAGGGCGCCATTTCGCCGACGCAGTTGTTTGTTGGCGCCGTCCTTTCGTGCCTGCTTGCCGACAGTGTCTGGTTCCTCGCGGGCAGGATCTACGGCAACGGGGTCATGAAGCTGTTGTGCCGGATATCGTTGACACCTGACTCGTGTGTCAGTGAGACACAGTCGCGCTTTGAGCGCTGGGGCTCGAACGCGTTGATTGTCGCCAAGTTTGTTCCAGGGTTGTCGCTCATCGCACCGCCGCTCGCCGGCGCCACGCAGATGGGGTGGCTGCGCTTCCTGTTGTACAGCGCCTTGGGATCCTCCGCCTGGATAGGCGCTGCCCTCTTGGGTGGCATGCTGTTCCGCCGCCAGATCGAGGCGCTCATGCCGCGAATCGCTGATTTCGGCCTGGCCGCCGTCAGCGTGTTCTGCGTTTTGCTCGTCGTCTATATTGCGTACAAGTGGTGGGAGCGGATGCGGTTCTACTCGGTGTTGCGGATGGCGCAAATCGAGGTGGGCGATCTGCACAAATTGATGGGTACGCCCCCGCCGCCGTTGGTTATTGATGTGCGCTCGGCCACCGCCGTCCAACTGGAGCCGCGGTGTATTCCGGGGGCCCGGCACATTCCATTGACCGACGTGCAGCGGCATCTGCGGGACCTGCCGCGCGACCGGGACATAATCAGTTATTGCACGTGTCCCAACGAGGCCTCCGCCGCCCAGGTGGCGAAAATACTGATAGATAATGGCTTCAAGAAGGTCCGACCACTGCACGGCGGGCTCGATGCCTGGGTCGCGGCCGGCTACACTGTTGACACGATGCCGGTGAGCGCCACCAACGCTGCCGGCAGCGTTTTGCGAGGAAGTGTAATTTCCTAATAAATTCAACCGCTTGCGATCATCGCAAGGCGCGAGGCTACTGACATGGCCGATGCACGCTCCATTGCCTCCCTGACCATCTCCTTCGGGTTGGTCGCCATTCCCGTGAAGCTCTACTCCGCGACCATTGCGGCCGAGCGGATCTCGTTCAACATGCTGCACAAAAAGGACGGCTCGCGGCTCAAGCAACAGTATGTTTGCGCGACCGAGGGGACGGTCGTCGACCGCACCGAGATCGTGAAGGGTTACGAGTTTGCGAAAGATCAGTACGTGATGTTCACGCCTGGGGAGATCAAGGAGCTGGAAGAGGCGGGCTCGTCGGCCATTGATATCGGCGAGTTTGTACCGCTCGACTCAGTCGATCCGGTGTACTTCGAGCGCACGTACTATCTCGCGCCCGACAAGGGTGGTTCCAAACCTTATACTTTGCTCGTGACCGCGCTCCGTGATTCCGAGCAGTGTGCGATCGGAAAATGGGCGGCGCGCGGGCGTGAGCACGTCGTGGTGATTCGACCGTTGGATGTGGGGTTGGCGATGCATCAGTTGCATTTCCAGGCCGAGGTTCGGCCCATGAAAGACCTGGGGATTGAGCCTGCGACCGTGAGTGAGGCCGAGTTGAAACTGGCACGCCAGCTCATCGGCCAACAGTCCGCGAAGACTTTCGATGCCGGCTCCTACGTGGATGAGTTCAAGGGCCGCGTGGAAGCGGCAATTCAGAAGAAAGTGGAAGGCAAGGAGATCTCGTTGGCCGAGAAGCCCGCCGCCAGGAAGGGTGGCAATGTGATTGACCTGATGGACATGCTGCGCGCCAGCCTGGAGTCGCGCGGGTCGTCGTCCGGTCGTGCCGTGCGGGACAACGGGTCTCGTGAAGCCAATGGGTCTCATGAAGTCGCCGCCCGGGATATCGGAAGCCGGGACCTCGGAGCCCGTAAGCCTCCCAAGCGTGCCGCCAGGGTGCCCGCCAAGCGCGTAGCGAAGTCGGGTTCCGCACGCAAATCATCGCGGGGGTGACATGCATGTTTACGGTACGAGGGACCTGCAGCGACTGTTAGGCATCGGTCCCTCTTCGGTCCGTTCATTTATCCGCGCAGGCCATGTCAGACCACGTAAAGGGGCCCGTGGCCGGCTGCAGTTTACTTTTCAGGATCTCATCATTCTGCGCACTGCCCGCACATTGAGCGGTGCCAATGTCCCTACGCGCCGGTTGAATCGCTGCCTGCGACAGCTGCGGGAGGCGCTCCCTGCCAACATGCCTCTGAGCGGACTGTCTATCACTGCCATCGGTGACCAGATCGCTGTGCGCGAGGGACGTCAGCACTGGGAAACGGAGTCGCGCCAGTATCTGCTCGCGCTGGATGTCAGCGTTGAAGCGGGCGGCGAAGTGCAGTTGATTGCACGGGAAAAACCCGTCGACGAGGGTGCGGCGCACTACGAACGTGCCTATGAATTGGAAGAGGGCGACCCTGAGGCGGCCATCGCTGCCTATCAACGTTGCATTGCCGCCAACGGGGGGCACGTTGAGGCCAGGGTCAACTGTGGTCGCCTGCTGCACCTTGCGGGGCGCCTGGAGGAAGCGGAGAAGATATATCGCGGGACTGCGGAACCCGATGGCACGGTGCTCTTTAATCTTGCTGTGCTGTTGGAAGACTCGGGTCGGGAGCGGGAGGCGCTGCAGCTGTACGGCCAGGCGCTCGAGCTCGACCCTGAGCTGGCTGATGCGCACTTCAACCTGGCCCGCCTGCACGAGCGTGCCGGCAACCGGCGCGAGTCGTTCCGCCATCTGCTCGCCTACAAGCGGGCCAGCGATTAGGAGAGTCCGTCCATGGGCGTTCTGAAGGGCATTGGTGCGGTCCTCATTGTGATCTGGCTGGTGTTGTGGCTGTTTGTGAAAATTACCTTCGCAGCCATCCACCTGTTGCTGTTGATCGGCCTCGCCATGCTGGTGTTCGGCCTGATCAAGCGGGAAACGTCCGGGCCCTGAGGACGCACCGCCCCCGCGGCCCCTCAGGTCCCGCGTCAGATCGTCAGCAGCTCTTCACAGAAGCCGCCAAACGTTCGCGCCCGGTCGGCGAAATGGATCTCCAGGATCCAGTGCCGGCGTGCTCCCTTGGCATCCGGCTCGCGCAAATTGAGTGTGTTGCCGTGGCGGATTGACAGGCGCGCCTTATCGCCGGGCGCGGTCTCGTGCGGGAAATGACCAATCAGGTGTCCCGCGGTCGGCGCCGCAAACTCCCAACCCATCTGCGTGGCGAGCCCGCACACGTAGTCGTACAGGCCGCCGGCAGTGAGCTCGGTGTCTTCCATGTAGCGCTGTTTGCCGCGGGTAAAGGCTGCTTCGATGTCGGCAACCAGTTTGTGCTTGAGCGGGTCCTGGCCGAGCACGTAGGTGCGGCCGAAATCGGCCTCCCACTCCTCGAACAGCGGGCCGAAGTCGAGATACACAACATCGTCATCGGCCACGCGGCGATCAGGGGGCTCGGCATAGTATCCGAGGACGGTGTTGGGTCCGGCTCGCACGACGCGCTTGTGCCAGTGACGGCGCACGCCGAACTGGCGGTTCGCGAGCGCGTGAATTTCCGCACCCAGCTCACTCTCGAGCATGCCGGCCCGGATGATTCCGGCGTCGACCACTGCCGCGAAAAGATCTTCAGCCTTGCGCTGCGCTGCTGCCAGCTCCTGCTCAACGGTCGTCACTTTCAACTTGGCTCCACTGTGTCGCCCGGGGGACCCGGGCAGGCCCGGTGGCGCTAGCGGGACGCCCATTGGGACAGCAGCACCGGACGCTGACTATAGTAGTCGGGGAACAGCCGCTTCAAGCTCTCGATCTTCGGCAGATCGTTGTAGGCGATATAGGGATCCGAAGGGTTGTGGGCCAGGTAATCCTGGTGATAACCCTCGGCGGGATAGAAGCCCTTCAACGGATCGACCTTCGTGACAATGGGCCGCTGAAACACACCGGCCTTGCCCAGCTGGGCAATGTAGGCGTCCGCGATGTCTTTCTGGGTGTCATCCCGATAGGAAATCATCGAGCGGTACTGGCTGCCCGTGTCCGGTCCCTGGCGGTTCAACTGCGTCGGATCGTGGGCCACCGAGAAGAAGACCTGAAGCAACTCGCCGTAGGACACTTTTGCGGGATCAAACGTGATCTGTACCGACTCGGCGTGTCCGGTGGATCCTGTGCCCACTGTCTCATAGCGCGCAGTGGTTCGGTCGCCGCCGGCATATCCGGAGACCACTTTCTTGACACCGTTGACGTGCTCGTAGACGCCCTGAACTCCCCAGAAGCAACCTCCGGAGAGTACGGCTGTCTGGAAGGGACCCGGCTGTTTGGGATTGTCCATCGCCGGCGGTGGAACGTTGACAGGTGCCTCGCCAGCACACGATGTCAATTGCCATGCAACTCCCAGGACCGCCAGCAGTGTCGGCAGGATTGAACGTTTTGCGGATCGTAATGTTGACGATGTCATTCGAAGCTCCCAGCTCAGGCGCGCGGGACGAAATGTAACGCCACGGAATTCATGCAGTAGCGCAGACCGGTAGGTGCAGGACCGTCTTCAAACACGTGCCCCAGGTGCGCATCGCACAGGTGACACGAGATGGCGTCCCGCTCCATGCCGAACGTGCGGTCCGTGGTCTTCACCACATTGACCTTGGAAATGGCCCGCCAGAAGCTGGGCCAGCCGGTTCCGGAATCAAACTGGGTCCTGGAATCGTACAGGGCGGTGTTGCAACAGATGCAGCGGTATAATCCGTCGGCCTTGTGGTGATCGTACTCGCCGGAGAACGGAACTTCCGTACCTGCCTGGCGGGCGACATAGAAGGAGGCCGCTGACAGTTGTGCCCGCCACTGGGCATCGGTCCTGATGACCTTGTCGACCTGTATGAGCCCTTCGCTTTTGCCTGCGGCGCTGAATTGTTCGATCGATATCCTGGCCGGAGCCGCGCCCGGCGTCGCCGTGGCGGGCGTATCAGCGGACCACGTGCGGCGAATGAGGGAACCGCCGGCCACTGCGGCCGCGATTCCAAACGTGAGTACCGTCCTGCGATTCATGGCTTTCATCATGGGTCCGTCCGGGGTACGGACCTTCCAAGCTGTCTGGTTACTGGAATAGACCGCCCCCGCCGCCGATAAATTGCATCTGCATTATTGCCACGCTACAGACTCAGTCTCACTGCTCGTATGCGATCCGGTAGATCACGTTCGCCCCATCGTCGCTGACCAGTAGCGAGCCGTCACTGAGGACCGCCCCCGAAACCGGCCGGCCCCAGGCGTCGCCGTCATCAATGATGAAGCCGGTGAGAAAATCATCGTACTCACCGGTGGGCACACCATTCTTCATTCGCACGCGGACTACTTTGTGGCCGGTGCGGAAGCCGCGGTTCCAAGAGCCGTGCAGCATCGCGAATCCGTCCCCGACGTATTCGGCTGGGAATGCGGCCTTTCCGGATGTCGCTGTATAGAAGATCAGACCCAGCGCAGCGGAGTGAGCCTGGTAAGGAACATCGGGAACAGAGACTTTCCCGGCCAGGTCGGGCCGGTCGCCTTTCAGGCGCGGGTCTTCGTGCGATCCCATGTAAAACCAGGGCCAGCCGAAGAAGCTGCCTTCCGCGACGCGTGTCGAATAGTCGGGCACCAGGTCGTCACCCAGCAGGTCACGCTCGTTCGTGGTGCACCACAGGCTGTTGGTTTTGGGTTGCAGCGTGAGGCTCACGCAGTTGCGGATCCCGCTGGCAAACACTTTGCCCGGGCCCTTCGAATCCACATTGAACGCCAACACGTCGGCGCGGTTTTCCTCCAGGTCCCACGCGGCACCCAGGCCATGCGCAGCCTCCCATTCCGCGACCTGTGGCGGCGTCTTCTTCGACATCGACTCGGCGACATTCGATTGGGAACCCACGGATATATACATGCGGCGGCCATCGGGTGAGAAAACGATGTCGCGCGTGGAATGACCGCCGGAGGATGCCAGCTCGGGAACGACGACCTCGGGAGCGCCGCTGGCCTTTACGTCGCCTTTTTTGAAAGCAAAGCGAACGATGCGATTGGTCTCGGCGACGTACAGCCAGTTTGGATTGTCAGCATTCGGATAAAAGGCCATGCCAAACGGCTTGTCGAGTCCCTCGGCGAACACGCCCACATTGGCCGCGGTGCGGCCGTCGGCGGCGGGATGCAGCACTGAGACACGGCCGCCGCGCATTTCAGTCACGAACAGGTCACCGCCCGGCGTCACGAGGATCTTGCGTGGGCCTTCCAGGTCTTTGGCAAACATTCCCACCTTGAAGCCTCTCGGGACCAACAGCTGCGCGTAGGCCGGTCGCGGCACGAGCTTGGGATTATTACGCGCCGAGGGCGTGGCGAACGGAGCCGGCAGAGCGGCGAGATCGATTTTGTGCGCACGTCCGGGGGTGTCTTTCTTCCAGTCCCCTTCGGTGCTGTTGCCGCTGGTGCTGGCGGTGCCGGCTGTAGCGGCCGTCTTTTTGGTGAGTTTGAGATAGGCCACGAGGTTGGCCCGCTGCACCCGGTCAGTGATGGCCACGGCCATGGCGGTGCCCGGAACCATCTCGCCCGGTGCGGCCAGGAAGCGGTTGAGCGAATGCTCGTTCCAGGTGATCTTCGAGTCGCGCAATGCGTCGGTGTAAGTGAACGACGGATCGCCGGCAGCGTGGCGGTTGAAGATACCCGCGAGCGACGGCCCTTGTGCTCCGCCATTGTCATTCGGCTCGGCCGTGTGACAGACGGTGCATTGTTGCTGGAACAGCGCCTTGCCGGCGACAGGATCCACGGCACCGGCGACCCGAGGTGCGCCCCACAGCACACTCGCGAGGACACCCAGCGTTACATAAACTTCAATCCGTTGGCCATTCATGGAATGCTCACAGGTGATCCGCGTACCCTCGGCAAATATAGCGCACTTTGCCGTGAATCGTTGCCGCAGGCAGTGCCCCCACCCGTCGCGGTCTTGGCAAGATTGTGTGTCACCGATTAGCATTTGTGTATGACAGACTTCAAGGCTCCGCCCCGTCGCGTGCTCATAGTCGATGACAATGAAGATGCAGCGAATTCTCTGGCGATGATTCTCAAGCTCGGCGGGCACGAGACCGCCTCCGTGTATAGCGCCGTGGAGGCTTTACAGCGCGCCGCCGTCTTCAGGCCGGACGTGGTGCTGCTCGATATTGGATTGCCGGGCATGGATGGCTATGAGGTCGCACAGAAGATGCGCGAGCTCCCCGGGCTGCGCGACATAAGGCTCGTCGCGGTTACGGGCTATGGTCGCTCTGATGATCGCCTGCGAGCGCGTGACGCGGGCTTTGACGATCATCTGACCAAGCCGGTGGAATTCGCCGTTCTGGAGCGCACCCTGGCGGGAATTCGCGCTCGTTAGGCCGTCCGTCGCCGCACACCGGCGACAAACACATTCGGCGCCACATCTCCTTCCGGGCTAAAGGTAATCGGACCGTCGCCCGCTACGCATTGCGCAACATCGATACCGTACAACGACTCTACAACGCCTGCCGTGTTGGTGAGCCGTATCGCTCCCGACAGGCAACACACCAGCAGCTGCGTCCAGTCCGCTGTTTGAATCGTCTGTGAGTCCGTAAGGAGTACTGCCCGACTCGCCGACTGCGCGCGCTCCTTCGAGACAATCAGGTTCAAATCGGTGCTCGGGCCGTCCAAAAGAGTGCAACTCGTCTGCCAGGCTCCGTCGAATGAGACAGTTTGTCCCGGCGTGCTCAGCCGGGAAGTGCCGTGCTGTGCGAAATTCAACTCGACGCCGGCCCCGCGAACGAGCACGAGCGTCCGGTGATAACCGTCGAAGGTTGAGAACGGCCCGGGTGAGTCGATTGTCGCGAGACTCAACCGCCAGTCAAACTCACTCGGCTCCGCAGGTACACGCAAAATCTCGCGTGTCACGCCGCCCCCATTTTTCCAGGGTACAGTGAGGTAGCTCGATTCGCGCAAGATGTTCATTCATCCATTGTCGCACGGCGACACGCGCGTTCGCGACTGCATTCGTGGTGGCTATACGAGGCTCGTTTCACTATCCTCTGCCGCGCGTTTTTTTCCCGCGATAGAGAGGACAAGCATGAGCATTGCAGCCCCGCACCGGCTTTTGTTGACGAGTATCATTGGCGCACTCGTGAGCGGAGCCTCGCTCACAGCGCTCGCCGACGAGCTTCCGCAAGGGTGGAGCGGCAAGGGGCAGGCTGGTTACGTCATGTCTCGCGGCAACAGTGATACGGATGCCGCCAATGCAAAGTTCGATGTATTTTTACTCACGCCCCAATGGAAGCATCAATTTACTCTCGAGGGATTGTTCGGCCGGAGCGCCGAGGTGACCTCGGCCGAGCGTTGGGATCTGCGCTTACAATCCGACTACACCATCAACAAGCAGCTGTTTGCGTTCGGCGCGTTCGCCTACCAGGACGACCGGTTCAGCGGCTTTCAATATCAGAGCAGTGCCTCCGGCGGTCTGGGTTCCAGATTCTTCGACTCGGACACGACGAAGCTGTCGGCGCAGGTCGGTGTTGGTTATCGCGTGCTGCGACTCGAGACTCTGCTATATGAGGATCCTTCGAACAGCAGTGCCGTGACCGGGCGCGTCCCCGGCGAACGCGAATCCGAGGTGGTGGGCACCGCGGGCATCGACTTCATGCATCAATTCAACAGCAGCACGAAGCTGACCGACAAGCTGATTTCGGAAAGCGGTTCCAGCAACACGTCGATCAAGAATGACCTGGCCCTGGAAGTAAAGATGAACAGCCGGCTCGCACTGGCGGCGGGCTACAGTGTGCTCCACAACACGAAGCCGGCGGACGGCGTGAAGCGCACAGACACGATCACCACATTGAATGTGGTGTACGCGTTTCCTCATTCGAAGTAAGACGCGCAAGTGGCGCCGGCGCCCGTGTGGCGACCGGCGTTCGCGCGCGAGCTTTAGCGTTGGTGCTTCTTTTCCATATCGCTCAGCACCTTCGCGTCGCGCTTGTCTTGTGAGCCGCTCTTCGCGTGGGAGAGCGCTTCCTTCTCTGCAGGCGTGAGCTTGTCAGAAGCCCGGGCAGCGGATCCCTTGATCTCCTTGCCACTCCGGGTGTGGTCGTCGACGAATTTCTGGGTCTCGTCGTTGTAGTGGCGCGCCGACTCGTAGTCGCCTTCACCCTGTACTTTCGATCCCATGGCCTTGCTCCATTACAACCAATCTGGTGCGTTCTCCATCCGGTGGGAGCAATCACTGTGCCGCCGCGGCGGGGAGAGTCAGCCAAGGTTCAGGCTGGGATTGGAAAATAGTTACGCCAGGAAACCTCGGCGAGTTCTACACTCGCGCCCCTCGTTGAGAATTTCGATTGCGGCCATTTTGTTGAGAAAAATACTCGCTTTTTTGGGACTGCTGGGCGTCATCTACGCCCTTGCACTACAACATGGAGTGTTCGACCGCGCTGCCGCCGCGCCCACGCCGCCGGAGGCGACGGCGCCTTCGCCTGGGAAGGAGGCGACTGCAACGCCGACTCCCCAAGCTCGACGTCCCGCAAATACCCGCGCTGCAGCGAAATGCCCGAAGGCAGGCAATGCCGGCAGCGCGGCGGGCGCGAAGCAGAAGTGCAACTAATCGGTTGCATTTAGGGCGGCGGTGGGTAATATGCAACCTGGAGGTTGCATATGAACACATCGACTGACCGAATCGAACGCAAGATTGTGCTCAAAGCCACGCGCGCGCGCATCTGGCGGGCGCTCACCCACATAGAAGAGTTCAACAATTGGTTTGGTGTACAGCTCGAGGGGACGCGGTTCGTCCCGGGCGAGCGCTTCACCGGACGAATCACCCACCCCGGCTACGACCACCTCACGCTGGAGCTCACTATTGAACGCAGTGAGCCCGAAAAGCTGCTGTCGTGGCGCTGGCACCCGCACGCGGTGGATCCGAAGGTGGACTATTCGAGCGAGCCCACCTCGCTGGTAGAGTTCCGGCTGGAGGAGGTTGTGGGCGGAACATCACTGACGGTGGTTGAGTCTGGCATCGACCGGATTCCGGTGGAGCGCCGGCTGCAGGTTTTCCGGATGAACAGCCAGGGCTGGGAGATCCAGCTGAACAATATCGAGAAGCATGTCGCAACGACCTGATGCGAGTGGCAGGGGCAGTGCGCTGAAGCTGCCGGCGCTGCGCAACGCAGCGCCGCTATTCGCAGCCCTCGGCGACGAGACCCGATTACGTCTCGTCGCCGTGTTGTGTGCAGGAGGCGCGATGTCGATTGCACAGTTGACCTCGGGCACGCAGATCACCCGGCAGGCGGTGACCAAGCACCTGCACGTGCTGGCCGGCGCGGGGCTGGTCCGTGACATCAAAAGCGGGCGCGAGCGCTTGTGGGAGTTTGAGTTGGACAAGCTCGATGAGGCGCGGCGCTCGCTCGAGATGATTGCCGAGCAGTGGGATCATGCGCTGCTGCAGTTGAAGCGGGCGGTGGAGGAGCCGTAGGCATCAGCCGTAGCCGCAGGCCTCAGCCGCAGCGCAGGCCTCAGAGTTACTGCGGCGCGGGCCCCTGCGTTACGCGCACCATGTCATCCGGCCGCATCCACTTGGCAAAAGCCGCCTGAACGTCGCCAGCACCGAGCTCCACGTAGCGGCGGGCCGCGACGGTGGGCTCGTCGAGCGGCAAACCGATATCGCTGCGCTCAACGAGGCCGTGCGCAATCTCCTCAACACTGGATTCCCCCAGCGGAATCTGCCGGATCAGCATCGCCTTGATCCGCAGCAATTCGTCGGCAGTGGCTGGCGCGGTCTGCATTGCCTTCACCTCGCGCACGGCGATGTCCGCCGCCTTTGAGACATTTGCGGGGTCACAGGCGTACTCAATCAGATAGGCGCCCCGGGTCCTGCCAGCCTGCAGGATGGATCCCACCGAGTACACGAGCCCTGCGTTCTTGCGCAAATCGATGCTCAGCCGCGTCGAGTAGAAGCCGCCACCCAACAACGCATTTCCCAGCTCGAGGGCATAGTAGTCGGGGTCTGCACGTGTCAGGGCGAGGTTGTGGGCGAGCACGACAACGTCTTGTACACGGCTGTCGTCGGGGACAGCGATCACGCCCGCAGGGTTTGGTGGCGCCGGCGGCAGATCGGTCTGCGGTTTCGGGCCTGTAGCGCTCCACGAGCCGAAGTTTTTCTCAATCGTCGCACGCGCCTGGGCCGCCGTGACCTTGCCGATCACGACGATCGTGGTCAGATCCGGCCGGAAGGCGTAACGGTAGTATTCCTTGATTTGATCGAGCGTCAGCGACCGTACGGTCTGCGCTGTTGGTGTCCGCAGGCTGGGATCCTCTTTTGGGAAGAGCGCCTGGCGCAACGAGCGTTGCGAGAGGAAACCCGGGCTGTGACTTCTGGCTTCCACGCCCTGAGCAACCTGTCCCTGGATGATGGTCATCGCCGCGGGCGGCAGCGCTGGATGCAACTCGTTGTCGGCCAGCAGCGCAACGCCGCTCTCAAAATTCTCCGCGAGCGTCTGAACCGAGAAATCCACGCCGGCCCGCTCGCGGGCGCCTACAGCATCCAACGCCTGTTCGAAGGCAACGCGATCGAGTTTCTCGCTGCCGTAGGAGAGCAACGCGTCGAGTACTGTGTTGATGCCTTCACGACCCGGGGGCTCTTCAGTCTCCGGACGGTTTCGAATGTGGCCGTACACGCTGATGGTGTCGCTGACATCCTCGCTCTGGACGATCAACGTGAGTCCGTTCGGCAGCACGCTGACCACAGGGTGAAGTGTAGAAGGAGGTACGGTTACGCGGTGCAGGGCCGTTTCGGCCCACTTCGGCAGTTGAGTGGGTTTCGCCTCGCCCAGTGAGATCGACTCGCGGCCGCCAAAGCCGGCACTGGCCGCCACGGGTTTGCCCGAGCCCCGGGGCAACATCACGGCCGACACGGCATGGTCCAGATCCAGGTATTTGCGGGCCACGCGGTTGACATCGGCGACAGTGACTTTCTCGATCCGCTGCAAATCCTCGTCCGGCGAGTTGAGTCCGTAGAGGGCCACCGCATCGGACCAGATCGAGGCCAGCTCACTGATGGAGTTTTTCTGGAACTGCGCGGCGCTGCGCTCCTGGATCTTGGCGGCTTCGACCAGCTCGGGCGGCACACCGTCCCTGGCCACCTTGGCCAGGATGGCGCGCACCGCTGACTCTGTGACCTTCGGATCCTCGCCGGCGAGAAACGCTACGTTGGCATACGCAAGTCCTGCTTTGGGCAGGGGGTCGAGGAGAAACTCCGCATCGAGTGCCTTGCCCTGGGGCACCAGCCCATACAGCTCGAAGCGATGACTGCTCAGCACATCGGAGAGCACTTCCAACGCCGGAAAGTCCGGGCTGTCCAACCCGGGTACGCGCATGGCAATCATCTGCGTGCCGTTCGGGCGGTCCGTGTCCACTGTGAACGAAGCCGCTTTCGGTGGCTGCAGCCGGATCTCGGGCCGGGCGGGCAGTTTCTTCGCCTTGATGTCGCCGAACAACAGTTTGATCTGCGTCAGGGTTGCCTGCGGATCGACATCGCCCACCACAACGAGAATCGCATTGTTGGGTGCGTACCAGGTGTCGTGAAATTTCTTCAGCGCGGCCGCGGTGGTCTTTTCGAATGAAGGCCGGGTTCCCAGCGCGTCATAGGCGTAGGGCGTGCCCGCGAACATGGCGGAGCGGATCTTCGAATACAGAATGTAACTTGGATTTGACAGATCCTGCGCCACCTCCTGCTCGATCGCGCCGCGCTCCTGCTTCCAGTCGGCTGCAGAGTCCAGGACCGCCTGCATTCGCACGGCTTCGATATGCAGCGCGACATCGAGATCCTCAGCGGGCACAGTGAACAGATATTGAGTGAGGCTCTCACGCGTGTTGGCGTTGAAATTGCCTCCCATGACGCTGCCGATGTCGGCCAGCTGATCGGCGGAAAGGCCGGGGCTGCCGCGGAACATCATGTGCTCCTGTGCATGGGCGGTGCCTGGAAAGCCGGGCGGCGTCTCATCGGAGCCCGTCAAATAGTTGACCGACGTCGCGACAACGGGCGCGAGGGCGTTGCGCACGATGATCACGCGCAGCCCATTCTTCAATGTGGCGCGGACAGTCGATTCATCGGCTCGGGCGAACCCGGTGTGGATCAGCAGGCCCAGGGTCGCGAGGCACAGAGCCACGAGGCCCGTAAACGATACGTCCTTTCTCATCAATTCCCACTTCTTTTGCATCTCGTATACCTTATCGCACTCGTTCAACGGAAGGAGCAATCCGTGATTAGAACTGTTAAGTCCTCTCTCCCGGGAGTGATCGGAATGATCGCCACGCTAGGCGGTTCCGCTGCCGTGGCTGCCGATGCGCCCACCGGCGCCGCCCCGGCCGCTGAAGCGCGGGTGAGTGTGATCCATTGTGGCCACCTGGTCGATGTCATCGGCGGCAAAGTGTTGGGCCCGACCACCGTCATCGTCGAAGGCAAGCGCGTGCGCGAAGTGGTGGCCGGCACGGGATCGGGTGCTCCGACGGGTGCGACAGAAATCGACCTGTCCGCCCAGACCTGCCTGCCGGGCCTCATCGACAGTCATACCCACCTGAGCAACCAGTTCGGACCCACCACGTACACCGATGATTTTCACTGGAACACGGCCGACTATGTCGTCCGTTCCACCGTCTACGCGCGGCGAACGTTGCTGGCCGGTTTCACAACAGTGCGCAACCTAGGCGACAGCGCGAATGAAGTGGCCGCACTTCGCAACGCCATCAACGCAGGTGTGGTCGTCGGTCCGCGCATCTACACGGCCGGCCGGCCGATTGGTTCCACCGGCGGTCATGCGGACCCGACTGACGGTTATCGCGACAACCTCGCGGGCGATCCGGGACCGGCCGAAGGCATCATCAACAGTCCCGACGAGGCGATCAAAGCTGTGCGGGAGCACTACAAGAAAGGCGATGATGTAATCAAGATCATGCCGTCAGGCGGCGTCCTCGACCAGAGCAGCAGTGGTGACAACGCGCAGCTGACACTCGAGGAAATCAAGGCGGTCGTCAGCACCGCGCACGACTATGGTTTCACTGTGGCGGCCCACGCTCACGGCGCGGAAGGAATCCGTCGCGCCGTGGTTGGCGGAGTCGATTCCATTGAGCACGGCACGTACATGGACGATACCGACATGAAGCTCATGAAGGAACATGGCACGTGGTATGTCCCGACAATCATTGCGGGCGACTATGTGGCTCACAAAGCCCTCATCCCCGGCTACTATCCGCCACAAGTTCAGGCCAAGGCCGCCGCCATCGGTCCGTTGATTCTCGGGACGGCCGGCCGTGCCTACAAGGCGGGAGTCAAGATTGCCTTTGGTACCGATGCAGGCGTGTACCCGCACGGTGAGAACGCTCACGAGTTCGAGTTGATGGTGCAGGCAGGCATGCCGGCGATGTTCGCGCTGCAGGCGGCCACAACCCACGCTGCCGAGCTGCTCAAACACGACAAGGACCTGGGCAGCGTGACGGCCGGCAAGCTTGCGGATCTCGTCGCCGTTCCAGGCAATCCCGTGGAGGACATCAGCCTGATGAAGAAAGTGAGCTTCGTGATGAAGGAAGGCGTCGTCTACAAGAGCGACGGTAAGAGCGTCGACGCCATTCCCTGAGCCGGATCTACTCCTCGAAATGCACCCCGCGGCAGGGTTTGTTCCTTGCCGCGGGGTGCAGGAGGGTTGGGTTAGTTGGCCGTCTGCAGTGCGTGCACTACATCGGCAGCCGGCTGCTCGAGGTTCATGGGTTTGCGGCTCAACACAGCGACGCTGCCAGTGTGTGCAGGCACCAACAGTCCGGCGTAGCCGTCTTCGTTGAATTGCTGTGCAGCGGTGACTCGTTCGTGCAGGAGGATCATCACCGTGACCGGTCCATCCTTCGTGCTCACGACAACGTGGGGCACGAAGTGGCCACGGAACCAGCAACTGCTCGCGTACACGACCGGCTCCATTCCATTGCCGAGCTTGACGCCACTCTTGCGCAACACGGCATCGAGTTGCTCAGCGGAAACAGCTTGGGTTTTGTGCCAGCTGTTGGGCTCACCCTCGACGTGCGTGACAATTTCAGCTGCGAGACTCTCCGACGGTCGGCTCAGCCACAAGGTGCCGCCGATAACCAGTGCTGCCGCAACGCTTGCTGCGAGCGCGAAAAGCCGGGGACGCTTGTGCTTCGCCACGGGTGCGCGCGCTTTTCTTTGCAGCACGCTGACGGTTGCCCGGTCGGCCACGGGCGTAGCCGCCACGGGGGCCGGCCCCGCCGGGGCCGCTGCGGGCGCGCCGGGTTGGACAGGCGCGGCGGTTGCCGTTTCGCCGCCGTAAAGCAATCCGGATGGCGGTCCGCCTGCCGGTGCAGTGCGCTGGATCTTCTGCCAATCCAACTCCAATGCGCGCCGGAGCTTGGCATTGAACGCCAGCATCTCCTCACGATAGGCCTGACACTGCGGGCACGTTTTCAAATGCGCCAACAGTTCTGCAGACGCATCGTCCGGAACGGCACCAATCAGCTCGCGCGCTTCGTCGTGCGTCATGGCGCCTCCTCGGTGGAAGCGGTGCCTATTCCATACATTTCCCTGAGTTTGTTGCGGGCCCGGAACAGGCGGGTCAGTACCGCCGGCACCGTCAAACTGAGCTCCTTGGCGATTTCGCCGGTCGAGAATCCGCCCAGTACCTGCAGCACGATGGGCTCCCGATATTCATCGGGAAGCGCCAGGATTGCGCGGCGCAGGTCGGCGATCTCCGGATCCGCATCGTTGAGCGCGAGTGCGACATCCTGGTTCGCAATGACTTCATCGAGGTCCACGGTGGGCAGGCGCTTGCGCTCGTAGAGCCGCGCGTTTTCGCGGCGGACGATCGTGAGCAGCCAGGGGCGAAGCGCGGTGGTATTGCGCAGCTCGTTACGGGCGCGCCAAGCTCGCAGCATCGTTTCCTGCACGACGTCTTCAGCAATGGAGCGATCGCGCGACAGCCAGAAGGCGAAGCGCATGAGATCGGAGCGGAATGATTCGAGCAGGCGCGCCAACTGCTCTTCGGTGGCTTCCCCCCGCCCTGATTCGATCATGAGTGTGCGTGGACCCGGATGAGCGGCGTAAGCCGCACACTCTAACGGAACGCTCGGGCGGGGTCGAAAGGGAATTCCCTGGCGGCGCCGGAACCCGGCACCGGCAGTCCACTTCGCGGTACTTTCGAGGCTCACCTGCAGGAGACCGGCCCTGCTGTCGAATCATTTCATGCAATAACGTGCTCAGGGTCACGGTCTATTGTCGCGATCGCGGAAACTCCACCTACGGGAGACGAGCATGCGGATGTTGGCAGATTGGCTCATTGGCTGGCCGGAGCGGGTCGCCCGCCATTTCCTGTGGCTCGCGCCGCTGTTTGCCCGGATCACCGTCGGCTGGGTGTTCCTGTTGAGTGGCCGGGGCAAGCTCAACAATCTGCCGCAGGTCACCGAGAACTTCATTGGCTGGGGCATTCCGTTTCCCCATTTCTTCACGCCCCTGACCTCGGGCATTGAGTTTGTCGGCGGCCTGTTTTTGCTGCTGGGACTGCTCACACGAATTTCCGCCGGCGCGCTCGGTGTGACCATGATCGTGGCCATCAAGGCTGCGAAATGGGCTGACGTCGATTCACTGGAAACGCTGCTGGGATTCGATGAGTTCGAGTACCTGGCCCTGTTTCTGTGGCTCGCGATCGCGGGTGCGGGTCCGCTGTCGCTCGATGCGCTCATCAGTCGCTGGCTGGCGCGGCAACGGCCCCGTCATCTGCAATAAAGCGTCCCGGGCCCCGGTCATCTGCTGCGGAACATCTGCGCGGCGATGCCGCTAAATCTGCAAGAGGACACAACCAATGCGTTTGAAAAACAATCCGGGTTTCGCCGTCGCCACCGCCGCGGCCATGATCTTCGGCTCCGCTCTGACGGGAACCGCCTTCGCCGCTGATGCAGCCACCGTGCACTGCGCCGGTGTGAATTCCTGCAAGGGCCAGTCGGCTTGCAAGGGCGCCAACAACTCCTGCAAGGGCCAGAATTCCTGCAAGGGTCAGGGCTTCCTGGAATTGAGCAAGAAGGATTGCGAGGCTGCGAAAGCCAAAGCGAAGTAAGCCACCCGCACCGCTTACTTTTGAAACCCTACCGCTTCGCGCGTGGACGTGACGCCGAAGCGGTAGGTCGATTGATCCGCCGCCTGCTCACCGGCTTGCGCGCGTGGGCTTCCCCCGGAGCAGGGCCGGGAGCCGGCAACGCTGTTGGTGGAAAAGCCGTCTGGGCCCGCTTGCGAATCTGGGCTTCCAGGGCCCGATAGGCCGCGACCAGGTCTGAGCCGAACGGCGTCAGCGAGGCGCCCCCGCCACCCCGGCCACCGACACTCATCCGGGCCACCGGCTGTTGAAACGAGGTGTTGAGATCCTCGAGCAGCAGCCACGCCCGCCGATAGCTCATCTTCAGCTTGCGGGCCGCTTCCGACAGGGACCCGGTGCGGCTGATGTGCTCGAGCAGGGCGATCTTGCCCGGACCCACCGCACAGTCCGGGCTGAAATCAACTCGAAAGCTCACCGATACTTCCGCCATGACGGATTCTGTACCACGGCGCGGCCGGGGGGAACCGTTCGATGCCGAGCCAAGCATTCAAGGGATCGCACCCGGATGCCGTTACATAAATGAGCGCGCGCAGCGGACCGGAACCACAGGTTGGATCACGCCGCCCCTGTTTTCCATATGGTCTGCTACACTTCATCGGGGCTGGTTAGAAGGCAACACGTCGAATGATCCGTAGCAAACAACTGTCCGTGATGGGTCTCATGTGCATGGCCCTGGTCACCTCAGTCTCCCAGGCCCACCATCGAGCGAATCACACTGTGCGCGTGCGCACAGATGAGCCGGACCTGCGTTCCAGTTCTGCGCTGGTCCTGGACTCGACCCATTCCTCGGTCCTGTATTCACGCAAGGCGGACGTCTCGGCGCCCATTGCCTCCATCACCAAGCTGATGACCGTCCTGGTGGTCGCCGATGCGGGCCTGCCCCTCGATGAGCCCATCCAGCTCACGACCGAAGACCGGATTGTGGGCAAGGGTGCCCCCTCCCGCCTGGTGCTGGGTACGACCCTGACCCGCGGTGACCTGATTCACCTGGCCCTGATGTCTTCCGAGAATCGGGCGGCCCATGCCCTGGGACGCAATTACCCGGGCGGACTGCCGGCCTTTGTGCAGGCCATGAACGCCAAGGCCCGCAAGCTGGGAATGACCAGCGCCCATTTTGTCGATCCGGCCGGCCTGTCCTGTGACAACGTCGCCAGCGCCGAGGACCTCTCGAAGCTGGTGATGGCGGCGTCCGAGAATCCCGTCATCCGGGAATACTCGACCGACCGGGGTTATTCGGTCCGGGTTGGCCGGCGAACCCTCGAGTACCGTAATACGAATGCACTCGTATCGAACCCGACCTGGAACATCATCGTCCAGAAGACGGGCTACATCACCGAAGCGGGTCGATGCATGGTGATGCAGGCCGTCATACAGGGCCGTACTGTTGTCATCGTCCTCCTGAACTCCGTCGGCAAGAACACCCGGGTCGCCGACGCTGTACGGATTCGCAGGTGGATGGAAGCCAAGCTGCTCACTGCTGAACATTCGACAGACAAGGTTTAGGCGGCAGTAAGTAAAACCGGTACTGGGCGGCGCACGCTTTGAGGAACCCGGTCACCCCATAGCCCGAGCGCTTCAGAACGGCCCGATGAGTGGTCCATACCACGAGGGCCGTACACATCAGGAACGTCCGGTGGGCCAGATCCATCGCGAAACGGACCGGCGCCGACTTCGCGGCGCGCATCGACAACAGCAGATCCGATTCGAATCCCACGTGCGCCAGCTCGTCGGCCACCAGCATCCGGCATAGCAATCGCAGCCGCTGACACCCGGTCGCATTTTCCAGGGCGCGGTAATACACATTGCCGATGAGCTCCGCGGTCAACAGTACGCCCAGGGCAAACTCCAGCTCGGCCAGCTTGCGCAGCCGCCGAAAGACCCGGTCGGTCCAATGGCGCTGCCGGGTTGGGATACCGTGTTCCGCCATGAAGCCCTTCAACAGCAGGGCATGCTGTTGCTCCTCCCGAATCAGCAGCTCGGTAATCCGCGCGACCTCGGCAGCTGCGTGCTGCTGCGCAAACTGATACGCCGCGCGCAGCAGGCTGCTCCCCGAGGACTGTTCCCCGAGTTGAAAAGTTGCAATGGAGGGGGCGATCAGGTGCCGCTCTGTGACAGTCAGGACGTTGGGAATCCCTTCCGGCAGTCGACGGGGATGCTCGGAGTGATACTCGAAGTGATTCAGCCAGACTTTCAAATTAGGGAGCATGGGGCGGCCCTCGTTTGCGGATGACAGTCACTGTGGGCCGCGATTGGGGTGGCGAGATGGAGCAATTCGGGCAAATTCGGGCACACTGCGGCTCCCATCCAAGGAGAAACCCATGCTTCGAAATGCTGTTCTGGTTGCGTGTTGCGCCGTGGTCGCACTGGGATCCATCCCGCTGCAGGCGGCTGAGAAAATCCCGTCTTACATCGCGGCGGCGGTGGCCGATCCCGGTCGACCCGCCGAGGACAAAGAGCGCGACGCCAATCGCAAGCCCGCTGAGACGGTGCTGTTTGCAGGCGTCAAGCCCGGCTCGACCGTCGTAGAGCTGGTGCCCGGCCACGGTTATTTCACGCGTATTCTCAGCAAAGTGGTAGGGCCCAAGGGGCACGTGTATGCGGTTTCGCCGCCCCGACGTCCTACCGCCCCGGCCGATTCTCCGGATCCGGCTGCTGCTACAACGGCGCTCGCTTCCGATCCGGCGTACTCAAACATCGTCGTGCAGGTAGCCCCTCTTGCGTCGCTTACAGTTTCCGAGCCGGCCGACATCGTGTTCACCGCTCAGAACTATCATGATGTCCACAACGTACCCAACATCGACATCGCCGCCTTCAACAAGTCGGTATTCGAGGCTCTCAAGCCGGGTGGTGCGTACATCGTGGTGGATCACGCCGCCGCCGCCGGGTCTGCGTCTCGGGATACCTCCACTTTGCACCGCATCGATCCGGCAGCGGTGAAGTCGGAAGTGCTGGCCGCCGGTTTTGTGTTTGCCGGTGAGAGCAAGGTGCTGGTCAACGCGCAGGACGATCACAGTGCCAAGGTGTTCGACCCGGCGATCCGCGGCAAGACCGATCAATTCATCTTTAAATTCCGTAAACCCAAGCCAAAGTCGACGAAATAGACATTGGTGTCCGCTCTTTCCGCCAAACAACTCGCCCGTGTCGATGGGTTGCTCGATGAGCTGCTGGATTTGCCGGTCGAATCGCGATTGTCCGTGCTCGACCGCAAGTGCGCGGACGATCCGGCCGTGCACGCGGAGGTCCGCAGCCTGTTGAGTGCGGCGAAGGCAGTGGGGGGCTTTCTGTCCACCCCGGCCATGCTCGTCACTGAGCCGCTGTTGGAAGACATCCCGCCAGGCACCCGGATCGGTGCCTGGCGGATCACCCGCAGGATTGGCCGGGGTGGAATGGGGGTTGTGTATGAGGCTGAGCGGGCGGAAGGCGATTTCCAGCAGCGCGTGGCCGTCAAGCTGTTACGGCAGGAATCGGTAGCGGAGCTGCCCCGGTTCCACATCGAGCGCCAGATTCTGGCCAGCCTCGAACACCCCGGCGTTGCCCGGCTCTATGACGGGGGTGTGACTTCCGACGAGCGTCCCTACATGGTGATGGAGTTCGTCGAGGGCCGGCCGATCACTGATTACTGTGCAACCACCAATGCATCGCTGGAGCAGCGGATGCAGTTGTTTGTGCAGGTGTGCGAGGCCGTGGCCTATGCGCATCGTAACCTGATCGTGCATCGCGATCTGAAGCCGGCGAACATCCTCGTGACGCCCCAGGGCCAGGTGAAGCTTCTCGACTTCGGTATCGCCAAGCTGATTGATGTGGATCGACCCGAGCTGACCCAGGCCGCGGCCGCTCCATTGACTCCCCTGGCGGCTGCCCCGGAGCAATTGTTGGGACAGCCTGTGACCACAGCCACCGACGTTTATGCGTTGGGTCTGTTGTTGTTCGAGTTGCTGACCGACACCCAACCCTGGTTGCGTGCCGGCGGCCCGATCGCCCAGGCTGTCAGGGTCATCCTGGATGAGTCCGCGCCCGTTCCCAGTCGCCGCGCCGCCGAGATCAGTGGGGCACCGTTTCCGGCGCGGGCGTTGCGTGGGGATTTTGATGCGATTGTGGCGAAGGCTGTGCGGAAGGAGCCGCAACACCGCTACGCCACCGTTGATGCCCTCAAAGGGGACATTGATCACGCCCTGAATGGAGAGCCCGTGGCGGCGCGCGCCGGCGCGCGGCTGTATGTGTTTGGCCGTACCTTGCGCCGTTACCGGTGGGTGACGGTTGCCGTTGCCGCGGTGTTGGTTTCTCTGGCGGCCGGTCTCGGTACCGCTGCCTGGCAAGCGCGGCGCGCTGAGACTGAGCGCGATGCAGCGCGCCGGGATGCGGCCCGTGAGGAAGCTGTTCGCTACCAGTTGACGCGCTTGTTCCGGACGGCAATCGAAGAGCGGGGCTCGCAGCCGGCCACTGCGAAGGCGATGATTGATAACAGCGCCTTGCGTGTGTTGCGGGAGTATCGGTCGCAACCTCATCTCGAAGGCCAGATCGTGTTGACCCTGGCTGATTTATATGGGGCCCTGGAAGACCAGAAGGGTGCCGCGGCGCTGCTGGAGACTTTTATCGGCCAGGCGGGGCCGGATACCGATCCTGCGGCCCTGGCGGACGCGCGGCAGAAGCTGGCGAGTAATGTGGTACTGCAGGGGAATGCGGATCGCGCCACCCAGTTGGTTTCCCAGGCCGAAGCGTTCTGGAACCAGCAGCCGAACCGCTATGCGGAAGAGCGACTGGAGGGCCTTGCCGTCAAGGCGCGCGTGCTGCGTGCCACTGGCAATCTCAAAGCCGCGAGCGCAACGGAAACCTCGGCTATTGCACGACGCATCGCGCTGTCCGGGCGCATTCACCGCGAAACAGCGATCCTATACAACTCCCACGGCATTACGCTGACTGCGGCCAACCGGCTCGAGGATGCTCTGGCGGCGTTTCGCGAGACGATCGCCATATACGAGGCATTGGGGCTCGATGGCGAGCTGGATGCCCAGATCGTGCTCGGCAACATGGGAACCCTGGAATTTCGCACCGGGCACATTCGCGAAGCGGAGGGCCTGCTGAAGGATGCGACCGAGCACGAGCGCGCGTTGGCAGGTGATTCTGCAGCCGTCTCCGCGGTGATGGGGCTGTATGGAGAAGTTCTGACGCTCACAAATCGCGGCGCCCAGGCATTGCCGGTTGCCATTGAGGCCGTTGATCTGGCCACTCGCTACGCGGGTGCCGCCAGTCCGGTCGCTGTGCGCAATCGTTTGTTTCTGGCGGATGCGCAACTGGCGACTGGAGATGTGAAAGCCGCGCGCGCGACGTCGGTGGCTGTCTACGATACCTCGCTTGCGCAATACGGCCCGAACAACCTCGCCACGTTGAGCGCGCAGACCAGTGTGGCGAACCTGAAATTCAGGCAGGGTGACCTCGCCGGGGCGCGCGCGCAGTTGGTGGCAGCGGCCGCGCAATTGCGGGAGCTGGGCGGACGCGCCGATTCGGTGCTGTCGCAGGTGTTGCAATATCTGGGGGAAATTGATTTGGCAGCCGGTCGGCCGGCCGATGCCATCGTTCCGCTGCAGGAGGGGGTGGCGCTGCTGGCGCGATTTGCCGGATCAGGTTGGAATCTGGCCTTGCTTCGGGAACGGTTGGGTGAGGCACTGATTGCCGCCAGGCGCCCGGGAGCCGCGGAGGTGTTGAATCCCGCCCTGAGTGTCCTGAGCGCCCAACTGGGCGACACTCATCCGGAAACAATTCGCGCTCGCACGGTCGCGGAAGCTCAGAGCGCGCCTCCGAGCTCCCGATAGAGCCACGCGCGCGCCTTGAGACAGTCGCGTTGGACTGTGCGCAATGAAAGACCCAACGTGCGTGCAGTATCTTCCTCGCTGTAGCCGCCGAAGAAGCGGCACTCAATCACGTCCGCTAGTCGCGGAATCTGCGCCGACAGACGCTCGAGCGCCTCGTTCAGCGCGAGCAGTCCTTCATCTGTATCGACTCCAATCGCTTCAGCATTCGACAGCGTGAGGTGGATTTGTCCGCCTCCACGTTTATCTGCGACGCGGGCAGCCGCGTAGTTGATCAATGCATGCCGCATGGCCAGCGCCGCGGCACGCAGGAAGTGCGTTTCATCCGCGAAGATTGGTGAATGTCGCAGACGCAGGAATGCCTCGTGAACCAGTGCCGTGGTCTGGAGTGTTTGATTCCCTCCGAGACGCGAGCGCGCGCGTTGTGCGATGTGCTTGAGTTGGTCGTAGAAGGCGGGGAGCAGTTCAGCGGCAATGAGCCGGACTTCGCGTGAGGCCGTACGGCTGGGCAAAGGTCGCTTTTCGCCGTCGGCTGCGTGATTGCGGACTTCTCCGCTCATCGTCTGGTGCCGTTAGGGATTTTCGGTGGCAGGACTGCTCTTGCCTGGAGCGCTCGGGGCAATTCCCGTCTCGAGCCGAGTAATTGATGTGAATGCACAGCGTGTCCCATCCGGCAGTACGACCCCTTCGTACTTATCCACCTGCGGTGGCGTCTGGACAATGAAGGCGATGGTATCAACCAACCGCAATCCGGTGCACTGACCTTTGAAACTGGCCCGGTACAGCGACCGGTCGACCCCATTCACTATGAGCGTCCGATCATCCGGAGCGATCCACTCCAGTAGCTGGTAGGTGCGCAGCTCGTTGCTTCCAGACCGCATCTGCGGCGTCACTTTTCCTGCAGTGCCAGCCGCTTTCGGATGATTTGTTGCGCAGGCAACGAGGACGGCCGGGGCTAGCCAGCCGAGCGTCCACAGGGTGCGGGTCTTCATCCGAGGTCCTTTGCCACATTTCGCCATCAGTCATCGTCAGCCTGCCGTATTTCCGTCACGGGGGCCACTGTCCTGTGCGGTGAACTGTTCACAGGTCGGGACGAATTGTTCCGCCAGAACCAGACACCCTCACAGAGGACCTCGACATGAAGACCATGACCACCCAGACGCGTTATCGTTCAGTTGCCTTGGCCGTCGCCGTCGCTTGCATGACCGCGCTGCCGGTGCATGCCGGGGACACGGTAACGGTTCAGACCGAAGCGTTAAAACAGGACAAGCCGGCCACGTCGAAACAGGCCGCTTCGAAACATGAAAATATTGGCGTCGTGACCGGACTCGCAGTCGGTGCGACAGCCGGTGGCCCGATCGGTGCCATCGTCGGCGCAGCTGCCGGCGCGTGGATTGGTGACCGGTATCACAAACAGGTCGTCGCTCGCGGTGAGCTTGCCGCCGGCCTCGACAAGAGTGAAAGCGACCGTACGCGTCTTGCGCAAAACGTCACCGAGCTCAACGGCTCGCTGGCCCATGAGCAGGAGCACGGCGAGCAACTCGATCTGGCCCTGAGCCACACCGACGAGGTGCAGACCGACGTGGGTTTCAGGACCAACGACGACTCGATCCAGACTCAGGCGATGTCGCCGTTGATGAAGCTGGGTGCGCTTGCTGCAGCGCTGCCTGATGCGAAGGTCCGAGTTTCCGGTTACGCCGATCCGCGCGGATCAGTGGCTGTGAATGAGGCCCTGTCGAAGCGACGCGCCGACGCTGTCGCTGCAGTCCTCGCGTCAGCCGGTGTTTCTCCGGACCACATCATCGTGGAGGCACATGGAAAGGAGGAAGCAACGACGACTGAAGGTGATATGGACGGGTATGCGTTCGACCGCAGGGTTACCGTGCGGATAGAACGTGCCAGCCCGGAAGCCGTGGCCAAGAACTGATGACGGGGCCGCCTAGGCCGGGGCGCGTAGCCGGGCCGCGCAGGCAAGGAGCCACCCACGGGGTTGGGCCCCGCGAATCAAATCGCGGTGCCCAATTCCGCGGGAGCTGGCGGGTTGGGAGCCGGTCGCGATCTCCGTTACGATGCCGCAATGAATACTTCAATTGTGGTTCTCGATGGGCCGGTGGCGACGGACGTCGCCGAGCCGACACCCGACCGACTCGTGGCCGGCAGACCGGTGACCCGGGTTTCCAACTACTTCAGTGAAGCCACCCAACAATTCTTCGCCGGGCGTTGGGCCGCAACGCGGGGCAAGTGGCGCGTTGTCTACACGGAGAACGAGTTATGTGTCATGACCGCGGGTAAAGTGGTCATCGAAAGTGCGTCGGGAGAGCGCAACACCTTTGTCGCCGGCGATGCTTTCGTGGTTCCTGCGGGGTTCTCCGGAACCTGGGAGGTGTTGGAGGACTGCAGCAAGATTTACGCTATTTTCGAGTCAAACGCGCCGCCGCCGCCGGCCTGAGCCCCGGCGCGAAACGTGCCGGCTAAACATAATTCACCTGTCCGGTGATACATGTCGCAGATCCGCTACCCGGCAGCGCAGCGATGACGCGATCCGTGGAAACTAGTCACGCTGATCAAAATCCCGCTGATTGAAACCGCTCGCTAGTAGGAGGTGCGCTATGGAGACAGTAACCATCGCGACGTCCCGAGGATTCACGGTAGCGGATATGGAAATGCTCGTCGGAAGCGCTGTCATCGTAGCCGCACTGGCTTGGATGATTTTCTCGAAGATGAAGCAATTGCGTGGACGCCACCAGGAAGAGCCTCGAGTCTAAAGACGTCGTGTGAACAATGATGAGAGTTGATCTTACGGCCGAAGCGGTCAAACGCTTCGGCCGTTTTCATTATGCGGCCCGCAGTACCTCACCCAGGGTCGTGAAGATCTGATCTATCTGCGCTGGCTCCACTATCAACGGGGGTGACAGCGCAATGATGTCCGCCGTCTGTCGCGTCAACAAACCACGCTCAAAACACCTCGCGTACACGTCAAATGCCCGGGCACCCGGTTTGCCGGGGATGGACTCCAACTCCAATCCCAGGATCAATCCATAGTTGCGGACGTCGATGACATGCGGCAGGCCGCGCAGCGAGTGAGCTGCTTCCTCCCAGGCACTGGCCAATGTCTTGGCACGTGTTAGAAGTCCTTCGCGCTCATAGATGCCGAGCGTGGCAAGCCCCGCTGCGCAGGCTGTTGGATGAGCTGAATACGTATAGCCGTGAAACAACTCGATGGCGTTCTCGGGTCCCTGCATGAACGCTTCGTACACTGACTTGCGGGCGATGACCGCCCCCATGGGGATACAGCCGTTGGTGAGGCCCTTGGCTGCCGTCAGGATGTCCGGCGTGACACCGAATTCCTGCGAGGCGAAGGGTGCGCCTGTACGTCCGAATCCTGTGATCACTTCGTCGAATATCAGCAGAATGCCGTGACGGTCGCAGATCTCACGGATGCGCTTCAGGTAGCCGCGTGGCGGAATCAACACGCCCGTGGAGCCGGCAATCGGCTCTATGATCACTGCGGCGATTGTCGACGCATCGTGCAGGGTGACGAGCCGCTCTAGCTCTTCAGCCAGATGCACGCCGTGAGCGGGCTCCCCACGTGAGAATGCGTTTTTCGCCAAGTCGTGGGTGTGAGCAAGGTGATCGACGCTGGGCAACATCGAGTTGGACCACATTTTCCGGTTCGGCAGAATTCCGCCCACCGAAATGCCGCCGAATCCGACGCCGTGATAGCCGCGCTCTCGCCCGATGAGTCGCGTCCTTGTCGCTTCGCCTCGAGCGCGGTGGTAGGCGAGCGCGATCTTGAGGGCTGTATCGACTGACTCCGACCCGGAATTCGTGAAGAACACATGATCGAGCCCGGGCGGCGTGATCTTGACCAGCTGGTTCGCCAGCTCAAACGCGGCCGGGTGCCCCATCTGGAAGGGGGGTGCGTAATCCATCGTTTCCAGCTGGGTCGAGACCGCTTCCGTGATCTCGCGGCGCCCATGTCCCGCGTTCACGCACCAGAGTCCGGCGACGGCGTCGAGAATCTTCCGGCCATCGGGCGTCCAGTAATGCATCCCGGATGCCTTGCTCAAAAGCCGGGGCTTTGACTTGAACTGCCGGTTTGAGGTGAACGGCATCCAATACGCTTCGAGGTCGGGTCGGGACATGGCGCGCTCGCCTTCTGGTTGGGGTAGGGAAGCACTGGATGATAAGGAAAGTTGACAAAAGAGGCCATCCGGACCGACATTTCGCCCCTCTTGTCGAGAATCTTAAACACCGAGGAGCCTGTCGGACTTACGGTGGGCAATCGCGGCAGCGGCGCAGCCGGCTACGCGCCCCGGGCAAAAGTCACGCCTTTTGCCCGGCCCGCGCAGGGGGCGGAAACGGAGCTACTGTCCGAAAAAGCGCCGCAGGCGACTTTTTCCAATGAAGCAGGGAAATCCAAAGGGCCATGACAATTGACGTAGGCGCGCGGTTGCGCGGCATCCGGACGACGTTCGGCCTTTCGCAGCGTGAGCTGGCCCGCCGCGCCGGTGTGACCAATGGACTGATCTCCCTGATTGAGCAAAACCGGGTCAGCCCGTCGGTAAGCTCTCTCAAGAAGGTGCTCGACGGCGTGCCGATGTCCCTGGCCGAATTCTTTACCCTCGACCTGGGCACACCTCCGCAAACATTCTTCGCGGCGGACGAGCTGGTAGAGCTCGGCAGCGAAGAGGTGTCGCTGCGACTGGTGGCAGCTCAGCGCCCTGGACGGCAACTCACGATCCTGCACGAGCGGTATGCTGCGGGGTCTGGCACCGGCGATGAGATGATCGTTCATCGTGGCGAGGAAGGCGGTGTAGTGGTGCGAGGACGCCTGGAGCTGACGGTAGCTGGAACGACACGTGTGCTGGGGCCCGGCGAGGCGTACTACTTCGCCAGTCAGTTGCCGCACCGATTTCGGAATGTGGGGCGCGAGGCGTGTGAGGTCATCAGTGCCAGCACGCCTCCCAGTTTTTGAGGAGAATTTATGGCTGCTAACAAGATCTCTTGGCACGACCGAGCCCGCAGTCTCGACATTCGTACCAAGGCATTCATTAACGGCAATTACACGGACGCCGCCTCCGGCCAGACGTTTGATTCCGTCAATCCGGGCACGGGTAAGTTGCTTGCCCGCGTGGCTTCTGGCGATACCGAAGACATCAATCGCGCGGTGAGTGCAGCGCGCGCTGCTTTCCGCAAGGGTGTCTGGTCCAACCTTGCACCGAACAAGCGCCAAGTCATTTTGAAGCGCTTCGCCGACCTCATTCGGCAGCACAGCGAAGAGCTCGCGCTCCTCGAAACGCTCGACATGGGCAAGCCGATCTCGGTCAGTTTGAATGTCGACATCCCCTCTGCGGCGCGGTGCATCGAGTGGTATGCGGAAGCCATCGACAAGATTTATGACGAGGTTGCTCCGACGGGACCTGGCGCGCTCGCGCTGATTACGCGCGAGCCAATGGGCGTCGTGGGCGCCATCGTGCCGTGGAATTATCCCCTGCTGATGGCCGCGTGGAAGATCGGTCCAGTTCTCGCCGCCGGCAATTCGTTCGTGCTCAAGCCTTCTGAGAAGTCACCTCTCACGGCCATTCGGGTGGCGCAGCTTGCTGTTGAGGCTGGCATTCCTGATGGTGTGTTCAACGTGGTGCCCGGTCTGGGTCAGACTGCCGGCAAGGCACTCGCGTTACACATGGACGTTGATTGCATCGCGTTTACCGGTTCAACAGCGACCGGACGCAACATCATGCAGTACGCCGGCCAATCCAACATGAAGCGCATCTCGCTCGAGTGCGGCGGCAAGTCGCCGAACATTGTGCTGGCCGACTGCCCGGACCTGGATAAAGCCGCGACGGCCGCTGCCTATGCAATTTTTGATAACCAGGGCGAGGTGTGCTCCGCCGGTTCGCGGCTGCTGGTCCAGGACAGTGTCAAAGATGCTGTGCTGGAGAAGGTCAAAGCCATTGGCAAGAGCCTGGCGCCGGGAGATCCGCTGGATTCTGAGACCAAGCTCGGTGCGATTGTGGACGACATCCAGTTGAAGAGGGTGATGGGCTTCATTGATGCCGGTCGCAAGGACGGCGCAAACGTGTTCCTCGGTGGCCGCAGGGTTCGCGAGGACAGCGGCGGCTACTTTGTCGAGCCGACGGTGTTTGATGGCGTTCGGCCGAGCATGACGATTGCGCGTGAGGAGATTTTTGGGCCGGTGTTGTCCACGATCACGTTCAAGACTGTCGACGAGGCGATCGAGATTGCGAATGATGTGATCTACGGGCTCGTGGCTGCCGTATGGACGCGCGACATCACCGTCGCCCATCGCACGGCCAAAGCGCTGCGGGCCGGAACTGTTTTCATCAACTGTTATGACGCGGATGACATCACCGTGCCATTCGGTGGATTCAAGCAGTCGGGAATCGGCCGCGACAAGTCGCTGCACGCGCTCGAGAAGTACACCGAGCTGAAGACGACCTGGCTCGATTTGTCCTGAGCTCATCGAATATGGAAACCAGGCAGTTCCTCGCCAGCTCTCCGCGAGGACTCGCCGATTTGCTGGCTCGTGAGTTGGTGGCATTCGGGGCGGAAGGCGCTAAAGAGCGTTCCACCGGTGTTGCCTTCTCAGGGAGCCTGCGGACGGCGTATCGCGCGTGTCTCGAATCTCGTATCGCCAATCGTGTGTTCCTCGAGCTGGGACGCTTTGACGTCGCGGACGCTGAGGGCTTTTACAAAGCCGTTCGCGGTATCGACTGGTCGGCGCATCTCGCGCCTGGTGCGACGCTCGCGTGCGATTTCAGCGGGCGCCATCCTTTGATCACTCATACGCACTTCGGTGCGTTGAAATTGAAGGATGCGATTGTTGATTCACTGCGGGAGGCGACCGGCTCGCGGCCCGATGTTGCGCTCGAGCGGCCGAGCGTGCGGGTGCATGCCCATGCGAACGGAAACCTCATCACGGTGTCGCTGGATCTCTCCGGGGAGAGCTTGCACCGCCGCGGCTATCGTGGGGCGGCCGGCGAAGCGCCGCTCAAGGAGAACGTCGCCGCCGGGATGTTGATGCGGTCGGGGTGGGGGGAGATGGCTGCCTCGGGTGCACAGTTTCTCGATCCCATGTGTGGGTCGGGGACATTGGTGATCGAGGCTGCAATGATTGCGGCTGATATTGCGCCCGGGCTCCTGCGGGACTACTACGGGTTTCGCGGGTGGCGCGGGCATGATGCGGGGGTTTGGAGTGAGGTGTTGGGGGAGGCGAGGGCGCGTGCTCGCGCTTCGCTGGATCCTCCACTGGTGATTCGAGGGAGCGATCGTGATCGCGCGATGATCCGTGTCGCTCAGGGAAACGCCGATCGTGCTGGTGTGGGACGCATGGTGGAGTTTGAAGTGCGCGCCTTGGCAGACGCCGCGCCTGCAGCCGACACTGCGGCCGGGCTGCTATGTGTGAACCCACCTTACGGCGTTCGCATGGAAGACCACGATGGCGCGCTAGCCATCCACCGTGAGCTCGGCAAGGTGCTGCGCGAACGATTCCAAGGTTGGGTTGCGGGCGTGTTGATCGGATCCCCCGAGTTGGGTATGGAGCTCGGCATTCGTGCCTACCGTACCCACACCCTGTGGAACGGCGCACTCGAATGCAGGCTGTTGCGCCTGAAAATCGACGCGCAAAGCGAGCGCGAGCCGGGGCGCTTCTCCAAACCCGACGCCAGCCTGCGGGAATCGCCGGGCGCTCGTATGTTTGGCAACCGGCTCGGCAAGAACCTCAAACGCCTGCAGACATGGGCATCCCGTTCCGATGTCAGCTGTTACCGCGTCTATGACGCCGACATGCCGGAATACGCATTCGCAATCGACATCTATCGCACGCTCGATCCGGATCAGACCTGGCTCTACGTGCAGGAATACGCGGCTCCTGCCGAAATCGAGCTCGAATCCGTTCGCCGCCGCCGTAACGAGGCTCTGTCCGTCATGCCGGAGGTCACGAGCGTGCCGGAAGAGCGCATTCACGTTCGAACTCGCCGCCGCAGTAAACGCGGCGAGCAGTATCGCAAAGTCGACGAGCAGGCCAACTTCCACTATGTGATGGAAGGAGGCCTCGAGTTCCGGGTCAATTTCGACGACTATCTGGACACCGGCCTGTTCCTCGACCACCGCATGACGCGCGCTCGGTTGCGAGAGGCAGCGCGTGGCAAGCGGTTCCTCAATTTGTTCGCCTACACCGGAACGGCCACTGTCTACGCGGCGGCGGGTGGCGCTGCGTCGACCACCACTGTTGACTTGTCCCGCACGTACCTGGATTGGGCACAGCGCAACCTGGCAATCAACGGCCTGTTGGACAACGAAAAGGCCAGGCACCAACACGAGCTCGTGCAGGCGGATTGTCGCGAATGGCTGCAGGAGAGCGCATCCAACCGGGAGCGCTATGACCTGATTTTCCTCGACCCGCCCACATTCTCAAACTCCAAGCGCATGGAAGGTGTGCTGGATGTTGAGCGTGATCACGGTGCGTTGATTGATGCCTGCGGGAAGTTGCTCGCGCCGGGCGGACTGCTCGTGTTTTCAACCAACGCGCAGCGCTTCAAACTCGACGACGCGTTGGAGGCCCGCTATGACATCCGGGACATCTCCGGGGCAACACTGCCGCGCGACTTCGAACGCAATCCACGGATCCATCGGTGCTTCGAAATCCGGACGGAATCGGCACAAAGCTCCCTTTACAGGCTCCCACCGGTCAGGTAGCGTGGGCCCATGCTGATTTCCATCACGAAGCGCACGATTAAAGCCAAGAAGCCCAGGGGGCTTCCGGAGGCTGGCGCGCGCTGATCGAACTCGAGAGCAGCGAAGCCAAGAATCCAGGAGGCCCCGCCCGGCAACGAGCGGGGCCTCGTCGTTTTTACGGTCGAAGTTTTACCTACTAAGTATTTGATTGAACTGGGAGATGACAATGCAATCTGGTCGTTCAGCGGCGCCCGTCGTCGCCATCGCCGGGGCCACGGGCGCCGTCGGGATCGAGCTGTTGGGGTGTCTAGAGCGCCGCAATTTCCCCTTGTCCGAGTTGCGGCTGTTCGCATCTGCCCGCTCCGCGGGCAAAACGCTGCCGTTTCGCGGTAAACCCGTGCCCGTCCAGGAACTGACGGAAAAGGGTTTGGACGGGGTCAACATTGGACTGTTCTCCGCCGGCAGCTCGACCTCCAGGCGTTTCGCTCCCATCGCCGTCACCAAAGGGGCTGTCGTCGTCGACAACTCCTCCGCGTTCCGGATGAATGACGATGTACCGTTGGTGGTGCCGGAAATCAACCCGGGCGCGATTCGCGAGCACAAGGGGATCATCGCCAATCCCAACTGTGCCGCCATCATTTCAATTACGCCGCTGTGGCCGATTCACCGGGTCAACCGGATCCGGCGACTGATCATCTCCACCTACCAGGCGGCTTCGGGCGCGGGCGCGGCGGCGATGGAAGAGTTGCGTGAGTCAACTCGCGCCTACCTCGACGGGCGGGAGTATCGCAACACGGTGTTGCCTCATCCGTATGCGTTCAATCTCTTCAGTCACAACACAAAGGTCGATCCCGTCACCGGCTACAACGAGGAGGAGACGAAGGTCATCCAGGAAACCCGCAAGATCTTCGGGGACTCCGAGCTGCGTATCTCGGCAACGTGTGTTCGCGTGCCGGTGTTGCGCGCCCATTGCGTCTCGTTGACTTTCGAATGTGAACGGCCGATTAACGCCGCGTTCGTGCGTGAAACGTTGTCCTCTGCGCCCGGCGTGAAGATCGTCGACGATGTGGAGAAGAACTACTTCCCCATGCCGAAGGATGCCTCCGGCCAGGATCCCATCCTCGTCGGTAGAATCAGACAGGATCTGAGCGATCCGAGTGGTCATTCGGTTGCGATGTTCGTCGCAGGTGACCAGCTGTTGAAGGGCGCGGCCCTGAATGCCGTGCAAATTGCGGAGCAGTTACTCTAGCCGCGAAAACCTTTCGGCTACCTTCCGCTGCGAGGATGTCTTTGGCGAGAAGGATTGGTTATGAAATATACATATTGCATGGCGGCATTCGCAGCTCTGGCGTTCGGAGCCACGGCTGCCTATGCGGATGTGGACATTGGAGTGGCGATTCGCGGCGAGATTGCGCCGGGCGTCTACGGTCGCGTGGATATCGGTGGCCGGCCTGCGCCGGCGCTGGTCTATGCGAAACCGGTGATCATTGAACAACCGCCGGCCCATGTTGTGGTCGGGGAGCCGCTTTACCTGCATGTTCCCCCGGAACACGCACGGGCCTGGCGCCTGCACTGTCGCGAGTATCACGCCTGCAATCGGCAGGTGTATTTCGTGAAGTCACGGGAGTATGAACCGGAATACATTCGTGCTCATGAGCGCGAGCGTCACGAAGCTTTGCGGCACGAACAGCTGCGACACGAGGAGCACGTGATCCACGAGGAACGGCGCGAGGAGCGGGAGCGGCACGAAGAGCACGAGCACTATGATCACGGCCACGATCATGATCATGGTCACGATCACGACGATCACGATCACGACCACGATCACGATCACCACAATTGATCGGGCGATCCTTCTTGATCGGACGGCCCGTCGCCGCTACAACAGGTCCCTGATCCTGTAGTACAGCATCGCCAGCACCAACGCCGGGCGGCGCAAAGCCGCGCCGCCCGGAAAGTCCGCATGGGGAATCCGGGCAAACACATCGAAGCGCTCGGCCGTCCCCGCAATCGCCTCTGCCACCAGCTTCCCGGCAATGCCCGTCAGGGCGATACCGTGCCCGGAGAAGCCCTGCAGGAAGTACACATTCGGGGCAAGTCGCCCGAAGTGCGGAGCGCGATTCAGAGTGATATCCACGTCGCCGCCCCACGCAAACTCCACACGCACATCATTGAGTTGTGGAAACACCCCAAGCATTCGCGTCCGGGTGGCGCTGGGCGCATCGAACGATGCCAGCCCCGAATAGTTGACCCGGCCGCCAAACAGCAGCCGGTGGTCGGCCGACAACCGAAAGTAATCCAACACCCAGTTCATGTCGCTGACGGCCGCGTTGTTGGCAATCAGCGCGCGCGCCCGCTCCGCGCCCAGCGGTTCTGTTGCAACGATGTAAGTGGCAACCGCCATTATCTTTGATTTGAGCGAGCGGGCGGTGTCGCCCAGGTAGACATTCCCGCTCATGACGACAAAGCGGCTGTGTACCTCACCATTGGAAGTTCGAATTCGTGCCGCGCCGCCGGTTGCGGTGCCCCCCGTGTTGGTGAAATCCAGCGCGCGCGTTCCTTCAAATATCCGCACACCCGCTCGTTCCCCTGCGGCTGCCAACCCCAACGTGTAGTTGAGGGGATGCAGGTGGCCACTGTGGCTATCGTACAACGCACCAACATACCGCTCCGTAGCCAACACTGAGCGGACCTCGTCGCGCGGCATGTAACGCACGCTGCGGTACTGGTACTGATCGCGCAACTCTTCGAGCTCGGAATGGATGTCCGCGTCGTGTCGCTGCTTGATGGCCGTCAGCATGTGCCCCTGGACCCAGTCGCAATCGATCCGATGTTTGGCAATCAGCTCGCGGATCAGGTCCAGGGCTTCAACGGTGACGTCCCAAATAGCTCGTGCGGCCGGTTCCCCCACGAGGCGCTTGACCTTGCTCTGGGGGGAGGCGAGTCCATAGATCGCCTGGGCGCCGCTGCGGCCTGAAGCCCCCCAGCCGATCCGATTCTCCTCGAGGAGGACGACGCGGTAGCCTCGTTCGGCCAAGTGAAGCGCTGTGGAACACCCTGCAATGCCCCCGCCAACGACGCACACATCGCAATCCACCGTTCCCGCGAGAGCGGGGCGGTCCGGGGCGGGGTGCGCTGAGGCGGCGTAATAGGACGGGGCGTGCGGCTGTATGGCCATGGTGGATGGGACTGGCTGTTTAGGATATTTTGACGCGCCACGCTGTGGCCGTCCGGGCGCAGGATAGCGATGGGTGCACATTCCGAGCAAATCGGTTGCTTGTGGAACGCCTTTTCTGCAGCCCCAACGGGGTTTTAGGGCTTCTACCTAGGGGGCAGCCTCCGGGCCTCGAGCTGTGGTCTAATAGGACGTCTTTGGAGAATTCGCCGGCGGGTTTGTTAAATATAATAAACACCGCCTGGCACCCGCCGTCTATGGCCGCCGCTCGTCCGCTAATCGGTATTCCTGCCGACCGTCGCATGCTCGGTCTGCACCCGTTTCATGTCGTGGGTGACAAGTACGCCCGCGCCGTGCTGGATGGTGCTGGCGGTTTGCCGCTGCTCATCCCTGCGCTGGCCGAAGAGCTGGGATTGGATGACCTGCTGCAGCGGCTCGATGGCTTGATGTTCACCGGAAGTGCTTCGAACGTCGAGCCGCACCACTATTCGGGGACGGCCAGCGATCCCGGAACCTTACATGATCCGGCGCGGGATGCGACCACGCTGCCGCTCATTCGGAAGGCTGTGGCGTCGGGTATCCCAGTGTTAGGGATCTGCCGGGGATTCCAGGAAATGAATGTTGCCTTCGGCGGGACGTTGCATCAGAAGGTCCACGAAATCGAAGGCAAGCGCGACCATCGCGAGGACACGAAGCTCGAGCTGGATGTGCAGTATGGTCCGGCGCACGAGGTCATCCTCGACCCGCGCGGCTCGTTGTACGGCCTGGCCGGGGCCGATCGAATTACAGTCAACTCCCTGCATTCCCAGGGAATCGATCGACTGGGTGACGGCCTGCTTGTGGAGGCGCGGGCTCCCGATGGGCTCGTGGAAGCGTTTCGGGTCGAACGAGCAAAGTCCTTCGCCGTTGCCGTGCAGTGGCATCCGGAGTGGAAGGCAATGAGCAACCCATTTTCACGCGCGTTGTTCGCGGCATTTGGCGCCGCGGCCCGCGCCCGTATTAAATAGACGAGTATGCAGACGAGGCGCCGTTCTTAATAACAATGCGCGCCCAATGAAAGGCGTTTTCTATGGTTAGTGAGATCCAACAGTTTTTTCGTGATCACGGCATTTCCGAGGTCGAGGCCATCATTCCCGACATGGCGGGCATTGCCCGCGGGAAGATCATGCCCGCGGCGAAGTTCGCCGAAGACGAGGGCATGCGTTTGCCGGAGAGTGTCTTCCTCCAGACGGTGACGGGCGATTACCCGCCGGAAACCGGGGACGCCATGAGTCCTGCGGAGATTGACATCGTGCTGAAGGCCGATCCGAAGACGGTGCGCCGCGTGCCGTGGGCGGCCGAGCCGACCGCCCAGGTCATACATGACTGCTTCTATTCGGATGGACGTCGGGTGTCGATGGCTCCGCGCCATGTTCTGCGCAATGTCCTCGAGCTGTATGCCCAACGCGGTTGGGAGCCCGTGGTTGCTCCGGAGCTGGAGTTCTACCTGATAGAGCAGAACAAGGATTCTGACTATCCGTTGCGGCCCCCAGTGGGACGCTCGGGCCGGGCGGAGCCTGGTCGCCAGTCGTACAGCATCGCGGCCGTCAACGAGTTCGACCCGCTGTTCGACGACATCTATCAGTTCTGTGAAGACCAGGACATTGAGATCGACACGCTCATCCATGAGGATGGGCCGGCACAGATGGAGATCAACCTAATCCACGGCTACCCGTTGGATCTCGCCGACCAGGCGTTTCTCTTCAAGCGCACGGCACGCGAAGCCGCGTTGCGCCACAAGATCTACGCCACTTTCATGGCGAAGCCCCATGCAAAGGAACCCGGGAGCGCCATGCATATCCACCAGAGCGTGGTGGATACGAAAACGCGGAAGAACATCTTCAGTAACGCGGACGGCACACCCTCGCAGCTGTTCTTCTCTCACATCGCCGGCCTGCAGAAATACATGCCTGCTGCCATGGGCCTGTTCTGCGCCAACGTCAATTCCTATCGCCGCCTGACGCGCTATCTGTCGGCACCGATCAACGTTCATTGGGGATACGACAACCGCACCGCCGGGCTGCGGGTGCCGATGTCCAGCGCTGATGCGCGCCGCGTGGAAAACCGCGTGGGTGGCGCGGATGCCAACCCGTATATTGCGATCGCGGCGTCCCTGGCCTGTGGATATCTCGGAATGGTCGAGAATTTGCAGCCCACCGATCCCATTACCGGCAGCGCCCACGACCTGCCCTTCGGTCTTCCGCGCTCGCTGGACGAGGCGCTGCGTAAGCTGCGCGAGTCCGAGCCACTAGTGAAGCTGCTGGGCGAGGCGTTCGTTTCGGCGTTCACGATCGTCAAGGAAGCCGAATATGAGGTATTTCTGCAGGTAATCAGCTCCTGGGAAAGGGAGCATCTGCTGCTGAACGTCTAAATGCTGAATGTCGAAAGCGCCGCAGGCTGCGCGTACCGGGCGACTTTCGCGCGGGGAATACAGTATAAAGCCTAACAATGAAGAAACGCTTCCTCGGTGCATTGTGTGTGGGGGTTGTGCTGGCTGGCTGTGGCGGGGGTGCCAAGCCTCCCGCCCAGGAAGGGGGCGCGGCCCGGTCGGACGCACCGGCAGCGGGCGGCGGGTCAGGTCCTGAGGAGAAGGTCCTCAATGTCTACAACTGGTCCGACTACATCGATCCCGGCGTGCTCGCGCAGTTCACGCAGCAGACCGGGATCAAGGTCAACTACGATGTCTTCGACTCCAACTCGGTGCTCGAGACCAAGTTGCTGACGGGGCATACGAATTACGACGTCGTCGTGCCGTCCGCGCCCTTCCTGCACCGCCAGATCGAAGCGGGTGTGTTCCAGAAGTTGGACCAGTCACAACTGCCCAACCTGAAGAACCTCGATCCGGACATGATGAAGCGGATCGCCGTGTACGATCCGGACAATGCGCACAGCGTCCCGTACATGTGGGTGACGTCCGGCCCCGGTTACAACGTTGCGAAGATCAAGGAGCGCATGCCCGATGCGCCGGTGGACAGCCTGCGGATGGTTTATGACCCCGCGGTGGTCTCCAAGTTCAAGGACTGCGGTGTGTCCGTGCTGGACGAGGCCTCTGAAGTTGTCGGCTCGGTGCTCGCGTACCTCGGGAAGGATCCGAAGAGCAATTCGCCCGAGGATCTGAAGGCCGCCGAGGCCGTGTTGTTGTCCATCCGCCCCTACCTGCGTTACGTACACTCGTCCCGCTACATCGACGATCTCGCCAACGGTGAGACTTGTCTGGCGCTGGGCTGGTCGGGTGATATCAAACAGGCCCGCGACCGGGCGAAGGATGCCGGCAAGGGGATCGAGATCCGGTACAACATCCCGAAGGAAGGCACCATCATGAATTTCGACATGCTGGCCATTCCCGCGGACGCGCCGCATCCCGGCAATGCGTTGCAGTTCATCAACTATCTGCTCGAGCCCGCGGTGGCGGCGAAGAACTCCAACCTCATGAAGTACGCCAACGTCAACACAGCCGCCACGCCGCTGTTGAACGATGCGGTACGTAGCGACCCGAACATTTATCCGCCACCGGACATACAGGCAAAGCTGGTCCCGGAGCCCCCGCGGTCGCAGGAGTTTCAACGACTGTTGACGCGCACGTGGACGCGCTTCAAAACCGGCCAATGAGCGCAGAACCACACTAAGTGAGCACGCAACCGTCCGGGCAGGCTCAGCCCCCGTATCTACGAATCGAGAACGTCACCAAGCGCTTTGGTGACTTCGTTGCCGTGAACGACGTATCGCTGCACGTGCAGCGGGGCGAGATCTTCTGCCTCCTGGGTGGCTCGGGCTCGGGGAAAACGACGCTGCTGCGGATGTTGGCCGGCTTCGAGACACCGACGTCCGGGAAGATTTTCATCGACGGGCAGGATATGAGCGAAATTGCGCCGTACGACCGCCCGGTCAACATGATGTTCCAGTCCTATGCGCTCTTCCCGCACATGACTGTGGAGAAGAACGTGGCGTTCGGCCTGGAGCAGGAGCACCTCGGGCGGGATGAGATCAAGCGCCGGGTGGGCGAGATCCTCGAAATCGTGAAGATGACCGCCTTCCTGGCCCGCAAACCCCACCAGCTCTCCGGCGGACAGCGGCAGCGTGTGGCGCTGGCGCGGGCCCTGGTGAAGCGGCCGAAGCTGCTGTTGTTGGATGAGCCGCTCGCCGCGCTGGACCGCAAGTTGCGCGAGCACACTCAATTCGAGCTCATCAACATCCAGGAGCAGCTCGGTGTCACTTTCGTGGTCGTCACCCACGACCAGGAGGAGGCAATGACGCTTTCTTCACGGATGGGTGTCATGAACCACGGACAGATCGTCCAGGTCGGTACGCCAACCGACATCTATGAATTTCCCGCCACCCGGTTCGTCGCGGATTTCATCGGCTCAGTCAACATGTTTGAAGGCAAGCTGATCGAAGACGAGCCGGACTTCGTTCGCATCCGCAGCGAGGAGCTCGGTGGCGTCATCTACGTCAACCACGGTATCAGTTCCCCGCCCGATGCGACCGTCTGGGTCGCGATACGGCCGGAGAAGATCAGCCTCAGCCGGCAGGCCCCGGTGCCAGCCGGCGGCACGCATCAGCCCGAAGAGCGGCCCGGCGAAAACGTCGTGCGGGGGATCGTCAAAGAGATCGCGTACATGGGCGACATGTCCATCTATCTCGTGCGAATCGAAACCGGCAAGACGATCCGCGTGACGATACCCAACGTTGCGCGGCATGCGGATGATCGCATCACGTGGGACGAAACAGTCTATGTGTCCTGGCACGCGGCCGGTCCCGTCGTGCTGACCCGGTAGCGCCGTGCCTCGATTCAGCGCACATGCGGGAAGACGCCTGGTCCTGGGCATTCCCATGATCTGGTTGATTGTCCTGTTTCTCATCCCCTTCATTATCGTTTTCAAGATCTCGTTCTCGGAAGTGCGGCTGGCGATGCCGCCGTATGCCCCCCTGTTCGAGTGGCTCGACGGCAAGCTCGTCGCGGTCAAGCTGAATTTCTCCAACTACGCCTTCCTGTTCACGGATGCGCTGTATGTCAGCTCATACCTCTACTCCCTGAAGGTTGCGGCGGTCTCCACGCTGCTGTGCCTGCTGCTCGGCTACCCGATGGCGTATGCAATTGCGCGCTCCAGTCCGACTTCACGCAACGTGCTGTTGATGTTGATTGTGTTGCCGTTCTGGACTTCGTTCCTGCTTCGGGTGTATGCGTGGATCGGGCTCCTCAAGAGCAACGGCGTGATCAACAACGTGCTCATGTCAGTAGGCATCATTCACGAGCCGCTGACCATGCTGCAGACGGACTTCGCCGTGTATGTCGGCATCGTGTACTCCTATCTGCCGTTCATGATCCTGCCGCTGTACTCCAACCTCGAGAAACACGACCTGACATTGATCGAGGCCGCCGCCGATCTCGGCGCACGCCCGTTCACGGCCTTCCGGCGGATTACCCTGCCGCAGTCCCTGCCGGGGATCATTGCCGGATCGCTGCTCGTGTTCATTCCGGCCGTGGGCGAATACGTGATTCCCTCACTCCTGGGACGCACCGATCAGCTCATGATCGGCCGCGTGTTGTCGGATGAGTTCTTTCAGAACCGCGACTGGCCGGTTGCCAGCTCCGTGGCCATTTTCATGCTGGCCCTGCTGGTGGTCCCGATCATGCTGTTCCAGCACTTCGAGAAGCGCACCCTGGAGGCAGCCAAATGAGATCGCGGGGCCTGTTTTCGCGCACGCTGCTGGTCGTCGGGCTCGTCTTTCTCTACGTCCCCATCCTGTCGATGGTGGTGTTCTCGTTCAACAACTCGCGGCTGGTCACGGTCTGGGACAGCGCCCATTCCCCCACGCTCAAGTGGTATTCGGCACTCCTGTCGAACGATCAGATCCTGGGGGCCGCCTGGCTGTCGATCCAGATCGCAATGATTGCGGCGACCGGGGCCGTCATCCTGGGCACCCTGGCCGGGGTGGCCCTGACGCGGTTCGGCCCCTTCCGCGGTCGGGCACTGCTGTCGGGAATGACAACTGCTCCCCTGGTCATGCCTGAAGTCATCACGGGGTTGTCGCTTTTGCTGCTGTTCGTTGCGTTGGAACAGACGATAGGCTGGCCAAAAGGGGGCGGCGCCGTCACGATCACGCTGGCGCACATTACGTTCTGCATGGCGTACGTGACGGTGGTGGTACAGTCACGACTGGTCGGCTTTGATGAATCGCTCGAAGAGGCTGCCATGGATCTCGGGGCGCGTCCCGCAAAAGTGTTTTTCAGGATCACGCTGCCGCTGATTGTGCCGGCGCTGGTATCCGGGTGGTTGCTGGCCTTCACGCTGTCGTGGGATGACCTGGTCATCTCGCAATTCGTGGCGGGTCCCGGCTCGAGCACGCTGCCCATGGTTATCTTCTCCAAGGTTCGGCTCGGGGTGAGCCCCGACGTCAACGCCTTGGCCACCATCATGGTGCTCATCGTCGCATCGGGCATCGTGGTGTCTTCGTTATGGATGCGATACCAGAACAAACGCCGCGAGCGCGACATGCGTCTGGCGGCCTCCGCCAACCTTTGAGCTTTCGATCATGACGCGCCAACTACTTGGAATAGACGTGGGAGGCTCATCGATCAAAGCTGGGCTCGTCGACCTGGACGCAGGCCGCCTCGTCGGTGATTTGATTTCTTCCCCCACTCCGCAACCGTCCACACCGGCCGCCATGCTGGTCGTGTTCAAGGAGCTCGCTGAGCGGCTGCCGGCGGCACAGGGGACTGTCGGAATTGCAATGCCCAGTGTCGTCAAGCATGGCAAGGTCTGCACCGCTGCCAACATCGACCCGAGTTGGATTGGCGTGGACGGGCCTGCCTTCGTCGGCAAGACACTCGGCAGGCCGGTTGTGTTCCTGAACGACGCGGACGCTGCCGGCGTCGCCGAGGTCAAATGGGGCGCCGGCCGCGGAACGAAGGGTACGGTCATCATGATCACCTTCGGCACCGGAATCGGCACCGCATTCTTTGCCAACGGCATCCTGCTTCCCAACAGCGAGTTGGGGCACATGGAGTTGCGAGGCATGGAAGCCGAGAAATGGACGTCGGCGCACGTGCGTACCGCGCAGAAGCTCGACTGGCCGGCCTGGATCGAGCGGGTCAATGTCTACCTCGAGCAGCTTCATGCGCTGTTCTGGCCCGACCTCTTCATATTGGGCGGCGCCGTCAGCGAGCGCTTCAATGAGTTCGCGCCGCTGCTGCATTCGCCGGCTGAAATCAAACCTGCCCACTTCGCGGGACAATCCGGTGTGATCGGCGCGGCGTTGGCTGCAGCCGACGCGTAAGCGCCAGGGTTCCCCGATGCGCCCCCTATCCGGCGAGTCGTTTCGCAGCAAGCTGCCCGATGTCGGGACAACGATATTCACGGTGATGTCGCGGCGCGCCCGGGAGTTGGGCGCGCTCAATCTCGGACAGGGATTTCCGGATTACCCCATTGATCCACGCCTCACGCAGCTCGTGACGGAGGCGATGGCTCAGGGTTTCAACCAGTATGCCCCGATGGAGGGCGTGATTGATCTGCGCCAGCGGATTGCGCAGAAACTGCTGGCCAGTTATGGGCTGACGGTGGATCCCGAGTCGCAGGTCACTGTGACTGTCGGCGCCACCGAGGCCATCTACTCGGCCATTCAGGCAGTTGTGGGTCCGGGCGACGAAGCGATCGCGTTTGATCCGGCGTACGACTCATACGAGCCCGCTGTCCGGCTCGCTGGCGGACATTGCATCAGACTTCCACTGATGCCTCCCGGCTTCCGTTATGACTGGGATGCGGTGCGAGCCGCAATCACGCCCCGGACACGGCTCGTGCTTTTCAACAGTCCGCACAATCCCGCCTGCACGGCAGCCGGTGCCGAGGATCTCAATGCTCTGGCAGAGGCCATTCGTGGCCACGACATCTATGTCATGTCGGACGAGGTGTATGAGCACGTTACTTACGATGGGCGCGCGCATGCCTCGGTACTGATGCAACCTGAGTTGGCCGCGAAGGCTTTCGTAGTCTTTTCGTTCGGCAAGACCCTGCATGCGACCGGAATCCGTGTCGGTTACTGCGTGGCCCCCGAGGAACTGACCCGCGAGCTGCGCAAGGTGCACCAGTTCAACACGTTCAGCATCGCGAATGCATCGCAGGTGGCAATTGCTCGCTACCTGGCCGAAAAGCCGGACGCCTGGCGAGCTCTGCCTGGATTCTTTCAGGCCAAGCGCGACCGCCTGCGGAACGCTCTGGCCCACTCCGGGTTCACACTGCCTCCCGCGCAAGGAACCTACTTCCAACTCCTGGACTTCAGTCGCTTCGCGCCCCCGAATGACCTGGCGTTCGCAGAGCGGTTGCTCACGGAAGCCGGTGTGGCGACGATTCCGCTGTCACCGTTCTACGCGGTGCCTCCCTCCCTGTCCGTGCTACGCCTGTGCATTGCCAAGCAGGACAGCACTCTGGATGAGGCGGCGAAGCGACTCAACGAATTTGCGGCCCGCCTATGAAAAACACCACCCGCGTCAATCATCCACCGGCCGTCGAGCTCGCCGCCGACAATCGTTCGGTGGTCGCGCCCATCTATCAGAGCGTGAAGTTCGAATTCGACACGCTCGATGAGACGGAGCGGTTTTTCCGGGGCGAGCGCGCGGGATTCTTCTACACGCGCGCCTCAAACCCCACGACGCGGCAGCTCGAGCTGCTGCTGGCCGAGCTGCAGGGGCGCGAGGACTGTCTCGTTTGTGCCTCGGGCGTGGGCGCGATCTCGCAGACGCTGCTGGCATTGACGAAGCAGGGCGATCACATCATCTGCTTCGTGGAAACCTACAATCCCACCCGCTACCTGATCCGCCGGCTGCTCGCGCGCTTTGGTGTCTCGCACACCATGCTGTCGATTGAGGACACGGCTGGAGTTGAGAAGGCGTTGGCGGCGCACAAGACGCGGTTGGTGGTCTTTGAAAGTCCCACCAACCCGGTGACCAAGATTGCGGACATCGCAGCGCTGACCCGGTTGGCCAGGAGCGCGGGTGCATTGACGGTCATGGATAACACGTTCGCCGGCTTTCATCAGCACGGTGAGTACGAAGTCGACTTGTTTTTGCACAGTCTCACCAAGTACGCTTCGGGCGCCGGCGATGTGATGGGTGGCGCCGTGATCGGGCGCAGCGAGTTGATCCGCAGCATGCGCACCGATTGGGGTACTCTCGGTGGCACGCTCGATCCACACGCCGCCTTTTTGATTCTGCGCGGGCTAAAGACTTACTTCGTGCGTTACGAGGCGCAGTGCAGGAGCGCGCTGCGTATCGCGGAGCAACTCGCGGCTCATCCCGCGGTCGCGCGGGTTCACTACCCCGGTTTGCCAACGCACCCGCAGCATGAGTTGGCGAAGGCACAGATGAAGCAATTCGGCACCATCGTGTCATTCGACCTCGCGGGGGGTGCGGATGCAGGTGCGCGGTTCGCTGGCGCATTGCAGCTGTTTGCCCTGGCTGCGAGCCTGGGTTCGACGGAATCCCTCGTGGTGGCGCCGTCGATGATGGGCGGACGCGATCTGACACAGGATCAGCTCCGCACGTCTGCTGTGACGGAGGGCACAGTGCGAATGTCCATCGGGCTGGAGGACGTGGATGACCTCATGGAGGATGTAAATCAGGCGCTCGCCGCGAGCTCACCCGGGCCCTAGGAGCCTGTGTGACTAATGTTCGCCTGCTGCGGCCGGCCCGCAGCGGCATCTTTGGGCGATCCTTTCGCTTACATAGTGCCCACTATGCGCGCGAAACGATCGCCCAAATCTGCTCGCTGAGGGCCGCCCTCGCGACGGCGCCCATTAGTCACACAGGCTCCTAGCGCTCGGACAGTGATCCAGGTTCCGGATCAGACGGCTGTTTTTTTACGAGTGACTCGTAAAGCCGTGAGCATGGTTCGCGAGCCGAAGACCGCGCGTGGTTGCGCTGGTCACGCGCACCGAAAACGTTATGTTCAATCCACAAGCACCGCCCGCTGATGTCTCGACCCGCTCACTGGTTTTCCGGCAGGCTCTGGCCGCCGCATTCAGGTCGCGTCGCCAGAACCTTCCGCCGGCGCCGGCCTCGTTGCCAGCGCTGTTGTCCGGGTGCCAGAACGGGGTTCAGGGGTTGTTGGGTCGACCGGGATGCCGCGATGCACTCGGAGAGATCCGTGCTCGCCTGTTTCACACACCGGGACGGGATGCCGAGGCGCAGGCATGGTGGCACGAGGGAATTGCCAGCGCGGTGTTTGCCGCCCGCGTAGCGCAATGGAAACAGGCAGCGGTACCTGTGGCATTCCTGGGAGCGTTGCTGCACCGATCAGGCGAGGCATTGGCGCTGAAGATGCTGGCGCGGGTTGAGCTCGAATATCGGATGAAGCTCGACAGCAGCTCGCGCCGCGAGTGGTGCACAACCCATGCATCCGAGCTCGCGGAGCGGCTGATGCGCACCTGGAGCCTGTCGGAACCGATTGGAAGGTGTGTGCTCGGTTGGATGCGTGTTGGTGAGTTTGATGCAGTTTCCGAGGAGTGCACGGCGGTATATTTCGGCCGATTGTTTGCCATCGAGTTTTTGCAACCGGACTTCTGCGTGCCGGGCGCACTCGACCACGCGGCTGCGGACGCCGGGCTCAGTGCCGATCTCGTTGCGCAGGTGCGCCAGGAAGATGTGCGGTCGCTGATTCGCGCGCTGGATTAGGAGTCAGACAGGCTCCTAGCTGCTAGCCACGCGCACCCGGTGCGGGTGATAGGGCAGGACTTCCAGCACCTCGCCTTCCTTCAATCGCTCCTGGACTCCCCTCCAGAACGCGGCCGTCAGTATTTCCCCATGGACTCGCGTGAATGCAGCGCGTTGGGCGTCGTTGAAGGCGAGGAAGTTGATGAACGTCTCCGGAAAGATATCGTTGTCGGCGACGTAGAACCATGCCTCGCCACGCATTTCATCTTCGGGGTTGGTTGCCTGTGGCAGGTCGCGGAAGCGGCAGTCGGTGATCTGGCAGAGCTCGTCGTAGTCGTAGAAGATCACGCGGCCATGGCGGGTGACGCCGAAATTCTTGAGCAGCAGGTCGCCCGCGAAGATGTTGGTGTAGGCGAGATCTCGTATGCACTGCCCGTAGTCCAGCGCGGCGCTTTCGGCACCCGCTGCAGTTGCTGACCGCAGGTACAGATTGAGCGGCGTCATGCGCCTCTCGATGTACATGTGGTCGAAAATGAGATCCTCGCCTTCCTCGTGGACGGTGGTCGCCGTCTCGGTACGCAGCTCCTCCAGCAACTCCGGCGCAAACAGCGCCTTGCGAAACCGAAGTTGCTTGAACTCCTGGGCGTCGACCAGCCGGCCGGCGCGATCGTGCTTGAACACGAGTTGGTATTTTGCCTTGACCTCTTCGCGCAGCACGTTCTTGGGATAGGGGAACTTGTCGCGAATGATCTTGAAGACCACGTCGAACGAGGGAAGCGTGAAGCACACCATGACGAGGCCGCGCTCGCCGGCCGCGTGCACAAACTGGTCCCGGGTCTGCTGCAGGTGCCGCATCAGCTCCCGGTAGCGCTCCGTCTTGCCCTGCTTGGCGCGGCCCAACACAGTGAACAGCTCGCTGACCGGCTTGCGCGGCAGCATCGACTTGAGAAACAGGACCGCTTCGCCGACCCGGTCCAGGTCGACGTGAAAATACGACTTGGTAAAGCTGAAGACGATGCTGACATCGCCTTCGGATTGCATGACGGCATCCACCAACACGCCGCCATCGGTATTCTTCAGGGCAATCACCAGCGGCACCAGAAAGTCCCGGCCGACGATGCGCCCCACGATGTAGGCACGCGCCACCTGGTAGAAAACCGGGCGGATCATCTCGACCCTGACGACGGCACGCCGCTCGTTGATCTCTTTCAGGTGCCGGGTCACCTCCGAGGCAACGTGGGCGACACTGCGGTCGAAGTCGCGCCACGCCGAGTGGAAGCGCACGTCCCCGAGCACATCTTCAAACAAGAGCAACAGCGAGCCGTGATTGAGATAGGTATTGGTGCCGACGGACGTGGTGACTTTTCCCAGAGGGTCGAGGTCCGTGGCGACGAACTCGATTTCGGGCGCGACGCCCACGGTGCCGTATAACCGGCGCGTGATGGAGCTGAAAAATGTCTTGGTGAATTCCGCGTCCGGCAACCCTTCAATCAGGTCCGCGAACTCAGAGCGAATCTGTGCCCACAGCGCCCGCTCGAGCGCCCGCTCCCCCAACTTCAGTCGCAGTTGCGCGATGGTCTGACTGACGAGCCGGTCATACAGCTCGATGCGTTCGACCGCATCGCGCTGACCGCCTTTTGAGTCGCGTGCATCGAAGCGCCAGGGCGCACGGCGCGTGATGGTGCGGAACTCCGCGTTGTAGTCGGCGAAAGCCGCGGCAATGAGATGCGCACACTCGATGGCGATCATGGCTGGCACCTGTCTCAAGAAGCGCAGCCGGCAAAAACCGCGCTTTTTGCCGGCGGCAAAGAACCCGGGCTCCGCCGCAACTTTTTGCGGCTAATCAAAGTCGCTGGGCAGGCCCCTGTTCAAATGATGCTGGTACAACCGCTCAATCTCGGATTGGGTCGCGCGTCCCGTGGACAGCGGCGGCAGCGAGCCGACCGGGAAGAATTCAACCCCGTCAGTCTCGTTGCTCAGCGTTGCCGTGCCCCCCGTGAGCTCGCACACGAAGAACAGCTTGTAGATGTGGAGGATGCTGGGCGGATGGCCGTGCGCCGGGTTGTTCTTGTCGAACAGCGCGGCAAGCTTCACCGCTTTCGCCAGGTAGCCGGATTCTTCGCGAATCTCGCGCTCCACCGCGAAGGAGGGCGCGTCGCCTACATCGACCCAACCGCCCGGAAGCGTCCATTTGCCATCGGAGCGCTCCCTCACCATCAACACCGTGTCGTTCTGGAAGACGCCGCCCCGAACGTCGACTTTCGGGGTCGCGTAACCTTCGTCGCCCAGCCAGAGCCCTTTGAGCTGCCCCGGCGTGATTTGCAGCTCGGACGTCAGAATCGTCGTGACGAGCTGTTGCAGTTGCTGAAAGCGGTCGCGGTCGAAGGTGTCCTTGGTAAATTCCAGGCCATTTTGCGCAATGGCCTGGACTTTCCGAGCCCACTGCAGGATGTCGGCGGGCGAGCTCATCAGTCGTTACAGATTGCTGATCAACGCGTCGCCGAAGCCGCTCGTAGACACTTCTTTCGCGCCTTCCATCATGCGCGCGAAGTCGTAAGTGACGGTCTTCTGACCGATCGTGCGATCCATTGCCGTGATGATGGCGTCGGCTGCCTCGAGCCAGCCCATGTAACGGAGCATCATCTCGCCGGAGAGAATCACGGAGCCCGGGTTGACCTTGTCGAGGTTGGCGTACTTCGGTGCCGTCCCGTGCGTCGCCTCAAACACGGCGTGCCCGGTCAGGTAGTTGATGTTGCCACCCGGGGCGATGCCGATACCGCCGACCTGCGCGGCCAGTGCGTCAGACAGATAGTCGCCGTTCAGGTTGAGGGTTGCGATCACATCGAACTCATCCGAGCGGGTCAGCACCTGCTGCAAAGCTATATCCGCGATGGCATCTTTGACGATGACCTTGCCGGCCTTCTTGGCGGCATCCATCTCGGCGTTGGCGTCCTTCTCGCCGCGGGCCGCCTTGGTTCTTTCCCACTGCTCCCAGGTGTAGGTGTCCGCGGCGAACTCGGTCTCCGCCAGCTGGTAGCCCCAGTTGCGGAACGCGCCTTCGGTGAACTTCTGAATGTTGCCCTTGTGGACCAGGGTGAGGCTCTTGCGCTTGTTCGCGATGGCGTACTGCAGCGCGGAGCGGATGAGGCGGTCGGAGCCTTCCTTGGAAACCGGCTTGATGCCGATTCCGGAGGTGTTCGGGAAGCGGATCTTGGCGTAGGCCTTGGGGAAGTTTTGTTTGAAGAGCTCCAGGAACTTCTTGTTCTCCTCGGTGCCCGTCTCGAACTCGATGCCCACGTAGATGTCTTCCGTATTCTCACGGAAGATGACCATGTCGACCTTCTCGGGATGCTTGACCGGGGAAGGCACGCCCTTGAACCAGCGCACCGGGCGCAGGCAGACATACAGATCCAGCATCTGCCGCAGGGCGACGTTCAGCGAGCGGATGCCGCCGCCCACAGGGGTGGTGAGTGGCCCCTTGATGGACACCAGGTACTCACGGCAGGCCGCGACGGTTTCGTCGGGCAGCCAGGTGTTCAACTGCTTGTTGGCTTTTTCGCCCGCGAGCACTTCCATCCAATGGATCTTGCGCTTGCCGCCGTACGCCTTTTGCACGGCTGCGTCCATGACGCGCACGCTGGCACGCCAGATGTCAGGACCCGTTCCGTCGCCTTCAATGAACGGAATGATGGGATTTTCCGGGACGATGAGCTTGCCATCCCGAATCGAAATCTTCGCGCCTCGAGCGGGCGGCGTGATCTTTGACGCGGCTTGCGTGGACATGGACCGTTCTCCTGGAAACTCATCCGAGCAAAAGAGGGCCGGCGAGCACCCGCTGCCGGGCCTCGAATGCTAGCACAGGGGTAAGGGGATTCCCGGCCCGGTCTATGAGAGACTGAGGGAATTGTACCTGCGCTGTCGATGCCACCCGCATCGGTGTGCGCAATGACCAACAAATTAGTACTGATGGGGTTGTGGGACTTGCAGCGCGTGAAGCACCAGGACGTAGCTGGCAAAAGTCACGCCTTTTGCCCGGCCCGCGTAGGGGGCGGCAACGAAGTCGATGTCTGAAAAAGCGCCGCAGGCGACTTTTTCCAATGAATTAGGGGTCCGGATGTCCATATTGCGCGAATGCTTCGCCGTGCGTCCCGTTACCGCGGCCGACCAGCAAGGCTCCGGCAAGCTGAAGAGGGTGCTGACCGCCTGGTCGCTCACGGCGATCGGGCTCGGCGCGACAATCGGGACCGGGGTATTCGTGCTCACCGGCCAGGTCGCTGCGAACCAGGCGGGCCCCGCGATCACTCTCTCGCTGCTCATTGCCGCCTTCGGCAGCGGGCTCGCGGCCCTTTGCTACGCCGAGCTGGCTTCATTCCTGCCTGTACCCGGCAGCGCCTACAGCTACACGTACGCGACGCTCGGCGAGGCATTGGCCTGGTTTATCGGCTGGAACCTCCTGCTCGAGTACGGCATGTCAGCCTCTGCGGTGGCCGTGAGCTGGTCTGCGTATGTCGTCAACCTTCTGCACACCGTTGGAATCGATCTGCCGGACGCACTAACCAACGCGCCGTTGGCGGCCGTCAACGATCATATAAAGACGACTGGCGCGATCTTCAATCTGCCGGCCGCGCTGATCATCGTGGCCATGAGCGCTATCTGTTATGTGGGTATGCGCGAGACGGCGGGGGTCAACACGGCGATGGTATCTTTGAAGGTATTCATCATCGTCCTGTTCATCGTCGCCGGCCTGGCCTTCGTCAACACCGCAAACTGGCACCCCTACATTCCGGCCAACACCGGGACCTTCGGGCATTTCGGCTGGAGCGGTGTGCTGCAGGGCGCGGGCATCATCTTTTTCTCGTACGTCGGATTCGATACCGCCTCGACGACCGCCCTGGAAGCCCGCAATCCGCAACGCGATCTGCCCATCGGAATCATGGGGGCGCTGTTGATTTCCGTGCTGCTGTATGTGGGCATGTCCATGGTGATCACCGGTATGGTGCCGTTTACCCGGCTCGGAGTGGATGCGCCCGTTGCGGTCGCTCTCGACGCCCACCCACAGCTGCATTGGCTCGGCGGATTCGTCAAGCTCGGAGCTATCGTCGGCATGACTTCGGTAGTCCTCGGCTCTCTGCTGGGTCAGCCGAGAATCCTGCTCGCGATGGCCGACGACGGTCTGCTCCCACCGGCAATCGCGCGCTGCCATCCTAAATACAAGACTCCTCATGTGGCTACGGTGGTCAGCGGCGTCATCTTCGCATTAGTGGCCGGAGTGTTTCCCCTCGACATACTCGCCGACCTGATTTCGATCGGCGTCCTGCTTGCGTTTGTAGTCGTGTGTATCGGCGTACTCGTCCTGCGCAAAACACGTCCGGATGTGCCGCGCCCATTTCGCGTTCCGGTGGCTCCCTTTACCTGTGTGCTGGGTGCGCTCGTTTGCGGCGGAATGACCTATTTCCTTTCGAACGGGACGTGGTGGCGGCTGTTGTTCTGGACCCTGCTCGGCTTCGCGATTTACGCACTGTACGGATACAAACACAGCCGGCTGCGAAAGCGATGACCCGGACACTGACGACAACTCCTGCTGCAGATGGTTTCTGGATGCCGGCGGAATTCGAGCCGCACGCCGGTTGCTGGATGCTGTGGCCCGAGCGCGCGGACAACTGGCGGGAGGCGGCGCGGCCGGGCCAGCATGCATTTGTTGGCGTGGCGACGGCGATAGCGCAATTCGAGCCAGTCACCGTAGGTGCTTCGGCGGCGCATTACGCAATTGCGCGTGCCCTCCTGCCCGAGCACGTTCGAGTCGTCGAGTTGGCGCATGACGATAGTTGGATGCGCGACGTCGGGCCGACGTTCGTAGTCAACGAGCGCCGGGTTGTGAGAGGCGTCGACTGGCACTTCAACGCCTGGGGTGGCTTGAATGGCGGCCTGTACTTTCCGTGGGACCAGGATGACCTGGTGGCACGCAAGGTCCTGGAGATCGAAAGTCGCGAGCGCTACCGGCCGTCCCTCATCAACGAAGGGGGCGCCCTGCATGTGGATGGCGAAGGCACGGTGTTGGTGACCGAGGAATGCCTCCTCAATGCCAATCGCAATCCGACCCTGAGCCGCGAGCAGATTGAAGAACAGCTGCGGGCCTATCTGGGTGTCAGCAAGGTCATCTGGCTGGGCAAGGGTGTCTTCAACGACGAGACGGACGGGCACATCGACAATCTCGCATGCTTCGTTCGGCCGGGTGAAGTTGTTTTGGGATGGACCGACAACAAACGGGATGTCCAACACGCGATTTCACTGGATGCCTGGGAGCGACTGCAGGACGCGGTCGACGCTCAGGGACGGCGGCTGAAGGTTCACAAACTGCCGATGCCGCGGCCGCTTTCGATCAGCGCCGGGGAAGCCGCCGGCGTCGTCAGTCGCGAAGGAACCAAGGCGCGTCCCGCAGGCGAGCGGCTGGCGGGAAGTTATGTGAATTTCTACATAGCCAACGGCGCAATTGTGATGCCGTTGCTGGATTCGCGCACGGACAAGGTCGCGGCGGCGAAACTGAAACGGCTGTTTCCCGAGCGTCGGGTGCTCGGAGTACCGGCGCGTGAGGTGCTGCTGGGTGGCGGCAACATACACTGCATCACACAGCAAGTGCCGGCCGGCGGGATCGGGAAACCCGCCGGCGTGACCCGCGTTGCAGATTGTTAAATGTCGGTGATCACAGCCGTCAGTTTCGGCCGACATTCTCGCCGGGTTGAACGGCGCAGTAGGGTGGCTCCCACATGCGGAGGTTTCCGCAGCCGCCTCGAGAGCTCGCGCCGTGCAAGCCGCTTCAGCCTTTCGCCACTATCTCATCGGTGTTCTCGCGACCCTCTTGGTGTTAACCCAGGCCATCGCATCCACCCCTGCCGCGGCAGGCACCAACGAGCACAACCCCGTCCTGACGCACCCGGCGGTCGCCTCTGACCCCGCTGAGCAGCGGATTCTCGTAAAGCTCCGGCCCAACGCGGCGGCCGCGGCCCACGTACAGGCACTCTCGATTCAGTCCCTCTCTGTTAAATCCGGGGCGAGCGCCACGGGCGTCAACGGCACAATGCAGGCACTCGCCACGCGCGCCAGCCTCACTTTTAAACAGTCGCGTGAAATCACCAATGGATTGCACCTGCTGAAGGTTCAGCCCTCGGGTGGTGAGCCAATCGAGGCAACACTGGCGCGACTGCGCGCCGATGCATCCGTCGAGTCTGCTGAGATCGATCAGCGCCGCTTTCCCCACGCTCTGCCCAACGATCCTCTGTTCACCGGCCAGTGGTATGAGCAGGCAACACAACCTGCAGGCATCGATGCCGTGACGGCGTGGGATACGACAACCGGTCGCAGCGAGGTTGTCATTGCGGAGCTGGATACCGGTGTTCGATATGACCATCCGGACCTGCTCGCAGCCAGTGCGAACGGGCGTTTGCTACTCGGATATGATTTTGTCTCCGACCCCACGATAGCCAATGATGGCGATGGCAGAGATGCGGACGCGTCCGATCCCGGTGACTGGATCACTACCGCGGACGCCGCAACCACCGCTTTCTCAGGATGCACGGTTGAGAACAGCTCGTGGCATGGAACGCGTGTGGCGGGAATTCTCGGCGCCCTCTCGAACAACGCGACGGGTATCACGGGAATCACTTGGCAGCCGAAGATTCTGCCGGTGCGTGTGCTGGGCAAGTGTGGTGGAGTTGACTCGGACATCCTCGATGCCATGCGCTGGGCAGCTGGCCTGCACGTCACGGGAGTACCGGACAACGCCAACCCGGCCCAAATCATCAACATGAGCCTGGGCGGGCAGGGCGCCTGCTCGTCCGCCGAACAGACCGTCATTTCGGAAGTGGTGGCTGCCGGCGTTACGGTCGTGATTTCGGCCGGCAACGAGGGCGGCCCCGTGGACTCCCCGGCCAATTGCGTCGGTGTCGCTGGTATCGCGGGTATCCGCCAAGTGGGAACCAAGGTGGGATTCAGCAGCCTGGGTCCTCAAGTGGCATTGTCTTCGCCCGCCGGCAACTGCGTAAATGCTTCAGGCGCCTGCCTGTTCTCCATCGATACGTCGATCAACAACGGGACGACCACGCCGGGCACCAACGGTTACACCGACCAGATGAACCCCAACCTCGGCACCAGCTTTTCCTCGCCGATCGTCGCTGGTATCGCGGGGCTGATGACCAGTGTGAACGCCAATTTGCGGCCAGCTCAGCTGATCGCACGCCTGAAGGAAGGTGCCAAGCCATTCCCGGTTTCGAGCGACGCGACGGTTCCGAATTGTCATGTCCCCGCGAGCTCCACGGATCTGCAGACGGCGGAATGTAACTGCACGACCACGACCTGCGGCGCTGGCATGGCGAATGCCCCAGGCGCTCTCAAGGCCGCACTTCGACCGATTGCCGCTGTTGCTGTGCCGCTCACTGTGTCGGCAGGTCAGAACGTGATGCTTGCCGGAACAGGCAGTGCCGCGGCCTGCGGCCACACCATCACGACGTACGCGTGGACAAACGTCGGGAGCGCTACGAATCCCATTCAGAATGCCAACATGGCCACTGCCACGGTGGTCGCACCATCGACTGGCTCCATTACCGTACGATTGACCGTTACGGATGATGCTGGTCACACCGATACGGCGGACGTTGTTGTGAGCTCGACGTCCGCCACGACCAGCGCACCTGCCAATGCGAACAGCGGAAAATGTCCGGCAGCGGCGCTTCCAGTTACGGTAGCAGTGACTCCGGCGACCGCGAGTGTGCAAGCCGGTGCCATGCAGACCTTCATGGCCGCAGTCACGAATACTTCGAATGCCGCTGTCACGTGGAGCGTCAATGGTGTGAATGGCGGCAACTCGACGGTCGGGATGGTCACTGCTGCCGGTGTTTATACGGCGCCAGCGAGCGTTCCGTCCCCAGCAGCCGTCACCGTCAAGGCCACATCCGCTGCCGACAGCACCAAGTTCGCATCGGCAACAGTGACGGTTGTTGCGCCGATTAGCGTAGCAGTCACGCCGGCAACGGCGAGCGTGCAGGCCGGGATGACTCAGACATTCGCCGCGGCGGTTACCGGCGCTTCCAACATGAGCGTGAATTGGAGTGTCAATGGAGCCGCGGGCGGCAATGCCACGGTCGGCATGATCTCGGCATCCGGTGTTTACACGGCTCCGATGACTGTTCCCGCACCCGCGACTGTGACCATAACAGCCGTTTCGGTGATGGATTCAACGAAGTCCGGTTCTGCTCAAACGACAGTGACACCTGTACCGGCAGCGGCCTCCAGCGGCGGCTCCTCCAGCACCAGCAATACGGGTGGCAGCTCCACGAGCAGCAGTGGCGGCGGCGGACCCATGGATCCCCTGACCCTGGTCGCCTGCGCATTGGTTGTGGGGATCGCCGCGCATCGCCGAGGTGTGGCGCTGCGCCGCATCGGACTCTCTGCGTATCGAAAGCGTTTCGCAGCGCGCCGTATGTGATAGGCGACAAGTTTCAAATACAGGCAGTTCGGCTATTGTGGCCTGATGCGTGTCTTCATTTGGGCCCTGGCTTTATCGGCCACGGCGTATGCGAGCGTGATCGGCGGGTCCAGCGAGCTGAATCCGGTTCGTACCCATCCCCATCCGCACACTGACGACAGCATCCAGCAGGTCATCGTGAAGCTGCGCTCCACGGGAGCTGCCAGCGCTCAGTCACTCTCTATGCGCGACCGGGTGGCGAATCTCGCTGTCCGATCGGGCCTCACAATGAAGGAGTCGCGGCAGATTTTCGACCGCATGCAGGTCATGCGAGTCGAGCCGGGCTCGGCGACCGACTCCGTCGCTGCAACCATCGAGCGGTTGAAAGCGGATCCTGACGTCGAATATGCGGTCCCGGATGAGCGACGGTATATCCATGCCGTTCCCAACGATCCTTTGTACGCGACCACCGGGCAATGGTACTTGCAAGCGGATCCGGCGACTCCTGCCGCGGTCAATGCGCAGGGCGCGTGGGATCTGACCACGGGCGACCCCAACCTGGTCATTGCCGATCTCGACACGGGAGTGCGTTACGATCACCCGGATCTGCTCGCGGTCGCCAACAGCGGGCGGCTGCTCCCCGGTTACGACTTCATCGGCAATGCCACTGTGGCCAACGACGGGGGCGGACGGGACGCCGATGCTTCCGATCCCGGTGATTGGATCAACGCGGCCGACAAGGGAACGTCACAGTTCAAGAGCTGCGACATCGACATCAGCTCGTGGCATGGAACGCGAACCGCCGGCATCCTCGGCGCTCTGACCAACAACTCGCGTGGTGTCGCGGGATTGACCTGGCAGTCGAAGATTCTGCCTGTGCGCGTACTCGGCAAATGCGGCGGGTTTGATTCGGACATCATTGCGGGAATGATGTGGGCTGCGGGCCTGCCGGTGTCCGGTGCACCGGTGAATCCGAACCCTGCGCGCATCATCAACATGAGCCTGGGATCCACGGCGGCCTGTCCACAGAGCTATTCGGATGCCATCACGCAGTTGACGGGGATTGGCGTGCTCGTCGTCGTGTCGGCCGGAAACGAGGGTGGCGCGGTGGACTCGCCGGGTAACTGTCCGGGGGTAGCCACCGTTGCCGGGCTCCGGCATGCCGGTACGAAAGTGGGATTCAGCAGTCTGGGGCCCGAGGTGACGGTCAGTGCGCCCGCAGGTAACTGTATCAACACCCTCTCCGGGCCGTGCGTCTACTCCATTCAGACGACGACCAACTCGGGGACCTCTACTCCGGTCGCCAACGATGATGCGTATACCGGAAATACCATTACTCCGGATGATCAGCAGCCCAAGGGCCCCAACCTGGGAACGAGCTTCTCAGCGCCCATTGTGTCGGGCATTGCAGGCCTGATGCTGGCGGCCAACAGCAACCTGAATACGTGTCAGCTGATTTCACGTCTGCGGGAGGGGTCGGTGCCGTTTCCGCAGACTTCGGTGGGCGAGGATACACAGCCACCTGCGTGTCATGTGCCTGCGAATTCGTCGGATGTGCAGGCCCTGGAGTGCATCTGTACTTTGGATGGGCAGACTTGCGGCGCCGGTATGGCGAATGCTCTGGGCGCCGTAAAGGCTGCTCTGCGGCCCATCGCGGCCGTGACGCTGCCGGCGTCAGTCAGTGCCGGGCAGTCTGTTTCGTTGCGCGCGCAGAATAGTGCGGCGGCGAATGGGCACACAGTCGGCACTTACCAGTGGAGCAGTGTTGGAAAGCAGTCCGTCACAATCCAGAATGCGACGGGTGTGGGGGCAACGGTTACTGCGCCTTCATGTGGTTACGCAACGGTCCAGCTCGCTGTCACGGACGAGGCTGGCCGGGTTGACACGGCTAATGTTGTATTGAGTCCAGCTTCTGCCACGTCGGTGGCGCCAACGAATGCGACAGACAAATCGTGCTCTGTTGCGGCACCGGCGGTGCTTCTGGCGGTATGTCCGGGGTCGTCGAGTGTCCCTGTCGGTACAGGCACGCAGACGTTCACTGCCACCGTGGCCAATACCTCCGACGACTCAGTTACATGGGAAGTCAACGGTATTGTCGGTGGCGACTCAAATGTCGGAACGATCACTTCGGCGGGCGTGTACACCGCGCCAGCCAGGGTGGCTTCGTCAACCGAGGTGGAAATCGATGCGGTGTTGAATTCCGATCAAACGGTCGTCAGCAAGACAAATCTGAGCATCACCTCGGCATCGGGCTCTCACGGGGGTGGTGGAGCGATGGATCCGTTGACCTTGATCGGCGAGGCGCTCGCTTTGGGCGCCGCGCTCCTGTTGCGGCGTTACGCGAGACGCTCCGCGGCGTCCAGCCAGGACTTTTGCGCCTTACGATAGTGAGCAGGAGCAATTTTCGCCTGCTCGAGCAGGTCGCGCGCAACCTTCTGCGCCTCATCCCCCCGTCCCTGTGACTTGAGCAGCTGCGCATACCGGACAGCCGCTTCTGCTCCGGGATACGAAGACGCCAGCACGCGATATTCCTCGATGGCTTTCTGCGTGTTGCCTTCCGATTCGAGGGACCGTGCGTACAGCAGGTGGCCTTCCGGTGATTTAAAGTCAGGGTTCGCGCGGATCAGGTCGTCCAGCGTTGCTCGCGCGCCCGCAGCATCTCCCTTACCAAATTGCGCCCGCGCCACCCCGAGCATCAGGTTGGGGTCGTGCTCGTAGAGGCCCGTGAGGGCCTCTTTGAATTGCGCAATCGCCTCGTCATGGCGGCCCTGCCTGGAAAGCTCTTCTGCGTAACGCTGTTTTGCGGCTACGTTACCGGTCACTCGGGCCTCGTTTTCAAAGCGTCGCAGATCCGCTGTGGGGTCCATCGCTTTCTTGAGGCCGCGCGCGGTCCGTTGTGCCGTACGGCTGCGAAATACGTCGGGAAGGAGTTCTACGACGATGTACGCGATCGCTCCGGGAATGGACAGCAGCGCCAGCACCCAGATCCAAATCTGGTTTCGGCCGGTCTTGATTACGTGAATAATCAAAATGACCTGGATCAGAATGGACAGAATCAAATAGAGCATCGAGGTCTCAAACGAGTCGGGGAAGTCCGTCAGTTTACCCCGGATGGGACGGTCTTCGCGCCTTTAGGGAGGGCGAAGGCTACGACATAGTCGCCTCGCTGGGTGCCCAGGGAGCCATGGCCGCCTGCGGCAATTACGACGTATTGGCGGTGGTCGGGGCCGGCGCGGTACGTCATCGGCGTAGCCTGGCCCCCGGCCGGCAGGCGGTATTTCCAGAGCTCACGGCCCGTTTCGAGGTCGAATGCCCGGAAATAGCTGTCCATGGCGGCGCCGATGAAAATGAGGTCGCCGGCTGTGGCGATGGGACCGCCCATATGGGGGGTGCCGAAATTCCGTGTTGGTGCGAACCACGGGCCGATGCCTTCGGTCGATCCGAGGGGTACCTGCCAGACAATCCGATTCCGGCGAAGGTCGACGCTGACGAGGGTGCCCCATGGCGGAGCAGTGCAGGGCAGTCCCCAAGGCGATAGCAACGGTTCCCGCCGCATCGCGTAGGGTGTGCCGGATTGGCGCGCGAAGTCAGAATGCGGGTAATCGTCCGACTTCGCCTGTTGCTCCATCGTTTCCGGTGACATCAGGGTGACGATTGTCGGTAGGTGGTTGACCGCCGCGAACACCCGTTGGCGCGACTCGTCAATGGCGATGCCGCCCCAGTTGATGCCACCTATGTAGCTGGGGGCGAGGATTGTGCCCTGGGTGTCGGGTGGGGTGAAGATGCCTTCGTTGCGGTGTGAGGCAATGAGGTCGCGGCATTTTCCCCGGTCCCAGAATGTGACTCCCCAGGCGTCATCCGGGTTGAGTTTTCGTTGGGATACGAGCGAGGGAATGGACGAGAACGGCTGGGTGGGGGCGGATGCTTCGCCCGGGACCTTGCTTTGCGGCACCGGCTTTTCCGTGATCGGGAAGAGAGGTTGACCCTTCACCCGATCGAACACATACAGCATGCCGGTCTTCGTCGCCTGGATCACCGCGGGGACGGGAATGCCCTGTAACTCGATATCGGCCAGGACCGGTTGGGCCGCGACATCGAAATCCCACAGGTCGTGGTGCACCAACTGCTGGTTCCACACGAGCTTGCCGTTCGCGGCGTCGATGGCCAGCAGGGAGTTGGCCAATCGATTGCTGCCGAGCCGCTTTCCGCCGTAGAAGTCCGGACTCGCCGAGCCTGTTGGAATGAGGACGTAGCCATGTTCTTCATCAACGGACATCACACCCCAGGAGTTGGCTGCACCTGTTGTTGATGCCTGGGAGAGATTCCACTCGGCGGCGGCTGGATGGGTGGAGTCGTTCGGTATCGGGTCGAATGCCCAGCGTTGCGCGCCGGTTCTGGCATCGAACGCGCGAATCACACCGCGCTCAACATCGGTTGCGCGGTTGTCTCCGACAGACGATCCGACGACTACCGTGTCCCCCACTATTGCAGGAGGCGACGTGACTTCGTAATCGTCACGGTCACGTATTCGCAGCGAGCTGGTGAGATCGACCTGTCCCGTCGACCCAAATTCCGCGCAAGGCTGGCCTGAGCCCGCGTCCAAAGCAATCAATCGGGCATCGAGAGTTCCAACGAAGACGCGGCGCATGCACGCACCCTGGCGTTTCGGGTCTGTGTCTTCCCAGACGCTCACGCCGCGTCCAGCCACATCGGAGTAGCGGCGTTTTCGGTCGATCTTCGGATCGTATCGCCACTTCTGAACGCCGGTTTCCGGATCGAGCGCGATCACGATGTTCGTCGCGGTCTCGACGTACAGGAGCCCGAACGCGAGCACGGGCGTCGCTTCGAACGTGAGTTTCGACTCGCGCGCAAAGCCTTCGCCGAGCTCACCTGTGCGGTACGTCCAGGCGACGGTCAGTTGCCCTACGTTTTCACGCTTGATCTGGTCGAGGCTGGAGAAGTGCTGCCCGAATGCGTCCCCGCCGTAGAAGCCCCAGTCGCTGGCATCCGGCGACTGCGCATGCGTTGTGGGCGATACAATCAGAAACGCCACGGCCCAAGCGCCGACCAGCGCCGCGACAGAAGTGCCGGCCAGCGCAGCGACAGAAGTGCAATCGGGTCGTGTGAGTTTCTTGAGCGACATGCTGTATTCTTGCGCCGTGATTTCACCACGGGCGGTCCGGCCCCGTCTCGGGGTCCTCGGTTATATTT
>Ga0137415_10000039_pt1 | contig 98075 bp, 97 predicted proteins | sample CZODoug3_1_1_16f_FD_183082 | JGI IMG/M metagenome (GOLD analysis project Ga0137415, IMG submission 183082) | Vadose zone soil fungal communities from Angelo Coast Range Reserve, California, USA - CZODoug3_1_1_16fungal (Hybrid Assembly) | ecosystem: Environmental > Terrestrial > Soil > Vadose... | reverse complement strand
AAGCGGTTCGGCGATGGGAGCACGACTGGATTTGGATTGCGATCGCGGAGAATCGTTGGCGCAGGGATGGGTCGTGTTCAGATGGACGTGATCGCAGAGCTCAATAAGCATAGTTGCGTGCTCAAATTCGCTGTGCAACGTGGCCTGTCCTGAGAAGCCAACTGGCGTGCTCCACCAGCGGCCCTGGAAACCATACGTTGCCCCAACGCCGCCGCAGAATAGCTATGTAAATCTTGCGCCGCTCTAGCGACACCTCACAGACTACCGGGAGACCGCGCACCGACCACGAGGTGATCATGAGTCTCGATCTCGTGCTGCATAAATGCCGCGGTGAAATCCCTCCTCTCATTTTCGGACTCCTTGCGATCGTCGGGTAGAGGCGTATCTATCACTACGTCGCGTGAGCCACGGAGTTCACTGTATTTTACGCTCGCGCACCCGCTCGGTCGCCACAACGCTTGATCGCTGCGTGTTCACCCAACGTCAGCAACGCGCGCGTTTATAACGCGGTTCTCACGCGCATAGATTCATCGATAGTGGTCTCCAGTCGAGTTAGAAATTTCAGAACTCCTGACGTAGCCCCTTTTTCCGGCTGAAATTCAGGTCTTTGCCCGCCTGGGGTGCGGACCAATACCTGTCCGGTTTTTGAGCTTGGCCGGAGGTAAGCCCCTGAGGTGAAGGGCTTTTCCGGGAGGGGATTGCGGACCGAAACCTGTCCGCTTTCTGCTGGGCGGTAGAGTTTTGGTGATGATCGAGCAGTAGTCCATGTTGGATTGCCCGAGACGGAATCAGTGAAGCGGATTCTTCTGGATGGCGTGTCCATATCCCCCGGAGATATCTCGGACAACAGTTCCGTGAGGATGTCAGGGGCAGCTCGGAGGCGCCGTCGCTGCACAGCACTGCGGTTTCGATGGGTTATGGGCGCATTCCCGCAACAATCGGATCATCTCCAGGCATGCGAGCACGAACACGGGATGCCTCTCGTATCCCGACTGGTATTTGCAGTCCTCCGCTGCGGAGACCTTGTGGATACGTGCCCAGTCTTTTCCCTTCTCTCGAATCCTGCGCAGGGACTCCTCGCACCCCTGCTCGAACTCGGGTGGCGCATTCTTGATCCGGCCGTGGCATTCGGCCTCGCTCTGCAGTGGGTTGGCACCGGCCCACTGCTTGCCACGCTCGGCATCCAGCTTTTCGTGTCCCGGTTCCTGGACGAATTTCTGACAGCCGCTGACGAAGTCGGCTCGCTCAGGTCTGGCCGGCATGGACCGCTCACAATCATCAACTGTAACGACGGCGTTCTTCAGGGCCCAATACCAGCCTTCATTCACGCGGTTGCGCGGTGCCGCGGCCTTGCAGGCTTCGACTTCTTCGGGGGTCGTCAACGCCTGATCTGTGGGTTTGCAATCGTCCTCCGCCACAATCCGATGTTCCTGAGCCCAGAAATCACCCCGTTGGCGCCTGCTCGCGGTGAGCGCATCCATGCAACCGGCTATGAAGTTAGGGTCGGAATCGTAGTGGTCGTAGTTTCGGAAATTCCGTGTGCAATCAGGTTCGCCGGTGCGCGCGTTGCCCCATGCGCGGCCACGCGCGCGAAGGCTCTCGGGGCTTTCAGGCGGTAATGCCGCTAGCTTTTTGCGGCAGATCTCTTCAACCTCATGGCCCTCGGCACCGGTGCAGTCGCTCTCGCGGTGCATGCTTCTCCGGACTATCAAGCTGTTTGCCTTCTCCTCATACGCTTGGCCTCTTGCGTCGCTTGATGCGCGTTGTAGGCGATCACGAAGAGGCATGGCAACAGTCCCAGCGCCGCAAAACCTCCCACTGGACTGCGCCAGGCCTTACCAAGCATGACGAGTGCAACGATGAGGCAACCTATCCCAAAAGGACCGAGAATGAACGCTAATACACCCGGCCCGGGCCCCATGCCCTCAAAACCGCGCGAGCCCTCGTGTAATACATCCCAACTGAATTTGAGCGAGGAGTAGCCGAGCACAAGAGATCCTCCCCCGAGGAGGACCTGCAGTCGCGGCTTTTTCGGGATGGACGCAAACAGGTGGCCGGCCATCAGGGTTTCTAAAGGAAACCCGTTGAATTAAATTGGACGGACCTGCCGGGCAGGGGGAATGAGAGGACCGACCGTCGTTCTCAAAGGTGTCCCCGCTCTTCGGTGTTAGGTGTTGACTCGGAAGTAGCCGAGAATGCACGCCGGATCGATGACAGCGATCTGGACATGTGTTTTTTTCCTGAAGCCGGCGTTTTTGTACAGTTGCCCGCCTTCCTCGAAGACTCCGTAAACCGTTTGATACCGCTCTTCTCCACCCTTCGCACGCAGCAAATGCACTGTATTGATCACTGCGCAATCCAGATTGCGCATCAGGTAAGTGCCACCTCTGCGACGGGTGTTCTTGGGCAGAGGGGTACCCAATCCTTTGAGCGTCTTCGAGAGCGTCGAGTAAGCACTGAGCAGCTGTGGCCCGATCCCGTAATCCGTCAGGTTGAGGCACAGTCCCGGATAAATAAATGCCCCGATGACGAAGGGCTCACTGATCTGTGTGCCGGATTGCTTTGTCTGGCGCCCCATTTGCTCCCGCGCCCAATCCATGCCGCGCTCGGAGCTGTCGACCCAGAAGTAGATGCCGTGTCCCAACCAGTCGTAGTCGTTTTTGCTGGGCTGTAGCAGATTCCCGCCGGCCAGCACGGCTTCCCCTACTCTGCGATCGCACCCGTGGAATCCGACGAGCGGGCCCAGGGTATTGGGCGTGCGCTTCAACGGTATGGGCGAGCGAGCTTACCTGGCTTTTCGATGATGCCTGCTTCCTTCAGGAACTCGATCGCAAGTTCCCGATTTCCCTCAATTTTCTTGGCGTACGCGAGGGCTGCTTCAGACAGCACGGGCGCTCGCGTCGAACTGTGTTCCGCTGAAGTGGAAGTGCGGCGCTTCTTCGAGCCCGCTGCACGCTTCTTCGATGCCTTTCCCGACATGATGGGTCTCCGTTTCTGACTATGGTCGGCTCGACTATAGTCAGAAACGATCATAAGGCTGATGAGCGCCTCCAGTACAGGGGTTCCGACTCGTAAGCGGAACGCGGGCCATCCTTGTCGGCGGGGGCGGACCATGACCCGTCGTCGGGAGCGAGGATGGGCTCGATTTGATGCCGCCGACTTTTTCATTTCATGAGCAAAGACGTTGCGGGCTCGGCGCTGGCTCCGCACGATCAGTTGGACGCCGACGCCGTGAACGTCTTCCTAATCAATCCATCGCTGTCGTCGCGGAGTTCAATGGCATGCGCCGGTTAGTGCCGTGTTGAATCAGAGAACAGGCATTCTAAGTGAATACGGGATGAATGTTTGCCTGATACATGACAATTCACAGAGCGTCATTGCGAAATGGATGCTCGCTCTACTCTCGCACTTGGTCACGGGAAAACAAGGTTTTCAACAGGTGTCTTGTTAAGCGTCGATGCCATACTGTGTCAGGGGACGGCTAACAGGCTGTTGAGCGCAGACGTCGTGCCGCCGGGCGGCAAGCCGCTGTCGTCAGACTCGCCTTGCATGAGCTTTTCCTCCACGTCACGCGACAGGCGGCAACGAAGGGCAGGGCCAGCGATACCTAACAGCGCACTGATGATCCTGCGAAGGGCAGTGACCCTTGGTCCGTATGCAGCTGGACGCGCAACATTTGCCGTCGGTTTGGAACCCCGGATTTTCAGTCCGGGAGATCGCCTTGCCTCAATCCGGCAGATCCGTTCGTTCCGGCAGAAAGCCGTCGGCCACGAGCAGCGCTCGATCGGTGTCGCCCGAGTGTGTACCCGGGCCGTTGATCATGCCTCCCAGCAGCCAGCCCCCATCGATCCGAACGACGGTTGTCAGTTGGTTGTGTCGTGGGCCGGCGGGGAAGCTCAGGCTTTGAGCGAGAGAGCCATCAGGACGCGACGGCTCAAAATAATCTGGGCAGCTCTTACATGATGGGTATCGATGGAGTGATGGCGCCGGATCCAGTCAAGGGCGTGGAGTGGTTTGAGAAGTCAGCGGAACAGGGCAATGCAATGGCAAGGATGAATCTGGAGCGGGCTCGTCTCCCCCGCCAACCACCCTGACTCTGCAAGAAATACCCGCGCTGCAGGAAACGGGTGTATTTTCCGCGGTGGGTGTGAGAACTGGCGGTGGCGTAATCATGAGCGGCAAGATCAGAGTCGGCGTCGGGGGATGGACCTATGAACCCTGGCGCGGGACGTTTTACCCCGAGACTCTCAGTCAAAAGCTCGAGCTTCAGTACGCCGCCGGAAAGCTGACTTCGATCGAGATCAACGGCACGTTCTACGGCTCGCAGAAACCGCAGACCTTTGCCAAGTGGCGTGACGAGGCACCGGCAGGCTTTGTGTTTGCACTGAAGGCGCCCCGTTATGCCACTCACCGGCGCGTACTCTCCGAGGCGGGCTCAACAATCGAGCGCTTCCTCACGGGGGGTGTCCTGGAGCTGAAGGACAAGCTGGGTCCCATCAACTGGCAGCTCATGCCAACAACGAAATTCCAACCCGGCGATTTCGAAGGGTTTCTGAAGCTGTTGCCGAAGCAGGTGGAGGGAAAAACGCTGCGTTACGCGATCGAGGCGCGGCACGAAAGCTTTTGCGTGCCGGAATTCGTGGCATTGGCGCGCGAGTATGGCGTCGCAATCGTTGTCGCCGGTGATTCCGAATACCCATCGATCACTGATCTCACGGCGCCATTTGTCTATGCGCGCATCATGGGGACACAGCCCAAAAACGCCCTGGGATATACGAAACCAACGCTCGACCTATGGGCCCGGCGAGCGAAGTCGTGGGCCAAAGGCGATAGTGCCGAAGGGTTGGAGGGAGTCAGCAAACAGAAACCCGCGCAAGTGAAGCGCGACGTGTTCCTCTACGTCATCAGCGGACACAAAGTCGCCAATCCTGCCGCAGCGCAGGCGCTCATCGAACGTGTTCAGTAAGCTACCGCGGCAATGGCTTTGCCGATGCCACTCCCGGCACCGGTGACGATAGCTATCCGCTATGTGGATACCATCGCACGGATAGTACGCGATGAGTGGCCGAATTAAGCTAGAGCCAATCGTACATGACGTCCGAGCACCGACAGCGCCGCCTCGATCCGCGTGAGCTTCGTCGGATGGTGCGGATCGAGAATGCGACGAGCTTCCTTTTCGTCGAGCCGCATGCGTCGGGCAAGCTCCGAATTGCTGATACCCGCCTCACGCACCGCCAGGTATACGGCGGCCTTCAGCGCCATCGATGGCGGAACACTGACAGGTCGTTCACCGCGCTTGGGAGCTGACGGCATTGGAATATCGCGCCCATCGTCAATTCGAGCCGCGATTGCCTCCTCCAGGCTGTCCACCGCTTCGCTCAGTGCTTCCTCAACAGTTTCGCCTTGGGTGATTGCTTCAGGTAAGTCACGGCACGTGGTCACGTAGCCACCGTCCTCTTTGTCCAGTGTCAGCTTCACTGCGTAGGTAAACTGCCTCATAGCTCGCCCTTTTCAATACCCAGTTGCTTGCACATGGCATGCAGGGTTCCGGTCTTCAGTTCGTCTTTCGGATTGCGAATGATCGTCATCCGCTCGTCGAAGTAGAGCGTCATGTGACTACCCTTGCCGCGCTTCGCGTCTAGACGAACGTCCAACCCGCGTTTCTTTGCCAGCATCTGAACCTTACGGACGAACTCGCTGCCTTTCATCCTCTGCTTCCTGAGTATCGGACATTTTTGTCCGAGGCGCAATCGACCTGTTGCTCAAAGCGATACATTCGAGACGCTGGGCCAGCGAAGCGCAATCCTGCAAATCCATGGTTTTTGCACAGAAATGCCTTGGTGTGGCAACGTGGTCGATTGGGAGTGGCGAGGACGGCGCGGGAGTGCCGGATCTGGCTCAATGGTATGTTGGTATCACGATCCGAAAAGGTTAAGTGCGCCGGACCGGGGCTATGCGGCTCGATGGAGGCAGTCGCAAACGAGTCACCCTAAGCGAACCTAGTCCACGCTTTGCGGCATGAACGTGCCGATAATCGCCAGTAGTATGAACAAGCTGCCTATTCCAACTGCGACCCAGTTGAGCCAACTCAACCGGCCGTTGCGGTCGTGGTCGGGCGCCACAGCGGCGTTGATCTGATTCACCCGCCATTGGACGGGAAGAACAAACAGGAAGGTGAGCGTATTCAGCCACCACCATGGATCCGGCAGACGCCACAGCAGTGACAGGATGATCCAGCCTGCGGCCAGGGGGCCTGCTGCAAGCCGTCCGGGCTTCAGCGCCGGGTTGTTGACTTCGGGCTCTTCCAGGATTCGAGCTCGATGCAGGTGCACGTGTGCCAATCAGCCTGAACGTTACGGCCACCAAAGCTCCGGCGTAAACGAGCACGTACGCCGCCCTGCGACTGGCAAATGTTGGGCCCGAACGGGAAATAGGTCGCATGGTATTCGTGTTCAACCGCAAAGGGGCGTGGCAGGAACGACATCGATAGTATGATTCTTGCCATACGGTTTTTATCGTTTCGCTCGAAGACGATGCCCGAAGGCGGGGTATGGCACCGCTTCGAAGCCGTCGGGAAGGGCGTCCAAGGGACCGGGCACGGCCACCGCCCATGCATCATAGGTGCTACTCGAGCGGCACATCGAAGCGGCTGACTGCACCGCGTTCCATGGGGAAAGGCGCAATCTCCCGGGGTGGTCTATACTGCGCCGCCGATTTATCAGGCGTTCCACGCGGATCCAAACGTGAGCAAGCAGGACACCCATTTCTTTAATACCTTCAGCGTGGTCATCGGTCTGCTGATCGTGATCGCCATCGGAATTTTTGCGCTGGCGCGTGTGGTCGCCGGTGAGACGCAGGACAAGCAGGTGCTGGACGAGAGCCAGTATCTGAAGAGCGTTGAAGGACATCTTCAACCCGTCGCCAAGGAAGCGGTCGCTGGGGCGGATAACTCCGCTCTCGCCATCAAGGCGGACGCGGGCGCTTCCGGTGCGGGTAGCGCCAGTGGCGGTCCCGCCGCGCCTAAATCCGGCGAAGAGACGTTCCAGCAGGTTTGCAGCGCTTGCCACGGAGCCGGAATCGCTGGCGCACCGAAGGCTGGCGACAAGGCAGCGTGGGGACCGCGCGTCGCCAAGGGCAAGGAAGTGCTCTATGACCATGCCCTCAAGGGCTTCCAGGGCAGCGCGGGTGTAATGCCCGCCAAGGGCGGTCGCGCTGACCTGTCAGACGATCTCGTGAAGGCTGCTGTCGACCACATGGTCGACATGGCGAAATAGCCCGCCACAGGGTGCCGTCCCGACGACGATGCGCGACACGTGAATGGGGCGCTGCGAACTAAACCCCGCCTCCACGACACACAGCCCACAATCTGGCAATGACGGATTGAAGACTGTCAGCGCACGCTTGCACTGCGGGGACATTCCTGAACAAGTCAGGCCAGTGGTACAGGTACGCCTGGCCGAAGCCGAAGCAGTGGTAGCTTCGATCTCAGGGCAAGGCACGCCATGAGCGCAAACAATGATGTCGTTCGTCGGGCGTTTGAGTCACTCCTGGTTCAGGCACGGGGCCACAAGCAGCGGCCACCCACCATCGCAGCCGTGGCGGCCCGTGCCGGGAACTTGCGTTCTTCGATGTATCGATTCCATCCGGCAGTCGCCTCCGTAGCCGCATCCAGCTCTTTTTGCCTGGGGGCGGGGCCGAAACGTCCCTGCTAATCGGAGTGAGTCAGCGGCGTGTCCGACAGCGAGACGATCGACGGATTTCGATCCAGGTACCGCAGCATCACTGCCTGACTCACGTGTGAAGCGGAGACGGTCGGTTCCTCGTCGAGATCGGCGATCGTCCGCGCGAGCTTGAGAATCCTCTGGCGAGCGCGCGCTGTGAATCCGAGGCGCTTCATTGAGAGTTCGAGAATGCCGCGGCCTGCTTTATCAGGAGCGCACACGCGCTCAACTTGGGCATCGGCGAGGCGCGCGTTGCATACGCTTTGCCGAGCGATCTGAATATCCCGCGCCCGGGCAATACGTCGCGCCGCTGTGGCGGTACTCTCGCCGCGAACCATCGCCTCGTCGAACTCATCTATCTCAACGCGCGGCACTTCCACGTGCATGTCCATACGGTCGAGCAAGGGTCCGGAGATTCGGGAGCTGTATCGTTGCACCTGCGCGGGCGTGCACCGACAATTCCCGGAGGGATCCCCGTAGCGACCGCAGGGACAGGGATTCATAGCTGCAATGAGTTGGAACGCCGCAGGATACTGCATCTGCAATGCGGCTCTCGAAACCGACACGACACCGGCCTCCAGCGGCTCCCGGAGCGCTTCCAACACTGCTCTTTTGAATTCCGGAAGCTCATCCAGAAAAAGCACGCCACGATGTGCGAGGCTGATTTCCCCTGGCCGCGCGCGGGAGCCTCCTCCGACGAGTGCGGCGGCGGAAGCTGAATGATGCGGACTTCGGAAGGGCCGCTGGCCGAATTCGCTGGCGTTGAAACCGGAAGCGCTTACGGACGCAATCGAGGCAACCTCCAGTGCCTCGGACTCAGTGAGCGGCGGAAGAAGCTCGGCAAGCCTTTGCGCGAGCATACTCTTCCCAGAACCTGGAGGACCTACCATCAACAGGCTGTGCTCGCCGGCGGCCGCGATGACGAGTGCACGCTTTGGAAGAACCTGTCCTCGCACGTCGCGCAAGTCGAGGCCGATGCGTGTGTTCGGCAACCCATGTCCGCTCCAGGTCCGACCGCCTTGAACACAGCTCCTCGACAATGCCGCCGCTGAAGTCGGCGACAGAGGCGTCAATGGTGCTAGCAGTTGCTTGCCTTCGACGTGCGCGCACACCTCCAGCAGGTGATCGGCTGCTCTCACGGTGGTACGTGCCGACACCAGCGCTTCATGCGCGTTGGTGCGCGGCACGATTAGCTCGTGGCCGTGCCGACTTGCATGCGCTGCGGCGAGTAAGAGCCCACTTGTCGGCCGAAGCTCACCTCCCAAACCCAACTCGCCGTAGAATTCGGTTGCAGTGTCGATCCCCGACGTCGGGGTTGTCGGCTTGATCTGCTGTGAGGCGATTAGGATGCCCATTGCAATCGGCAGATCGAAGCGGCCGCCCTCCTTCGGAAGATCGGCGGGCGCAAGATTCACCGTGATACGGCCAGCCGGAAACTCGAAACGGGAGTTCAGCAAGGCGGCGCGCACGCGTTCCTTGCTCTCCTTCACCACCGTTTCGGGCAGGCCGACGATGCAAAACATCGGCAAGCCGCTTCCCAGATTTACCTCGACCTGTACGAGGGGTGCCTCTAGCCCGATTTGAGCACGGCAAGCTATCCGGGCGAGCGACAGGGTCTTCTCATCGGTCCGTGAACCATCCATGTTGATTTACCGCATTGAAATCTGCCGTGGTACTGAAGCTTCCTTCTGAACGCGCGCTTCACTAGGTTACGTGCCATAGCGCCGCTCGTGCAGTGGTCGTTTGTGGCGCGAACCAACCGAAATACTGCGACCGCAGGTGCTCCAACTCGCGGGCAACGGTGACCGCGTCCTTGCGTGCCCACGGCGGTTCCGTGTCCCAGGGCAAACGCCCGTGGCCACTTACCAACAGCTCAATGCGGCCCGGGCCCATCCCCGGCGCCGGTCGGGGCGGCCACGGCACCCTCGGCCGACCCCTGGCCATCCAAGCCCGCTACCCGCCGCTCCAGCTCTTCCAAGCGCGCCCGCGTCCGCTCCAGGACTCGCATCTGCGCATCAAACTCATCCCGCGAAACGAGATCGAGCTTGGTGAGGCTTGCGCGCAACACCGCGCGAAAGTTGCTCTCCAGGTCCTGCTGCACCGCCCTGACACCCGGCGGCACGCTCTCAACCAAACGTCGGACGATCTCGTCGATCTTGGTCGTAATCATGTGATGTACCTCTATCGTTCACCGGCGGAAATTGCCGGGGGCGCCCAGCCGGTGGCAATTCCCGCAGACATCTGGCTCGACCGCCGGCTACGCGCCCCGGGCAAAAAGCGCGGTTTTTGCCGGCTGCGTCTCAATTCACTGCCCTCATTTGACGCACGAGTATAAAACCTGGCTCCAAAACAGTGCGCGAAGAGGGTGCTTCCGCACGCAAGCCGTGGAAACTGCACTGAAATTTGCTGTGGCACGGAATCTGCACTTTGAATGCGCGCTTCACAAGCATACGTACCACTCGAGCATGGGGGCAGCCGGTGTTTGTTGCGCGAATCACGCGATATGTCGACCAAGAGACTCAACGGGGTGACAACAGCTGCCTCGTGGGTTGAAAGGACCCGACCAGCGGTCCCTTTCAACAGATGTACTAAAAACCGTCCGGGAGAAAACATGCGCACCGCTTCAAAGACCACTTTAACAACCATGGGACTGGCGCTCGCAGCGCTGGGACCCACGTTAGCCTGGGGGGCCGATGCCGCGCCCGTACCCAATAAGGGCGACACGGCGTGGATGCTCACCTCCACGGCGTTCGTGCTGCTGATGTCAGTACCGGCACTGGCATTGTTCTACGGCGGACTGGTACGCACGAAGAACATGCTTTCAGTGCTGATGCAGGTGTTCGTCGTTTTCTCATTGATCACTGTGCTGTGGTGCATCTACGGCTATTCACTGACCTTCACTGAAGGCAATGCGTTCTTTGGTGGCTGGAGCCGCGTGTTCCTGAACGGCACATTCGACCCGGCGAGCGGCGCTTATTCGATGGCAGCGACCTTCAGCAAGGCAACGCCGTTGTATGAGTTGGTGTACGTCGCCTTCCAGGCAACGTTCGCCGCCATCACCTGCTGCTTGATCCTCGGCTCCATCGTCGAGCGCATCAAGTTCTCCGCAGTGCTGCTGTTCATGGTGATTTGGTTCACCTTCAGTTACATCCCCGTCGCCCACATGGTCTGGTTCTGGGCAGGCCCGGACGCTTACAGCGCAGCCGACAAGGTTGATGCTGCGAATGCGACCGCAGGCTACATCTGGCAAATGGGCGCTCTCGACTTCGCCGGCGGCACCGTCGTGCATATCAACGCAGGTGTTGCCGGTCTGGTGGGTGCCGTAATTCTCGGCAAGCGTGTGGGCTTCGGCAAAGAGCCGATGCCGCCTCACAGCCTGACGATGACAATGATTGGCGCCTCGATGCTGTGGTTCGGCTGGTTCGGTTTCAACGCCGGGTCTGCGTTGGAAGCCAACGGTTCGGCTGCACTGGCCTTCATGAACACTTACCTCGCTACCGCCTGCGCGGTGTTGTCGTGGATGACCACCGAGTGGCTGGTCAAGGGTAAGCCGTCGATGCTCGGCGCAGCTTCGGGTGCAGTTGCTGGCCTCGTGGCCATCACGCCCGCCGCCGGTAACGTCGGAATCCCAGGTGCGTTCGCGATCGGCATCGGCGTCGGCATCGTTTGCCTCTGGGGCGTCACTGGCCTCAAGAAGCTGATCAAGGCCGACGACTCACTGGACGTGTTCGGCGTCCACGCCCTCGGCGGTATTTTTGGTGCTCTCATGACCGGTGTATTCAATGCGCCTTCACTCGGTGGCCCGGGTTCGACACAGGACTGGGTCAAAGGTACCGTTGGTTATCCAGGCATCTGGCCCCAGCTGTTGATCCAGATTAAGGCCGTGGTCATCGTCACGGTCTGGACCGCGGTGGTGGCAACGGTTGCGTTCCTGGTCGTCAAGGCGATCGTGGGATTGCGGGTTACGGAAGAACAAGAACGAGAGGGTCTCGACATCACGTCGCACGGCGAACGCGCCTACGACATGTAATCGGGTTCTCACCGGCTACCGCGCCTACGGGCCAAACCGATCGAGCTGAGCCTCGGTCTGCCCCGGCAGGCCGAGGCTTTTTACCTTATCCAGGAGCCAGGCAGGCTCCTGGGGTCCCCAAACGCTCGAAACGTGCTTTGTGCCATACCGGCCCCCACGCGATGTGACGGACTTCTATGGTCGGGACTTTGGTGACCGGCGATACTTCCCGCGTCCGGGGAGGTCTCCTTATGTTGCGAAATCTAGCGATCAGCACACTTCTATGCGCGGGCGTGGTATCGGTTGCCCAAGCGGACGTCTTTCGCTGGGTCGATGACCACGGCGGCGTGCATTACAGCGATCAGTGGGTTCCGGGATCGGAAGTCATCAAGTCGTCGTCGCCCAAGCCCCGGGGAGCCTCGGACACGTCGGGCCACACGACTTACAGCGCTCCCAAGGTCAATGGACCCCCTTCTCAGGACACCGCTGCGAAAGCGGTGAAGCAGGACCTCGCCAAGGTTCGCGAGCAACAATGCAAAGAAGCCAAGGATCGGTACGACAAGGCCATCCAGGCGCGGCGCATCTACAAGGCCGGCCCCACCAGCGACAAGTCGAAGGACACCGATCGCCCGGATGATCGGCAGTACCTGTCGGATGAAGAAGCGGACGCGTATCGCGTCAGAGCCCGTCAGGACGTTCAGGATTACTGCGGCGCCTCGGCGGCAAAACCTTCGGGTGAGTAGTCCCCGCGTTGGGGACGCTCTATAGTTGCGCACCTGGCCGATCCGGCCGATTCACTTCGGAACATTCAGATGCGCGTCGGCTTTGTTGGTCTCGGTGCCATGGGAATGGGCATGGCGCGCAATCTCCATCGCGCCGGCCTGTTGAGCGCTGTTTGGAATCGGACCAGCGAAAAGGCCAAGGCGCTCGCTGCTGAGCTGGGTTGCCAGGCGCCCGCGACACTCGAAGCACTCGCTCCCAACGTCGATGCCGTAGTCATTTGCGTCTCTGCCGACGACGACGTCCTGCAGGTCGTCCGCGCCCTGGCAACGGGAATGCGTAAGGGAACGCTCGTTATTGACTGCTCGACCGTCGGAGCCGACACGGCACGCACGGCGAGCAACCTCCTGCAACCGGGCGGTGTGGAATTCCTGGACTGCCCCGTCAGCGGCGGCGTCGAAGGCGCAGAGAAGGCGACACTCGCGATCATGGCGGGTGGAACATCAGAGGCCTTTGCTGAGGCGCAACCGATCCTGGCCGCCATGGGCAAAACAATCGCACACTTCGGACCCACCGGGAGTGGCCAGGCTGCGAAGGCCACCAACCAGATCATGTGTGCCGGCATCATCGAGGCCGTATCCGAGGCGATGGCATTTGCGAGGGCCCAGGGCCTTCCGCTCGATAAGGTCGTGGATACGCTGGGTAAGGGCGCTGGCTCCAGTTGGTATTTCGTGCACCGTGCTCCAAACATGGTACGCGGCGCGTATCCCGCCGGCTTTCGGGTCCGCCTGCACGCGAAAGACCTCGGCATCTGCCGCGACATGGCCGCCCGCTTCGGTGTTGCTTTGCCGGTCGTCGAGCGGATGCTCGGCGAGTATGCCGAGCTGGTTTCCCGCGGCTACGGCGATGAGGACATCTCGGCCACGTTCAGACTCAAGGAAGAGCTTTTCGATCGCCCCGGAAAGCCCGGAGCGTCCCCAAAGGACGAATGAGCCGGGACACATGAGCAGCGGCTCGGACGGCGCCGACGAGTCTCTTTATCTCCCTGATTTCTGCACTTCGCGCGCAGCGCTCGCCAATGTCCTGATTGTCGAGCTGACCGCGCTCATCCTGACCCTCGCCCGTGAGAATGGGGGCGGTGGTTTCTGGACGGACCTGTCCCGCACCTCGCTCTTTCTCCTGTGGATCGGTCTCGCCGGTGCCGGACTGTTGTGTTGGATGCGGGCGCCCCTGAGCCGGCAACAGGTTGGCCGGGGATCGGCCGCGGTCCTGCTGTTGATTTCCGCACTGATTGCCGTGATTTCCGCGGGCGCCTTCCTGGTCGGCCGCACCAGCCTGGTGGAGGATGCCGGCGCAACCAGCCTGTTTCCCCCCGATCTGCCAACCTTCCTCATTCGCAATGTGAGTATCGGCTTTGTGGTGACCGCGCTGGCATTGCGGTACTTCTATGTAACTCACGAGTGGCGACGCAACATCGAGATGGAGGCGACGGCGCGGGTGCATGCTCTACAGGCTCGCATCCGGCCGCACTTCCTCTTCAACAGCATGAACACCATCGCCTCGCTGACACGCTCCAACCCGGCGGTCGCGGAGCAGGCTGTGCAGGACCTGGCCGATCTCTTCCGGGCCAACCTCAGTGACAAGCGCGACACCATCACATTTGAAGAGGAGTATGAGGTCGCCCGCACCTACCAACGGATCGAGGAACTGCGGCTCGGGACGCGACTGCACGTTGACTGGAAGATCGATTCCCTGCCGCGCAAGGCTCTCGTGCCGGGATTGATGCTGCAGCCGCTGCTGGAGAACGCGATCTATCACGGCATCGAGCCGCAGCCGGGTGGCGGGACGGTCACCGTGACGGGTGAGCTTGCGGGCAGTCTCATCACAATCGTTGTGCGTAACCCCGTTGGTGATTATGAGAGCGAGCGTGAAGGTAATCGCCTCGCGTTGGCGAACATCCGTGAGCGCCTCGGTCTCTTGTATGGTGAGCGAGGACTCGTGAAGTCGGGTCGATTCGGCAATGAGTTCATTGTGACGCTGCGTTTCCCGCACGTCGAGAAACTGAATGAGGCCTAGGGTACTGATCGTTGATGACGAGGCTCCGGCCCGCGAGCGGCTACGAAGTCTGCTGGTTGAGCTGGACCAGGTCGACGTCATTGGCGAGGCGATGACCGGGGAGCAGGCTATCCAGCGAGCGGCTGAGCTCGTCCCCGACGTTGTGTTGCTCGATGTGAGAATGCCGGGCATCGACGGTATTGAAGCTGCGCGTCATATGAATATGCTGGAGCAACCGCCTGCGGTCATTTTCACCACGGCTTTTGACGAATACGCCATGAAGGCCTTCGACGCGCAGGCCGTGGGCTATTTATTGAAGCCCATTCGCAAGGAGAAACTGGCCGCTGCCCTGGCTCACGCTCAGCGCCTGACGCGGCCGCAGCTCCAAAAACTGACCCCCCAAACCGAGGCCCGCTCGCACGTTGCTGCCAAGCACCGGGACGGGCTGCGGTTGATTCCCCTGGACGAGATTCTCTTCTTCTTCGCCGAGCAGAAATACACGACGGTGCGACACCTCAAAGGCGAGGATCTCATCGAGGATTCGTTGCGCGCGTTGGAGGACGAGTTTGGGTCCGCGTTTGTGCGTATCCATCGCAACGCACTGATCAGCGTGCGTTATCTCGAGCGAATTGAGCGTAATGGCGACGGACAGTATTTTGTGAGACTGCGCGGATGCGAGGCGCCGCTGCAGGTCAGCCGTCGGATGGCAAGTGAGCTACGGGAGCGGTTTCGGATCTGACGGCGGCAATGTCGTCGGCCGCGTAGTCGAACGAGTCGAAGAACAACCGGTCCGACCTCGCACCCCGCGCGGGGAAGTCCGTCCTGATCGCCTCAACGAGAGCAGGCGGTCCCGCGGCGTACACATCAAACGCCTCCAGGCTAGGATGATCCGCGAGCACGGCTTCATGAACCCAACCGAGCCTGTGATGTGGAGCGTTTGTTTCCGTCGCTTCAGACAAGACGGCTGTAAACCGCAACTGCGGATACTGTCGAACCCACTCCAGCACGAGCCCTTCTTCATACACGTCGTGCGCTTGACGAGCGCCCCAGTAGAGATGGATGGGCCTCTCACAAGGCCGCCCACTGATGCCGGCCTCCAGGATGTGCCGCAGCATGGACTTCAGCGGCGCAAATCCAGTCCCACCCGCGATCATGAGCAGCGGAGACGCAGTCTCCTGGTAGACAAACTGCCCGATAGGCCCCTCGATCCGCAGCAATGAGCCCACGGGCGTCGTGCCGAACAAGCCGTCCGTGAAACCACCGCCGGGAACCCGTCTGACATGCAGCTCGAGGAGGTCGCTGTCATGCGGAGGGCTGGCAATGGAGAAACTTCGCCTTCTTCCGCGGTCGAGGAGAATGTCGAGATACTGGCCGGGCTGAAACTTCAGCGTTTCAACCGCGGGTAGGCGCAGGAACACCTGCATGACGTCCGGTGCGAGTGGTGTCAGCTGCGCGATGCGACACGGCAGCGTTTTGATCTCGACGTCCGTGACACTCGCGATCAGTCTCGCTTCGACAACGAGGTCAGAGCGAGCGCGAGCCTGGCAGAGCAGGATGTTGCCACCCTGCGCTTCCTGCGGGGTGAGCCCAAGTGGAACACCGTTCGGATACTCGATGTCCCCGGCCCGCAGCTTCACGCGGCACGATGAGCAGTGACCCGACTTGCAGCTGTGCGGCAGGTTGAGCCCGGCGGCGAGCGCGCCCTCCAGAATCGGACGATCTGCAGCCACGGTGATACGCCGGCCGTGAGGCTCGACCAGGACGGTGTATTCGCGCGCACCCATGCCTCACACTACCGCAATCGCAGCCGGCAAAAACCAGTGTTCAAAAACCCACCCACCGACAAGATCGACGAGCTTCTGCGCTCGGCGCGGATCATCGCTGTTGTTGGACTGTCCGCAGACCCTTCGCGACCCAGCAACCGTGTGGCACAGCACCTTCAGGGCTTCGGCTACCGGATCATCCCGGTCACACCCAGTGGTGGAGCCATCCTCGGTGAGAAGGCGGTCGCCGACCTCGATCATCTGGACGATGTCTTGAATCCGGGCGAGAAGGTCGACGTCGTCGATGTCTTTCGCCGTCCGGAACATGTTGCGGCCATCGTCGATGACTGCATCCGGCTACGACTGCCCGCGCTATGGCTGCAGGATGGCGTGGTTGATGAGGCCGCCGCCGAGAAGGCCGTCGCGGCCGGCATATTCACCGTGATGGATCGCTGTATGTTCAGGGATCGTGCCGCGCTGGGATGATTCGGCTATTCTTGGGGGCATGCGCATCGATTTCACGAAGATGCACGGCTCTGGCAACGATTTCATTGTCTTCGATTCGCTCGCCGGGCAGGCCTTGCCGTCGGCGGAACAACTCCGAAAGCTCAGCAACCGGCACACCGGCATCGGTTTCGACCAGGCGCTGGTCCTGGAAAAGCCCCGACGCCCGGACACCGCCGTGTTCTATCGCATCTTCAATTCCGACGGCGACGAGGTCGAACAGTGTGGCAACGGAGCGCGCTGTATCGCTGCCCTGCTCTATCGCCGGGGACTGGCGAGCGCGGGCGCCATCACCATGGATAGCCCGGCTGGACTCATTCACGCGCGTGTGCAGAGCGGAAGTGTCGTGTCGGTAGACATGGGCGTACCTAGTTTCGAGCCTCGTAGCTTGCCGTTCGATGCGCCTGCGCGGGCCGATACCTATAGCCTCGAAGTCGGCGGCCAGAAGGTTGAGATAGGCGCCGTCTCCATGGGCAATCCGCACGCAGTGCTGATTGTCGATTCAACGGAGACCGCCCCCGTTGAGACTCTCGGCCCGGCCATTGAGAAGCATCCGCGTTTTCCCAAGCGCGTAAATGCCGGGTTCGTTGAAATTATCGATCGTTCGCATATCAGGCTCCGCGTGTATGAACGCGGCGCGGGTGAGACGCTCGCGTGTGGGACTGGAGCTTGCGCGGCCGTCGCTGTTGAGCGAAAACGTGGACTTCTTGACGCCTCAGTAGTTGTGAGCGCGCGCGGCGGGGAGTTGCGGGTACACTGGGACAGTCCGGGGGATAACATCTGGTTGACGGGACCGGCCGAAGTGTCGTTCGAAGGTCACGTCGAGGTCTGACATATATGACAACACGAGAAGCACGCGGCGTATCGGCCGTAGAAACGGAAGAAGAAACGATTGCTGCTTATCTGCAGCACAATCCCGATTTCTTTGAACGGCATCATGCGGTGCTGGCTCGGCTTCGTCTGCCTCATGCGCGAGGTGGCTCGACCATTTCGCTCGTTGAGCGGCAGATTGAGGTACTGCGCGAGAAGCACGCTGCGGTCGAAGCGAAGCTCGCTGAGTTCGTGCGGGTAGCACGTGCGAACGATGCGCTCGCGGACAAGTTGCATCGCTTCACTCGGCAACTGTTGCGCGCGGGATCGGCTGAAGCCGTTGTCGCCACGATGGAGTCCAGCCTGCGGGTGGATTTCGACGCCTTTCACTCCGTGCTGGTCCTCATCGGACCCCATCCGGAGGTCACGGCCCAGCGATTTGTCCGCGTAGTGCGCGCTGACGATCCAAACCTGAAGTCGTTCGAAACCCTGTTCGCGAATGGCAAGCCGCGCTGCGGGCAGGCTCGTGATTCGCAGCGTGAATTCCTGTTCGGAACCGACGCCAATGACATCGGCTCTGTGGCGCTGGTGCCGCTGGGTGAGAAAGGCAGCATCGGACTGCTCGCGTTGGGCAGCACCGACCGCGACCGTTTTCATCCCGGGATGAGCACCGAGTTTCTGGCACGGATGGCGGATCTGATCGCGGATGCGTTGGTGCCCACCGCTGGTCCTGTCCAGGCCAAATCGACCGGCTGACACCTGCCCATGACGCCGGCGGCGACCGCCCGTGTAGCGCAATTCCGGCGCTACATGACCATCGAGCGCAACCTATCCGCGCACACGGACTCCAACTACGCGCGTGATCTGGCAGCCCTCGTAAAGTTTTGCGACGGGCAAAAAGTAGAGGACTGGAGCGCCGTCGATAGTCAGCACATTCGACTGTTCGCCGCCCACTCGCACTCCAAAGGTCTCGCTGGCCGCAGCATTCAGCGACGGCTTTCAGCAGTGCGCAGCTTCTTCGAGTTTCTCGTCCAGGAGACCCGCGTGCAGGAGCTCGCGCGCGAGCGTCCCACCGAGCCAATCAACGTTAAGAGCAATCCGGCGCTCGACGTGCGTGCGCCCAAAGCACGGCGCCGCCTGCCGGAAACCCTCGATGCTGACCAAATGGCGAGTTTGCTGGAGATTCCGGCGGGCGACATTTTCGTCACTCGCGACCGCGCAATCATGGAGCTGCTTTACTCGTCCGGCCTGCGTCTGGCGGAGCTGGTCGAGCTCGACATCACCGGTCTGGATCTCCCCGATCGCACCGTGCGCGTCCGCGGTAAAGGCGATAAGACCCGGATCGTCCCCGTCGGAACGGAAGCCCTCAGCGCGCTCCGACAATGGTTGAAAGAGCGGGTTGCGATAGCCAAATCCGGCGAAACGGCGTTGTTCGTGGGCCGCAGCGGTGAGCGCCTGGGACGGCGAGCTGTGCAGACCAGAGTGGCTCATTGGGCGCGGCGGCAAGGCGTGAGCATGCGCGTCTATCCCCACCTTTTCCGGCACTCATTTGCATCGCATCTTCTTGAATCCGGTGGAGATTTACGCGGTGTGCAGGAGCTGCTGGGGCACGCGGATATTGCGACGACCCAGATCTACACCCATCTTGATTTCCAGCACCTCGCCCGTATCTACGACAAAACCCACCCAAGGGCTCGGCGAAAGGCGTAAGGCCCGCGATACCTCGCCGGACTAGGCGTCCCCGCAAAAACCACGCTTTTTGCCGGCCGCCGAAAGGGTCACCTAGGCGGATTCTGCTGCAATCGCCGCCAGGCGATTGCAGCCAATTGAGGATAGACATGTCAGCTGATAGCCACGGATTTGATCCCCACGGAACCACCATCGTTGCAGTACGCCGCAATGGTGCGGTGGCAATGGGCGGTGACGGCCAGGTCACCCTCGGCAACACCGTCATGAAAGGCAACGCCCGCAAGGTGCGCCGCCTCTTTAACGATAAGGTGCTCGCGGGTTTCGCCGGCGGCACCGCGGATGCCTTCACCCTGTTCGAGCGCTTCGAGGGCAAGCTCGAGAAGTACGGCAACCTCACTCGCGCCGCCATCGAGCTGGCCAAGGACTGGCGTTCCGACCGCTTCCTGCGCCGGCTGGAGGCGCTGTTGCTCGTCGCCGATCCCGGCAAGGTGCTGGTGATCTCAGGCAACGGAGACGTGATCGAGCCCGACTACGATGTCGCCGCGATCGGCTCCGGTGGACCGTACGCGCTGGCAGCAGCCCGTGCTCTGCTGGAGGGCTCCGATCTCGATGCACGCAGCATCGTTGAGCGTTCATTGGGTATTGCCGCCGACATCTGTATCTATACCAACCGCAACATGGTCATCGACGAACTCAAACAGGGCGCTGCCTAATGTCATCTCTGACTCCCCGTGAAATTGTAGCCGAGCTCGACAAGCACATCATTGGCCAGGACGCGGCCAAGCGTGCCGTCTCCATTGCGTTGCGCAACCGTTGGCGCCGAATGCAGGTTGAGGAGCCGATGCGTCAGGAGATCACGCCCAAGAACATCCTCATGATCGGGCCGACCGGTGTCGGCAAGACTGAAATTGCCCGGCGACTGGCGAAGCTGGCGAACGCGCCCTTTGTGAAAGTCGAGGCCACGAAATTCACCGAAGTCGGTTATGTCGGGCGTGACGTGGATTCCATCGTCAAGGAGCTCGTTGACGTTGCGGTGAAAATGACGCGCGAGCAGGCGGTCGACAAGGTTCGAGTCCGCGCCGCGGATGCTGCAGAGGAGCGCGTATTGGATGCGCTTCTGCCGAAGCCGCGCATGATGGGTTTCTCGACGGATGAGCCTGTACAGCCCCGCGATGCCGAAACCCGGCAGAAATTCCGCAAGATGCTGCGCGAGCACGAGTTGGATGATCGTGAGATTGAGATTGAGACGCGATCTTTGCCCATGGGTGTGGAGATCATGGCCCCGCCCGGGATGGAGGAGATGCAGCAACAGCTGCAGTCCATGTTCGCCAATCTCGGTGGCAACAAGACAAAGGCACGCAAGGTGAAGGTGCGCGAGGCGTTGAAGCTGCTCACAGACGAGGAGGCCGGCAAGCTCGTCAACGAAGAAGAGCTGAAGATCCAGGCGATTTTCAATGCCGAGCAGAATGGCATCGTGTTCATCGACGAGATCGACAAGGTGAGTCGGCGCCAGGAGATGTCCGGCGCGGATGTCTCGCGCGAAGGCGTGCAGCGCGATCTGCTGCCGTTGATCGAAGGCTCCACAGTGTCAACCAAGTATGGGCCGGTGAAGACCGATCACATGCTGTTTATTGCGTCGGGCGCTTTCAGCATGTCGAAGCCCTCGGATCTGATTCCCGAGCTGCAGGGCCGGTTGCCCATTCGCGTGGAGTTGGATTCACTGAAGGTTGGCGACTTCGTCCGCATCCTGACTGAGCCGGACGCTTCGCTCACCGCGCAGTACAAGGCACTGATGGGGACGGAAGGCGTCCAGGTTTCGTTCACGGATGATGGCGTGCAACGCATCGCGGAAATTGCGTTCCACGTGAACGAGCGCACCGAGAACATCGGCGCCCGCCGCCTGCACACAGTGATGGAGCGCCTGTTGGAGACCGTGTCCTACGAGGCAGTGGATCAGACGGGAAAGACGATTGCCGTCGACTCAAAGTATGTCGACGAGCACCTGGGCAACCTCGTCAAGGATGAGGACCTGAGCCGATACATTCTATAGCTGGGGCGTCGGTCCAGCGGCTTTGGCGTATGACCCGAAGCGGTACGCAAACGCATGAGTAAACTCGGCCCCATACAGCAGTATCTGGGCCGAGTAATACACCCAAATCAGAATGAGCACCACGGAGCCGGCCGCACCATACGTTGAGGCCACACCGCTGTTGCCGATATAAACGCCGATGGCGAACTTGCCCAGCGTAAACAGAAACGCCGTCACTAACGAGCCGATCGTGACGTCCCGCCACGCGATCTTCACACTCGGCAACACCTTGTAGATGGTTGCAAACAACGCAGCAACCTTTAAAACGTAGGCTGCGCGCGATTGATGCGGCGGCCGGTTCATATCAACTCTTCGGGTGATTCACGTTCATGAGAGCGAGGGCCGCACCTATATGTGACAGATGCGACAGCCCCTGGGGGAAGTTGCCGAGCATCTCGCGGCCCTGCCGCGAATACTCCTCCGCAAACAGCCCCAGATCGTTGCCGGTGGCGACGGCCCGTTTGAATATGACTCCCGCTTCCCGCTTTCTGCCGGCCCGCGCCAGGCACGCGACCAACCAGAACGTGCACGCCAGGAACATGCCTTCAGATCCGGCGAGCCCGTCTTCGCGGCGATAGCGCAGAAGCAGACCATCGTGCATGAGGTCTTTGCTGATGACTTCCATCGTGCGGACCATCTTCTCATCGTCGTAGGCCACAAACCCGGTTATCGGTAGAAGCAATAACGCGGCATCGACATCCTTGGATCCAAAGCTGCGTACATAGATGCCTCTTTTATGATCGATACCGCGTTTTTCGATGGCTGCGCGCATCTCGTCACGGGCAGCCCGCCATTTCGCGAGCGGGGCTTCGAATTCGTACTTCTCGGCCAGCGCGACCCCCCGGTTGGCGGCTGCCCAACACATGACCTTCGAATGTACGAAGTGCGCAGGGCGTGAGCGTACCTCCCAGATGCCCCGATCCGGCAGATGCCACTTGGAAATGGCTGCGTTGACGACCTGGGTCAGAAACTTCCAGTAAGGATTCGTCGGGCGATGGCCGAGCTCACTCCACTGCCACGCGAACTCCACCAACAGCCCATACATGTCGGCCTGATACTGATGGGCCGCGCCGTTTCCAATCCGGACCGGACGCGATCCACGCCAGCCTTCCAGGTGGGTCAGCTCGATTTCGGTCAGCCGGCGTTTCCCGTCCACCGCATACAACACCTGCAGATCATCGGCATTGCCGCATGCAGCACGCTGGATGAAGTGCCGGACACCTTCAGCCTCCGATACCGCGCCGACGTTGTTGAGGGCCCAGACCGTGAAGATGGAGTCGCGAATCCAACAATAACGATAATCCCAATTGCGCTCCCCACCCGTGCGCTCAGGCAACGAAGTAGTCGGAGCGGCAACAATCGCCCCCGTAGGCGCGAACGTCAAAGCCTTCAGCGTGATAGCCGACCTGACGATGTTGACCCCGGGGCCATCCTCGTAGACGATCTTGTCAGACCAATCGCGCCACCACTTCAACGTCTCCTGCAGATGCGATTGCAACACCAGTGCTGACTTGCGCCGCTCGCGTACCGCGTTGGCTTCCTCCGGGCGGAAGAACTGCAAGCCGACATGCAGCTTCTGTCTGCCGCGAACTTTGAGCGAGGCGTGCAGGTCGTGAGAGTCAACGACCTCGAAGGGCACGTCCCCGAAAATCCGGATTCCGGTGTTGCTGCCGACCGCGAAGTGCGCGTTGTAGCCACCCGAAAATATCCACGGTTTCACGTCACCGTAGTCGAGCCGAGGGACCACGGACACTTCAAACTCCATGCTGCCTCGAATACTTTCGATGATCCGGACGAGCTCGCGCCGTGGCCGATCGCGTCCGCCCGTACGCATGGAGAAAAAATCGATGACGCGGGCGACATTGCGGCCCGACCTGTAGGTAGTGGTGAGGACGAGCGTGTCCTCCAGGTACTCCCGGCTGACTTCCGCCTTGCCTTTGGGAGTGACGATGAAGTGTCCGCCCTGTTTCCAATCGAGCAGGCGGCCGAAACAACTGTCGGAGTCGAATCGGGGCAGGCAGCACCAGTCAACAGAACCGGCGCGGGATATCAGCGCTGCCGTGTGGCAGTCGCCGATCAAGGCATAGTCAGAAATGGCTGGATACGGGCGCGCGGCGCTTCGTACGCGAACGAAGCGCCGCGCCTGTGCTTTTTTCAAGGGATCAGGGCAACGCCCTTCACTCGGTCGAAACGTTCGGCCACATCCTTCCAGTTGATGACGTTCCAGATGGCGTCGAAGAACTTCACCTTCTCATTCAGGTACTGCAGGTACCAGGCATGCTCCCAGGCATCGAGAACCAACAGCGGCAGGCCGCCCTGCGTTGTCTGGGACTCGTGGTCGTGGAATTGTGCCGTGAGCAGCGTGCGCGATGCGGTATCGAACACGAGAGCGCCCCAGCCGGAACCCATGCAGGTGGCCGCAGCCTTGGTGAGCTGCGCTTTGAACTTGTCGAAGCTGCCGAAATCGCGGTCGATGGCACTGGCCAGCTCGCCGGTCGGCTTGCCGCCGCCGTTGGGCGACAGGTTCTTCCAGAAAATGCTGTGCAGCACGTGGCCCGAGACGTGGAATGCGAGCTGGTGCTCGAGCGCAGCGATGCGGGCAAAGTCGCCCTTTTCGCGCGCTTCGGCAAGCGCTTCGAGCGTCTGGTTCGCGCCGTCTACATACGTCTTGTGATGCTTATCGTGATGCAGCTGCATGATCTTCTCGGAGATATGCGGCTCGAGCGCACCGTAGTCGTATGGCAGATCCGGAAGCGCGTACTTGGTCATGAGATCACTCCTGCTGAAACAGTTTTAACTCCGAGCGGGGCTCGGCCCCCGCCCCCTGTGCAGGGGCGGGGGAGCACGGTACAGGAAAACTGCGCTTCTTCGGGCGCAGTTTTTTGACGACGCGATTACTTCGGCGGAGTGCTGGAATCAGCCGGAGGCGGTGGCGTCGCACTGCCGCTGCTGTCTGGCGGCGGTGTTGTGGACGGGCTGGACTGATCTGCAGGCGGCGTGCTCGAGGTCGAGCTCGAATCCGCCGGAGCGGCCGGGGCTGATGTCGCTGAATCGGCCGGGCCGGGTGAAGTCGACTGCTGCTTCGAGCAGGCCACGAGGGCCAGGGCACTCATGCACAATAAAAGAAGGCTGCGTTTCATAAGATCACCTCACTGTAGGTCGGGGTCAAACCGCCGCGGCTCCATTACAGTGCCGGGTGGGACACAACGTTCCGACGCAAGTGGCGTTCCATTGCAGCATTCCCCTGCGCATCAGGCCCCTGGCAAGCCAGAGGCTACGGCTGTTTCCGCGGACGATTCCGCGAGATAGCGATTTGATGGCGGGAGGCGATGGGGGCGGAGGGCGCAGCGCCCGGCCCCGAGGCGGGACGACTACTTCTTGGCGGCGATGCGCTTCTTCTTCTTGGCCGGGTCTTTCGGGCGGGACTTGCCAAAAGAGCCCTGATAAATCTTGCCGCGACGGCTCCTGCTGTCTCCCTTACCCATGAAAACACTCCGAATCGACGCTATGAGGGGCGCGAAGTCTACCGGGCGAACGTGCCTAGCGCAAAGCGGACGCTGAGCTGCAGCTGGGTTTCAGTTGCGACCGGGGAGACTCCCAGGTCCAAAGCCCGGTTCGCGGAATCACGGGTTACCCGCAGCCATTCGAGGGTCACTCGCCAGTGAGTGTCGGGCTCGAATACATAGGCTGCCGTCCACGCGTGGCCACGTTGCGCGCCCCCGCCTTCATCAGTCGTCCGCTGCCGGCCGCCGATGTTCCCGCCTTTGTGGGGCGAGCGAATGAGCTGCTGCCCGCTTCAGATTCCACCCACCTGCAGATCCGGGCCCTGGATCAGCTGACCCGCCGCTAGTTTTATTTGGCGAGCTCAATGGCTCGACTATTTCTTGTCGAACTGGTGGTTCCCCGTTCGTCCTTTGGCCAGTTACCTTTCTACGGCCACCAACGGAGAAGCGACCATGCGATTCATGATGCTGATGATCCCCAAAGGCTACGAGACCGCCGCGCCGGGAACGATGCCGGACGCCAAGGCAGTCGAAGCGATGATGAAATACAACGAGGCACTGCAGAAAGCCGGGATACTGGTTGCGCTCGATGGCCTCCACCCCCCTTCAACGGGCGCGCGAGTGTCCTTCTCTAAAGGCAAACCCACGGTCACCGACGGTCCGTTCGCGGAAGCGAAAGAGGTCCTGGGCGGTTACTGGATGATCCGGGTCAATTCCAGGGCTGAGGCCATCGAGTGGGCCAAGAAGTGCCCGGGGGGCGACAACGAAGTGATAGAGATCCGCCAGGTGCAGGAGATGGAGGATTTCCCCGCAGACGTGCAGAAAGCGGCGGAAGGGTTCAAGGAGATGCAGGCTAAAGCCAGCGGCGGTGCTTGAAATACAGATACGGGAGCAATGCCGAGGCCACCATCGAGGCGACACTGAGCGAGACTCCCCAGGAGTCGTGCAGGAAGGGCAGGTGCTCGAAGTTCATTCCGAAGAAGCCGGCGATGAACGAGGGCGGCAACAGGAACACGGTCACGACGGAGAAGATCTTGACGACGTTGTTCTGGTCGATGCTCACCATTCCGAGCGTGGCGTCGAGCAGGAACTGCACCTTGTTGCTGAGAAAGGTGGAGTGATCGGACATGGCGAGCACATCGCGCGCCAGCGTCCGGTAACGGGCGCGGGAGTCCTGAGTGACGTGGGTGTTGCCGCTCTGCTGCACAAATCCGAGCAGGCGCGTGAGACTGACCAGGCTCTCACTCGCCTTCGAGGTCAGGTCGCCGCTCTGCCCGATCCGCTCCAGCACGTGCCGGAAATCCAGGGGCGCGCTGCTGTCGAACGAGCGGAAAAAAATCTTGGAGGAGATGGCGTCGATGTCGCCGCCGACCTTTTCCAACACGTCGGCAATGCGGTTGACGATGGCCTCGAGCAAACCGGCGAGCACCATCGAGCCCGATGAGGCCACCGCCGGGTGCCGGGCTGCATAGGCAATGAAGCGCCGGAACGGCAGCGGATCGGTGTAGCGGTTCGTCACGAGCCTGGAGCCCGTGAGAATGAAAGTAACCTGGGTCCGTTCGGGCAGATCGGTATCGAGCTTGGTGACCAGCGTGGCCGTCATGTAGAGGCCGCCGTCTTCTTCATAGAAGCGGTTTGACGCTTCAATCTCGCGCATTTCCTCGCGAGTCGGCACATCGATACCGAGAGCCTTCTCGACGAGTTGCTCTTCTTCCGGCGTGGGCTCGCGCAAGTCGATCCACACCGCATCCGCCGGGAGCTCTGCGCCGGGCTCACGCTCGGCGCAGACGAGACCGTTAGGGCGCGGAACGAAAACGTTCAGCATGCGCTGCCCCTGCGGCCGGTATTAGTGCTTGTGCTCCGTGGCCGCCAGATCATCAATGAGGGCGATCAGATTGCTCTGGCCGTTGGCCTTGGCCACATCGGTTGTGTACTTGCCGTTGATGACCATCAGCGGCACGCCCTCGACGTGATAACGCTGTGTCAGCTGCTCGGCGCGCTGCAGGTTGGAGTTGACGCTGAAAGAGTTGTACGCCTTCGTGTAGTCATCCGCACTGACACCGTTTTCCTTTGCCCAGGCCAACTGGGCCTTCAGAGTGTCGTCCTCGGACGGCCCAAACAAATTCTGATGCTGGTTCTGAATGGCATCGAATGCCTTCTGCACCAGGTCCTGGCGATTGAGCGCGACGATGGTGTAGAACAGATGCGCATGGGCACGGTGGGCCGGGCCCCACATGACCGGTACCCGCACGAAGTCGATGTAAGCCGGCTTGTTCTTCAACCAACTCTGGATGTACGGCTCCAGCGCAGCGCAGTGCGGGCAGCCGAGCCAGAACACTTCAACGACCTCGACTTTCCCCGGACCCACGGTCGTCGGCTGTGCAGGCACGAGCGGATCATAATTCACACCCGGCTTCCACTTGCCCCCGGGGAGTTGTTGATCCGCAGGCAACTGTGCCAGGCGCTCCAGCCCCGAATCACCCCGAGCCGCGCGCGGATCGTCCTCAGGCTCGTCGCCCTTTTCCTGTGCAGCGGTCGCCTGTTGGACCTCGTTCTGCTGAGTAGCCACGTCAGGTTGTACGGGCGGCGGGGTTTCCTGTTGGATTACTGACGGTGCCGGCTTCGGCGCCTGGGTCACCGGATGCTGATTCTGCGAGCCACGTGCGCACGAGTACACGATCAACGTTAGAACCGCAGTCAGAGCGATCGATCGGATCATCGGAATCCCTCAATGTTGGTGCGGACAGCGAAGCGAGTCCGCGGTACGTCAGCCCGGGTTCATCAGCCTGGGTTCATCAGCGAAGGCCCTGGACGTACGACGCGACGTTGCGCATGTCCTCTGGCGTCAACCGCTTGGCAATCGTGAGCATCATTGCTCCATTGCGGCTGGGTTGAGCCGGATTCTTCGCGCCGGAATATCGAGCACCGCTGGCGTAGTCGTTCAATTGCTTGACGACATAGACCGACTGCTGCGCGCGAAGTGCCGGGTACCCTGCTGCCAGGTTGCCCCGGCCGCCGGGACCGTGACAGGCGACACATGCGGGGATGTTCCTGGCCTTGTCACCACGTTTGTACAGCGCTTCGCCGGCCTGCCAGTACGACGGGTCAGCTTCGAGGCCCTGGGGCGTCTGCGCTTCGAAATAGACGGCGACGTCATTGATGTCCTGGTCGCTGAGCCCGGTAGCCATGGGCATCATGACGGGGTTGGCGCGCACCTGGGTCTTGAACAGTTTCAACTGTTCCGCAACATAGACAGCACTCTGTCCGGCCAGGCGCGGCCAATCGGGGCTGGCGCTATTGCCGTTAGGGCCATGGCATCCGGTACAGACCGCGGTTTTGGTCGCGCCGTCCTGAACCTTGCCGGTGGAAAAAGGGCTGTCGGGTGCAGCGCTCGTCTCTGCATAACTGAGCGTCGCGGCCAGCAGAGCGAGACCCGCCCAACCGGCCCTCATCATCTTCGCCATTGTTTTCTTTCCGCTTCGTCCCGTGGTGCGAGGGCGCGGAATTGTACACTACGAACGTGAGCCGATTTTCACAGGGTCGTTTTCTTCTCAGCGCCGCAGCACCGGGGCAGTTTCCTGCCGACTTGGGCGCGGAGGTCGCTTTCGTTGGACGCTCGAACGCTGGCAAGTCGAGCGCCATCAACGCAATCACCCAACGCCACGGGCTGGCGCGGACCAGCAAAACCCCTGGTCGCACGCGCCTGCTCAATTTCTTCGAGCTCGGGACGCATCAGCGCATAGTCGATTTGCCCGGTTATGGGTACGCCACGGGCCCCGAGGCGGAACGGGTGACCTGGCAGCCGCTCATTGACGCATTGAAGCCCCGAGCATCCCTTCGTGGCCTGTTCATGATTGTCGACTCGCGACGTGGCCTGACGGACGGGGACGATGCTCTGTTCGACTGGGCGGAGCCGCCCCTGCGAATTCACGTCCTGCTGACTAAGGCGGATAAGCTGAACCGCAGTGAAGGGGCCAAGGTCCTGCGAGAAACCCGCGCGATCATCGGCGATCGCGCCACGGCCCAGTTGTTCTCCGTTCCGGATAAGACCGGCATAGATGAAGCTCAGAAGCTGCTGGGGGCGTGGCTGGATGGTAAGGTGTTCACGGAGCGCCCTTGACTGCGCTCCAGCCGAAACCGGGCCGCCCGCCCTCGTAACGCTCCACACCAAAGAAAAAACCCCGATGACCTTGACCAGGCCACCGGGGCAGACTAACCCGGTACAGGTCTCATGAACCGGGTTACCCGCTCAGGGAGGGAAGCGGGGAGAGCTTGCAGCTCTCAGGTAATCAGACGCCTGCCGCTGCGGGAAGTTCCGAAATAATTTTCGAAAAAATTCTATCGATATCAGCGGCTTGGCTATGTCGTTGTGGTGTTTTTGCTACAGAAAATGCCAGCTGACATCGAAGCTGACGGCCTTCACGCCGTCGGTATTGCGGACGTTAAACTGCTCATATTCCAGCCTTAATCCGAGTGCGCCGAAGTGCGCCTGCGCGCCGCCGCCCCAGGCGAAATCAGTGCCGTGGTCATCGAGGGCAAAAAGAGACGAATTATCGTGGCCGTCGAGGGTCCACCGCGCAGCTCCCGCTTTGCCAAAAATATCTACAAAGGGCAGCGGCAAGGGGACGAAGCCCACTGCGAAGGCTGAGAAGGCATGGGCGTCGACGTGGGCGCGGTTGTTGAAATCATTGAACCCGAAGCGGTGCGATTCGCTTCCCAGGTCCATGTAATTGGCCTCAACGCCAAAAAAGGGAATGGGCCGGATACCGACGAAGGCCTTCCAGGCGGTGTTGTTCAGGTCAAAGTCACGTCCGGAGTCGAAAATGTTGTCGATGCGAGCTTGGCTGACTCCGGCTCCTATGTAGGCGTCGGGTAGCTGAGCGTAGGCGGCAGTTGCGCCGGAAAGCAGGGTCGCAGCGAACAGAAACTTGTGCATGGTGTCCTCGATTGTCGTCATGACTGAGGCCGCAGACTGAAGTCTGAAGCGCGCCCTCGTTGCGGGGGCGCGACACCCTTGCAGGCTGCGGTCTACTTACAGACGCCGCCTGCGCACCAAAGTTCCAGTTCTTCGAAATTCGCTGCCGATCGCTGCGCGATCTAGTGGGCTTCGTCCCAATTGGCACCCGTGCCGATGTCGACCCGCAGCGGGACGCGCAGCTCGCCGGCCGCCGTCATGCGTTCGCGTATTGCAGCCGCGACATCGTTCACGGCGTCAGCGCGAACCTCGAGCACCAATTCGTCATGTACCTGCATGATAAGACGCGCAGGGGTGTCCTCTCGTTGACACCAGGCATCCACGCTAATCATTGCCCGCTTGATGATGTCTGCCGCAGTCCCCTGCATCGGTGCATTAATAGCGGTGCGCTCGGCGTACTGGCGCGCCGCAGCTTTTCCGGCCCGAATGTCAGGGAGGTAGAGGCGCCGCCCGTAGACGGTCTCCACGAAGCCGGTCTCGCGTGCGCTGTGCCGGGTGTCGTCCATGAACCGCTTCACCCCGGGATAGCGCGCAAAATAACGCTCCACGTATCGCTGAGCAGAGCCCCGGTCGATGCCCAGCTGCCGAGCGAGCCCGAAGGGGGACATGCCGTAGATGAGTCCGAAGTTGATCGTCTTGGCCGTTCGGCGTTGATCCGAGGTCACCGAATCGAGCGGCACGCTGAATACTTCGGCCGCCGTGGCCTCGTGCACGTCGCGGTCCTCAGCGAATGCCGAGAGCAGACCCTCGTCCCCTGAAAGGTGGGCCATGATCCGCAGCTCAATCTGCGAGTAGTCGGCCGCCATGAGTACGTAGCCGGGCGGTGCAACAAACGCCTGACGGATGCGACGCCCTTCCGGTCGACGAACCGGAATGTTCTGCAGGTTGGGATCCGCCGAGGACAGCCTCCCCGTCTGCGCCACGGCCTGGTGGTAGGAGGTATGGATACGCCCGGTCCTGGCGTCCACCAACTCCGGCAGCTTGTCGGTGTAAGTGGATTTCAGCTTGGCCAAGGCGCGGTATTCGAGAATGATCCGGGGCAACGGATAGGAGAGCGCCAACTCCTCCAACACGTCTTCCGCCGTGGAGGGTTGGCCCGTAGGGGTCTTGCGCGTAACCGGTATCTGCAGCTTTTCAAACAGGATCTGCTGCAGCTGTTTGGGCGAGTCAACGTTGAACTCCGTGCCCGCTTCCTTGCGCGCCTGCAGCGTCAATTCCTGCAGTTGCGTTGCAAACTCGCGACTCTGGGCACGCAGCAACTCGCGGTCAACCAGCACGCCCCGATGTTCCATGCGCAACAGCACCGGCACCAGCGGTTGCTCCAACTCTTCATACAGCTTCTTCAGCTGTGGAAACGTTCCGAGTTGCGGCCACAGCGTGTGATGCAGGCAGAGTGTGATGTCTGCATCTTCCGCCGCATATTCCGCAGCTTTGTCCACGGGCACCTGATTGAAAGTGAGTTGCTTGGCTCCCTTGCCCGCGACATCCTCATAGGTGATTGTCTTGATGCCCAAATAGCACGCCGCCGTTGAATCCATGTCGTGGCGTGTCGCTACGCTGTTGAGGACGTAGGACTCCAGCATGGTGTCGAAGCGCATGCCGGCGAGCTCGACGTCGTGGTTGGCCAGAACATGCGCATCGTATTTCAGATGGTGGCCGATTTTGCCGCGCTCCGGATCCTCCAGGATGGGTTTGAGGGCGGCGAGTACCTTGTCGCGATCCAACTGTTCGGGCGCGCCCGCATAGTCGTGGCGCAAAGGAACGTACGCGGCGACGCCTCTTTCCAGGCCGAACGACACGCCTACGATTTCCGCCTTCATGTAATCGAGGCTGGTGGTTTCCGTGTCGAACGCGAACAGATCCGCCTTGCGCAGCAGTTCCATCCAGCGTTCGAGATCTTCCCATTGGGTGATGGTTTCGTATTTGCGCTGGACACCTTCCAGAGGCGATGGGGCTCCGGGGGGAAGCCTGCCTGGGGCAATGTGGAGTTGGTTGCCCGCCGCAACCGTGCCTTGGCCCGCTCCGCCCCCCGCGCCCGCCGCCGCCCCTGTTGCACCCGCCGCGCCAGGCCCGCCCGCTCCGGCCCCGATACCCGCGCCTACTGCTGCACCCTGCGCCCCGCCGGCACCTGCGCCCGTGGCCGCGCCGCCACGTCTGCCCCAACCAGCCCCGGCTTGCTCCGGCCCCGCGTCGGGCGCCCCGCCGTCCAACTGTTTCAACAGCGAGCGAAACTCATACCGTGTGTACAGCTCGCGCAACTGGCCGGTGTCAGGCTCTGTTGGTGTGAGTTGATCGTGCGCGAGCGGCAGATCCAGCTCCGTATGAATGGTTGCGAGCTTCTTGGACAACTCCAGGGTTTGCAGCCCCGCACGCAGGTTCTCGCCCACCTTGCCACTGATTTGCGCCGCGTTCGCGACGAGGTTGTCGAGTGTCTGGTACTGCCCCAGCCACTTCGCCGCCGTCTTGGGACCGACTTTCTCAATGCCTGGAATGTTGTCCGAGCTGTCGCCTACGAGCGCGAGGTAGTCGATGATCTGCTCGGGGAAGACATCGAATTTGGCCTTCACGCCGGCACGGTCCAGCACTGAGTTGCTCATGGTGTTGATGAGCGTGATCGAGCCATCGACGAGCTGAGCCATATCCTTGTCGCCGGTGGAAATGAGCACCGACTTGCCAGCCTTCGCTGCCCGACACGCCAATGTTCCGATGACGTCGTCCGCTTCGACGCCCTCAATTCGCAGAATCGGCAACCCTTGCGCGCGGATGATCGACAACAGAGGCTCAATCTGCGAGCGCAGATCATTTGGCATCGGCGGCCGATTGGCCTTGTACTCGGCAAAGAGATCATCGCGAAAGGTCTTGCCCGATGCATCGAAGACCACCGCAATGCACTTCGGCTGATACTCCTTCACAAACTTGAGCAGCATGTTCAACACGCCCAGGACGGCGCCTGTCGGTTCACCACGCGAGTTGCTGAGCGGGGGCAGGGCGTGAAACGCCCGGTAGACATAAGACGAGCCGTCGACGAGAACCAGGTCGGGAGAAGTGGTCATGGGATAGGCCAACGCGGGGGGACAATAAGTATATCGCTTGACCGCGCTGCTAACTGAACCTTGCCTGTTCTAGACAGGCCGAGCCGCGTAGGCTCGATTCCGTTGCCCGCTTCGCGCTTCGTCTGCGAGCACCTGCACCAGAAGGTCTTCTTCTGGGCATGCATCTCTCGCATCCACGCGCAGGTCCCGGTTGTCACAACCGGCCAGCTGGCGAAGACCCTCCGCCGGCAAATTCCGTGCGGCATTGATGTCGCGGTCGTGGCAGGTCCCGCATTTCGGGCACGCCCACTGTCACTCATCGAGCCGCAACTCATCGAGGGTGTACCGGCATTCCGAGCACCTCTTGCTCGAGGGATACCAGCGATCCACCGTCTCCAGGATCTTGCCGTACCAGTCTGCGCCGACGCGCGACCCATCAAGGGCTTGTTCCGCGCATGAGTAGTCGGGGCTCTCCCCGCTACTACTTCGGCGGCGTTTGCGAGTTGTCCTTGTTGTTCTTATTCCCCGTCTGCCCCGACCCTGTCGCCTGCGTGGCAGGGTCTATGTCCTGCCTCAACGTATCGGACGGTGAGGCTTCGGACGGAGTTGATGGCAGCGTCGTGCCGTCCTGTGGCGACGACGATTGGTTCGTCGTCTGCGGTGTGCTCGCGGGCGGAGCGCTGGATCCTGCCGGCCTTGTAACAACGGTCCCGTGGCGAGGCGGCAGGTACAACGCGCCCTTCTGCCCGCACGCGGCCGTCAGCGCGAGCGGCAGAACCGCGGCGAAACACAATGCCACGCGCCTCACGGGCCCACCGGTCGTCGGTCACGCAGCGCCAACCAGCCACGAACGACCCGATAGATCACCCAGATACCCACCAGAGCAAGCCCGCCGGGCAACGTGGCGAATCCAACAATCACAATCATCAGCGGAAGTGACAATGCCCAAACGATGAGAGACCACAGCAAGGCGAACCAGAACGTCCGGATCTGCCAGCTGAAATGCGCCTCCAGAAATGTCCCGCGTGCATCGGCCTGTCGCGCATAATTCATGATCACCGCCACAATCGACGGCAGCCCGAAAATGAAACTCCCGACAATCGTCACGGGAGATGTGAGGCCAATCAACACCGAAAACGAATGCAACGCATAGATGACGTGCGTGTAGGAAATCAGCGAGGCATCGGCCTGCCGCACCGGAACCGTCACGCTGGGGTTTGAGCTGTCGACCATAGCTGCTACTCCACTATAGCTCATATTTATGGCACGGCCTTCGGCCTGTCGACAACGGCAATGGTGAGACGCGAAACACACACGAGCTTATCCTCCTCGTCCCGGATCTCGATGTGCCAGACGTGGCTGCGCTTCCCTATGTGGTAGGGGCGTGCCGTTGCGGTTACGATCCCGGACGATACGGGTCGGAGATGGTTGGCATTGATCTCCTGTCCCAGGCAAACGTACAGCTTCTGATCCACGCAGAGGGTGGCGGCCGTGCTTCCAACGGTCTCGGCCAGCGCAACAGATGCCCCGCCATGCAGAACGCCCATTGGCTGATGCGTCTTGGGGCTCACTGGCATCGTGGCCCGAAGAAAATCGGGTCCAATTTCCGTCACCTGAATGCCGATGGTATCGGCGAGGGTTCCCCGCGTGTGCTCTCGAAGTTGCTCGACCGAAGTCTGGATGCGCCAAATACTCATGGCGCGTAGTCTACCGCTACCCTTGCGTCTGCGCCTTGAGTCCGCGCGGACTCGGAGCCGCTGATGACCGAATATGTGTTCGTCCCACCCCCGATTCCAAGCGTCGAAATCGCTGGAACCCGGCAACGTTTTCCGGTGCACCGGATTTATTGCGTCGGACGAAATTATGCAGAGCATGCGCGTGAAATGGGCAACGATCCGAAGGCGGATCCGCCCGTTTTCTTCACCAAGCCGGCGGACGCGATCGTAGCCAATGGAGTTGCGGTGCCGTATCCGCCACGGACCGACAACTTTCACTACGAGGTAGAGCTCGTCGTGGCGGTTGGTGGTGCGGGACGAAATATCGCTGCCGCGCAGGCGTTCGGTCACGTGTTCGGCTACGCCGTCGGTAATGATCTGACTCGGCGTGATCTGCAGGGAGCGTCGAAGAAGAAGGGCTTGCCTTGGGACACCGGTAAGGCGTTCGATGCCTCCGCTCCCATTGGTGCCATTCGCCCTGCCTCGCTGGGTCACATAGTACGTGGACGAATCTGGCTCAACGTCAACGGGGAGACCCGTCAGCAATCCGATATCTGCGAGATGATCTGGAGCGTCTCAGACATCATTGCTGAGTTGTCCACCCTGTTTGAGCTGCGAGCGGGTGATTTGATCTACACCGGCACACCCGCGGGAGTGGGACCGCTCAAACCGGGAGACCGGATCGAATGCGGCATCGACGGCTTGGAGTCATTGAGCAACACCATCGTTGCCTTCTGCGCAAAATGAAACTTTACAACTACTTCCGCAGCTCCGCGGCCTTTCGCACTCGCATTGCGTTCAATCTGAAAGGAGTGCAGTGCGAGACTGTGGATGTTGACTTGCGCGCGGCTGCCAATGACCATCAAAAGCCCGAATACCATGCCGTGAATCCACAGGGCTTGGTGCCTGCCCTGGTCATTGAAGACACCACGGTGGCGCAGTCTCTGGCAATCATCGAGTACCTCGAGGAGGTTTATCCCGAGCCTCCACTGATGCCGCATTCGCCTGTCGACCGCGCGCGTGTCAGGGCCATGGCGCTTGCGGTCGCTTGCGATATGCATCCGCTGAACAATTTGCGCGTCCTGAACTTTCTGCGCTCGCCGCTCGGCCACGACGAAGAAACTATCAACGCCTGGTACCGCCATTGGATCGCGGTTGGATTCAGCGGGTTGGAGCAGGAGGCCCGTCGTGCAACTGGCGATGGGCGCCACATGTTTGGGTCGACGGTCACAATCGCTGATATCTACATCGTGCCGCAGATGTACAACGCGCGGCGCTTCAAGTGCGATGTTGAACCGTATCCAACGTTGCGCGGAATCTGCGCGCACCTCGAGTCGCTGCCGGCATTTGCAAAAGCGGTCCCCGAGGCACACCCTAGCGCTGCCTGCTAGCGCTGCCTGCTAGCGCTGCCTGAGGCTGATCGTTAGCGTGGTTCGGGGAACCGCGGTCCCCGACCCTACGTTGCTTCTACAATGCCGGTCGGTGGAGCGGTTATGACTGATTCCGAACACCTGGTGCACATGGCCAACGACATTGGCAACTTCTTCCGTGCCAATCCCGACCATGACGCTGCCGTGCTCGCTATTTCCAATCACATCAAGAGCTTCTGGACGCCCAAGATGCGCAAAAAGCTCATTGCGGACATGCATGGGGGCGATGAGGAGTTGGACGAGCTGCCGCGGGAAGCGTTACGGCTGCTGAAAGAGCACCCGGATTTCAAACCGAAGCAATTGCCCGAGGGCGGCCCTGAGGGTGGCGGCGACGCGGGATAGCTCAACGCCTGGGTTAGGAGCCTGTCTGACTCATGTTCGCCTGCTGCGGCCGGCCCGCAGCGGCATCTTTTTGCGATCCTTTCACTTACATAGTATCGACTATGCGCGCGAAACGATCGCAAAAATCTGCTCGCTGGGGGCCGCCCTCGCGACGGCGCCCATTAGTCAGACAGGCTCCTAAATGCGCGGGACTTCCGCGATGGTAAATTTGATCGGCTTGGTGGTCGTCGGGATCGCTGCCATGAGATGGCTCGGAACGTACATCGCAATGCACATGTGACCGGGCTTCTGGTGGATGTGCTCGATTTCGAGACTCACCTCGTTGGCGTCCTCGCGTACGTGGGCAAGTTTGTACCCGTCGCAAGCAGCGCCCCCACCGACCCAGGCGACCACCATCCGACGTTTGAAGTTGACCTTCGGCGGGCGGCCATCAGCATGGAGGTCAGACCAGATCTTCTCGAAGGTCTTCACATCCCGAGCGTAAAGTAAACCCGTCTGCTGCTGACCAGCGGCTTTGCCGGTCGCCAGAACCGTGAACGGCACCGCCTTGGAGTTGCCTGTCGAGGGGTCTGTGGCTGATAGTGCCGGTGGCGCGATCAGGCAGGCAGCAACCAGCAATGGAACGTACAGCAGGCGCATCAGTCACCCTCGAGCTTCGCGCCAACCCGGCGATACGCCTCGCGAAACGGAATGCCTTCCACCACCACCAGCCGATTCGCTTCCTCAGCCGCGTGAATCGCCGGATCCAACTTGATGCGTTCCACGCGAAACTGCATCGCATCAATAGCCGGCGGCAGAATGTCCAACGTCTGCAACGCGATGTCGATGCTGCGAAATAACGGGAATTTCAGCAGCTGCAGGTCGCGTTGGTAGCCCGAAGGCAGCTTGGCAAAAATCCCCAGCGCCTCCGTCAAACATCCCAACGCCGTTGCCGAGCGGCCGCGGATCAGCTCGAACACATCGGGATTGCGCTTCTGCGGCATGATGGACGAGCCGGTGGTGAAGGCATCCGGCAACGCCAGGAAGGCAAACTCCCGGGTGTAAAAGAGAAGCACGTCGGCAGCGAACCGACCGAGATCCTGTACGAGCAGGGAGATCTCAAACAACAGATGCGCTTCCGCCTTGCCGCGCGAAAGCTGCACAGCCGTCACAGGCTCCTGCGTGACATCAAACCCGAGCTTCAAACGAGTAGCATCGCGATCCAACGGCAAACCGGGGGTGCCATACCCGGCTGCAGATCCCAACGGGCTCTTACCAACCCGCCGCTGTACCTGCCGCAACCCTTCAGCGTCGTCACGGATCTCAGCCGCGAAACCGCCCGCCCATAGAGCCACGGAACTGGGCATCGCCTGCTGCATATGCGTATAGCCCGGGAGCACCGTTCCAGTCTCTCGCGCAGCCAACCGATCCAACGCATCGACAACATGCGCAGCCCCTGTCCCCAGCTCCTCGATGGCATCACGCAGGTACAGTCTGATCGCGGTCAACACCTGGTCGTTGCGCGAGCGCCCAAGATGAACGCGGCCGCCCGCAGCCCCGATTCGTTCGGTCAAGCGCTTTTCCAGCGCCGTCTGGCCATCTTCATCTTCCAGCGAGATGTGCCATTCGCCGCGAGCGTGTTCCTCGCCGAGGGCGGTCAGGCCGAAGCGGATTACGTGCAGATCGTCGGCCGAGAGGAGTTTCTGCGCATGGAGCATCTCGACATGAGCAAGTGATGCCGCGATGTCATAGCGCACGAGCCGCTCATCGAGCGCATAGTCTTCGCCAGCCGTGTACTGCAACACACGGCCGTCGAGTGGCGCGCCCTTGTCCCACAAGCGGCTCATGAGTAGCTCAGCTACCGGCTGCAGCTGTCTGCTGCTCAGCAGGGCTGAGAGCGTTGACATCGGCAACAATCAACGTTCCGGTTCCCTCGTTCGTAAATACTTCCCCGAGAATTCCTTCAGGGGATTTGTACGACACGACGTGAACGCGACGGACTCCACCATGGATGGCGTTCTCGATGGCCTTTGCCTTCGGCAACATGCCTTCCACGATCCGCCCTTCTTCGCGCAGGCGCTCGAGCCCGCGGAGGTCGGTGTATGAAATCAGGGACGTTGGATCCTCGACGCGCTCCAGAATGCCGGGGGCGCCCGTGCAGAGGATCAGCTTCTCGGCCCCGAGTGCTGCGCCAATCGCTGCGGCAACCGTGTCCGCGTTGATGTTGAGCAGCACACCCGTTTCGTCCGCAGACAACGGGCTGACGACCGGCATCAGTCCATTGTCGAGCAGTTTGCGAATGACTGTTGTGTCGATGCCGTCGATGTCACCGACGAAGCCGTAGTCAACCGTTTCGCCGGTCGTCGCAATCTTCACAGGCGGGCGTCGGTGAGCACGCACGAGGCCGGCATCGACACCACTGATTCCAACAGCGTCAATGTTGAGATCCCGGCACATTCCCAGGATGCGCGTGTTGATCAGGCCGTTCAGCACCATAGCCGCTACGTCGATGGCCTTCTGGTCGGTCACGCGCCGACCCTCGACCATGCGCGCCGGTATCCCGAGCGCTTCCGAGATCTCAGTGGTCTGCGGACCCCCGCCATGCACCATGACGACCCGCACTCCGAAGTAGTGGAGGATCGCGATCTGCTCGATCAGTACCCGGGTGGCATCGGTATCACCGAATACACCACCGCCGGCCTTCACAACGAAGGTCTTGCCCTTGTACATGCGGATATAGGGAGCGGCGCTCTTGAGCGCCCGGATGGCAAGAGTCTGTTCGCCTCGATGCATGATCATTGTGTTACCTCAAACTCCTTTGAGCAGTTGATAAAGCACGGCCGTTTGCACGACCAGTCGGTTAAAAGCCTCGCGTTGCACGATGCTGCGCGGGCTGTCGAGCACTTCGTCGGCCACGGCGGTGTTCCGTCTCACGGGTAGACAATGCATGAGGCGGCAATCGGGTGCCGTATTCGCAAACCAGTCGTTCCTGACACACCATCCCAGAAGCTCGGCGCGCAGCTTGGCATCCCCTGCCGTGTCACCGTAGCAGCTCGTTGAGCCCCATTCCTTTGCATAAATGACATGGGCGCCCTGGAGCGCATCCTTCCGATCCGCCGTCTCACGAACCGACCCGCCGGACTCAGCCGCAGCCCGACGCGCCTTGGTCATGACCGCGGGAGGCAGAGCGAATCCCTCCGGCCTGAGCACGATCACTTCCATCCCGCGCATCGCTGCCATGTGCACGGCCGCCGAAGGCACAGCCAATGGCAAGGCGCGCGGATGATACGCCCACGAGAGAACAAACCGGCCGCCTTTTGGCACCTCGAGGTCGTCCATCGTCTTCCAGTCCGCCAGCGCCTGGCACGGGTGATTGGTGGCCGACTCCAGGTTGATGAGCGGCTTGTCCACCAGCTCAGCCATGGCCGAGAAATTCGTCTCCGCCAGGTCATAGGCGAGGTCTTTCCCATCCGCGAAGGCCCGGATACCGAGCGCGTCGCAGTAGGAAGCGAGAACCGGAATTCCTTCGCGGATGTGCTCGGCGGCAGCCCCGTTCATGACGGCGCCGAGCTTACTCTCCAGCTGCCACGTTCCCTGGCCCGGGGTGATCACGAAAGACGTGCCCCCGAGCCGTGCCATTCCCGCCTGCATCGAGGCGAGCGTGCGCAACGACGGATTCAGGAACAGCAGTCCCAGGATCTTGCCCGCCAGTGCCCGCGGCTCCGGACTCGTCTCGAGTCGCCGCGCAAGCTGCAACAGAGCGCTGACCTCGGCGCGCTCGAAGTCGGCAAGATCCAGGAACCGCTTCATGCAGGCAGATCCGCCAACGTATCCCGCAGCATGTCCACCTGTTCCTCCTGCAGGATGAACGGCGGCAGCAGCCGCAGAATGTTGGGATCCGTGGCCGTGCCGGCGAGAATGCCGCATTCCAACAGCTCGGCCTGGATTTCCTTCGCTGGACGGGTCGTGCGCAATCCGGTCAGGAAGCCGGCGCCCTGATGTCCCGTGACCGGACCCACTATGCAGGTCTGCCGGATGTAACTACCTACACGGCGGACGCGCTCGAGCAGGTTTTCAGTCTCAATCGCCTCGATGACGGCTTCAATGACCGCACAGGCCATCGGACCGCCACCGAACGTCGTGCCCAGCAGATCGAGCTTGAATGCTGCCGTGACTTTTGCGTTGGTCAGCAGTGCCGCACACGGAAAGCCGTTGCCCAGCGCTTTGGCCGTCGTGATCATGTCAGGCATAACGTCGTACAGATTCGCCGCGAATGGATAACCAACACGGCCCATTCCGCACTGCACCTCATCGAATATCAGCAGCGCCCCGACTTCGTCGCATCTCTTGCGCAGCGCTTGCAGGAATTCCTTGCTGAGATCCACGGCTCCTGCGAGGCCTTGAACGGGCTCAACGATAACCGACGCAGTTTCCTTGGTCACGAATCCAGGAATGGCGTCGACGTTGCTACGGGGAATGAAGCTGACATCGAAGGGCGTGCGCGGGTAGCTGTACCACTTCTGTTGAGCACCCCACGTTACGGCGCCAGCGCCAGCAGTGCGGCCGTGGAAACCGCCGACAACCGCGCACACCTGCGAGCGGCCGGTCATTTTGAAGCCGAGCTTGAGGGCATTCTCGTTGGCTTCGGCACCGCTGTTGACGAAGAACACGCTCGTCATCGGCAACTTGGAAAACCGTAGCAACCGCTCGGCCGCGCGGGTTCGCACCTGCATGGCAACGGCATTCGACTGGAAGTTGCAGGATTCGGCCTGCTTGGCCAGAGCACGCGTGAAGGCGGGATGGCCGTAACCGAGTCCGGCTACCGCATGGCCGCCATACAGATCGAGCACGCGCTCGCCGCGGCTGTTCGTGAGCCAGACCCCTTGGCCTGACACGACTTCGATGGGGTACTGTGCAAATACGGGCGCAAGCAGGTCGTTGCCGGCCGTTGTCGGCCGAGATGCTGGGATCGGTGGGGTCATGGTTCTCGCTTCAGGTCCATCCGGGCGCAGGAGCCGTGAGACCCGAGGTCTCGGCCAGGCCGAATATCCGGTTCATCCACTGCACAGCGCCGCCCGCTGCACCTTTGTTCAAGTTATCCACTACACACATGACAGCGACGGTTCGGCCGTTCGCCACAGCGGACAGATGTGCGTAGTTGCTCGTAGCAACTTCCTTTACACGCGGAGCCTGGTCGGTCACCCGAATGAAAGGACAGTTTGCATAAAATTCGCGCAGCGCCCCCAGTACCTTCGGTGTATCCACCGAGGTTTTGAGTGACGCCTGCACGGTGACGTGAATGCCTCGTGCAAACGGCCCGGAGTGCGGCACGAAGGCAAAGTCAGCTTCGACGCCGGAAGCCGCCCGCGCGCAGGCTGCAATTTCCGGCGCATGACGATGAGTCAGTGCGTTGTAGGAGTATAGGTCGCTGTGCCGAACCGGGTGATGGGTACCCTCGGTCGGCTTCCGCCCGGCGCCCGTGCTACCTGTAACGCCGGAAACAAACAACGTGGGTGACGTGATGCCCGCAGACAGAAGCGGGACACTGGCCAGCAATGTAGCGGTGGCGAAGCAGCCTGGATGAGCGACGTGAGTCGTTTCCAGCTTCTTCAGGTGCTCGGGCACCGCGCACGTAAATTCGGCGATTCTTTTTGGCGCGCCATGGGCGTGTTTGTACACAGCCTCATATGCCTCGGCTGAGGAGTAGCGAAAATCTGCTGAGATGTCGACGACTCGCGGGCGCGTGCCAGCCTTTGCGGCGACACCGAGTAATGAGTCGATGAGCGCGGCTGACACGCCGTGCGGCGCCGCTGAAAACACGGCTGATTGCGGGGATTCTGCGAGGAGGCGTTCAATGTCCCCTTGCGATTTGAAGCGCACGTCAGCGTAGGCGCTTGCAAGGTGGGGGAATGCTTTCGTCACGTTCTCGCCGGGCTGGCTGTCTGACATGACAGCAGCCAGCTCGAACTGCGGGTGCCCGGCGATCAGGCGCAACAATTCGCCCGCCACGTAGCCGGTTCCGCCCAGAACGATGGTTGGGATTCGCGTTGTCATTGCGGGGTCTTCAGGCCAATGGCCTCGATCACGCGATCGCCGAGCGCCGCGCCGTTCGTCATGGCGTTGAAGGCGCAGACACCCAGTTGATCTGTGATGATGTCAACACCGACCTGGTTGTCAGTCGACGGCCCCGTGACGACGCAGGGCTCGATGCCGAAGCGCTCGCGCAACAGCTTGACGCCGCCCCAGGCAGCCACGGGATCATTCGCCGACAGAATGACGCCCGTCAGTGCGGCTCGGATGTCGGGGCATTCGAGGATCGCGTCGACTCCATATGTGCCGAGGATGCCGTCGCCGAGCTCGAACACGATCGCATCGGGTTTGCCGGCAGACAGCTCGGTCAACATGGTGCGCGTGAGTGCCGGACCGTTGATCTTCGTGGTCGTCACGATGCCCATGTCGGTGAAGATCATGGAATTCCGTGCGCCCGCGTCTTCCATAGCGAGGATATCGCGCCGCAGGGAAACACCCGTCGCCTTGAATGCATCGATAGTGAATCCGCGGTGACGCATCCGGCTGATCACCGCACAGGCCGCGGCGGTCTTTCCTGCTTCCATACAGGTACCTGCGAGCGCGACGACCGGCACCCCGCGAGCTTCCAGCTTCGCTTCAAAGTCGAGCCGCTTGTGACCCACGCGGGCGGGAACGCCGATGCGCTCGCCGAGGTAGGGAAAGTGCAGCACGCCGCCGATTACGCGGCAATCGAAGGGCTTGCCTTTGTCAGGGTTTACCGAATCGCAGACGCCCAGAACGCCACCGATGTTGAGCATCTGGATGATGTCGCCCGGCTGGACCGACGGCGGTATGTGACCGGAGTAGCCGAACAACGCCTTGCGATGGCCCAACGCCCCGACGACGATGTCGCCCTTGCCGACTTTGGCCATGCGGCCACTGGTCAGCTCCAGCGTGTTGTAGTTTGACTTGTTGGTCAGTACTTCAACCGCGACGACGACGCCTTCTTCCGCGGGAATATCCGTGGACACCCGCACTTCATGCGACAGTCCGCAGGCCTGCGTTACCGAGGCAACCTTGTCGACGACGATACTTCGCATTCCACTAGTCATCCCATTGGCCATGTTCATGCGTCCTTAGCGCGTTCGCCCGCACGTCGTGCAAACACGCCGGTCAGCGAGACAATCTTGGAGAAACCCAGGGCATCCGTTGGAGTCCACTCGCCCACCGCCTCGCCGTACACGCCCTTCGACGCGGCCATCAGCGAGTAGGGTGACTCAACACCTTCAATAAAGAGACTTCCCGGCCGAAACAGCACGTGAACATCCCCGGTCACGCGCTCCTGCGACGACACAAGCAGCGCTTCGATATCGCGGCACACTGGATCCAGAAGCTGGCCTTCGTGCACCAGGTCGCCATAGGGCTGTGCAACCAACTCCTTGATACGCTGCTGACGGCCCGTCAGAACGAGCTTCTCGAGCTCGCGGTGTGCGGTGAGCAACGTCTCGGCGGCAGGTGCCTCGAAAGCGACGCGGCCCTTGGTACCAATGATGGTATCGCCAAGATGAATTCCGCGACCTACGCCAAAAGGCGCGGCGACCGATTCGAGGGACTCGATCACCTGTACCGGTGACATCGGCTTGCCATCGAGCGCCACCGGTCGGCCCCGCTCAAATGAAATGACATGCTTTTCCGGCGCGCGCGGGTTCGTGAACGCATCGCGCGTAAGGACCCACGCGCTGTCGGGAATACTCCCCGCCGACGTGAGAGTCTCCTTACCGCCGATCGTGACACCCCACAGACCGCGGTTGATTGAATAGGCGGCACCAAAGGGCGGCACCGGCAGGTTGCGCTTCTGCAGATAGTCGAGCTCATCCTGCCGCTTGAAGGCCTGGTCGCGAACGGGTGCGAGCACTTCGAGATCGGGCGCCAGGGTTCGAAGGGCCACTTCAAACCGCACCTGATCGTTGCCTGCCGCAGTACAGCCATGCGCAATCATGTTAGTGCCCAGTTCCCGCGCCATCCGCGCCATGGTCTGTGCCTGCATGACACGTTCCGCACCGACGCACAGCGGATAGAGCTGCCCGCGTTTGACATTGCCCATGATCAGGAAGCGCAGCACCTGCTCAAAGTAGTCGGCGCGCGCGTCAATTTGATGATGCTCAATAGCACCGAGCGAGCGCGAGCGTTCCGCCAGTGTTCGCGCTGCCGCTTCGTCAATCCCGCCCGTATCGACGGTGACGGTGATTACGGGCCGACCCGTATTCTCCGCGACCCAGGGCACGAGGAACGAAGTGTCGAGCCCACCGGAGTAGGCGAGAACAATGGGCTTGGAGCCCGCGTGAGCGGCGGTGTGAGGCATGATTTTTTAAGCGACTCGGAAGATCGATTGCAGGCGGCCGAGCAGCTCGTCCTGCGCACGGGAATTGACGGTGGCAATGAATATGGTGTCGTCACCAGAAATCGTGCCTGCCACCTCAGGCCATTCAGCCTTGTCGATGGCAACGGCGACGCTCTGGGCGGCACCCACAGTGGTCTTCAGAACGGTGAGCGACGGACCGGCCCGCTTCAGGCCGCGCACGAACTGCGCGAGCGTGCCGAAATCCCCGGTGGCACGAGTGAGGTCATCGGGAGGTAAAACATAGCGCCCGCTTGCTTTCAACACGCCCATGTCGCGCAGATCGCGGCTCACAGACGATTGTGTGACTTCGTGCCCTTCCTTCTTCAACAGGCGCACGAGGTCTTCCTGCTTGCGGACAAAGCCCGCTTGCAGGATGCGCACAATGGCGCTGCGACGGTCGTGTTGTTGAGTATCGTTGAGCACTTATGCATAAACGAGCGCATAAAGGGGCGCGTATTGTGCATATTCATGCGAGTGTGGTCAATAGTGCCCGCGGTTAATTTTTTATTTCACAGGCCCAAAAATGGTTGTGCCCGGACGCGACGGCGAGATCTTTCGCCGCGCCTGCATAAATACACGAATGGTGCATAAACTTGCAGCGCTTGCGGGGTCGCCGCGCCGTAATGGCGCGAACCGCGCTGGTGCCGTCGGTTGATATCGCGCGCGCATCGAGGAGACTCGACTGCTGCACCGCAATCTGGCGGATACTTCGGCCGAACTATGTAAACGAGCCGGGAGAGCCACCATGCCACGCAATATTGCCTCAGCCAGTCGTTGGCAGTTGCCGGCGGCAAGCCGTTGGCGGACTACGCCCGGTTGGTGCTTGCCGGTGGCATGTTCGCTGCTGCTCGCGTTCTGCCTTACGGCTGCGGCTGCGGCTGCCGGCTCGATCGATGCCGTATCTTCGAAGGATGCTGCGGGCGGTTTGCGCGCCGCGATCTCCCAGGGCATCGACAAGGCAATCGCCCAGCTCGGCGCGCCCAACGGGTTTCTCAGCAACCCGAAGTACACCATCCCACTGCCGTCGGCTCTCGAGAAAGCGGACCGTGCACTGCGGATGATCGGCATGTCCGGCGATGCGGACCAACTCAAGGTCGCCATGAACCACGCTGCGGAAATGGCCGTAGCCGACGCCAAGCCCGTATTCAAACAAGCGGCGCAGAAAATGACCGTCGCCGATGCCAAGGGCATCCTGGCCGGCGGCGAAACCTCGGCGACTCAATACTTCCGCCAGGCCACCACCGCCCAGCTCACCGCCCGCTTCAAGCCGATCGTCGCCCAGGAGACCGCGAAGCTCAAACTCCACGAGATGTATGATCGTTACGCAGGCAAAGCCGCGCAGGTGGGCCTCATCAAGTCCGAGGATGCCAACCTCAACGACTACGTCACCGCGAAGGCGCTGGACGGCCTGTTCGGCGAGATAGCCGAGGAAGAGCGCGCCATCCGCAAGGATCCCATGGGGCAGGCGAGCTCACTGATCAAGAAAGTTTTCAGCGCGTTGTAATCAACACACGGCTTTACGAGGCTCAAATGCAAGAAGACGCCGGCTCCGCTACACCCAGCGCACAACACGATTGGTTCATTCAGTCGCTCGTCAACGTCGCGAATGTTGCTCCACTGAGTTTTGGTGTGACGTTGCAGGTCAGTGGGCTGTTGGTATCAGGGTACCTCGTGAGCGGCAAGGCGTTCTTCGAGGCGACCGGTCAACAGATCGTCAGCGGGCTGGTACAGAACGCAGCACTGGCTGACCAGATGCGCAAGATGTTTGCCACGTTCGAATCCGCCTACCCCAACGATCCCACCCGGACCGACCGCCCCGTCCCGCAGTTTGTCCACCTGCAGAACGCGCGTTTCTACAGCACCGATGGCACTCCGGTGCCCAGCAATGCAGGGGTCTGGTGGCGTGGCAGGATTTCGCAGATCAGTGGGATCGTTATTGGGATTCTGGGGGTGGGGGAGTAGTGGCGCCTCGGACTTTGCTTGTTGGATTTGGCGGCCGGGCGACACGGTGCGAAGCTGGTTCGGTGGTTGATGAAAAGCGTAAAAAAATGCTGCCATTGCGGCTCGTCGGACTTTGATTATTGGTTTAGGCCTATCAACGCCGCGCATTTGCGATTGTCGACGGCGTGCTGCCCGCCCCTCATGTTTTGGGTGCCCAGCCGTCGAACCACCCACGCGCGCGGGCAGTTCAACGGCTGTCTACACGCTCGTGCGTTTTACATAAGTCAATCCGATTGGCCGAACAGTCTCCCGCGCGGCTATCGCCAAACCACCCGTTCCCACCGAATTCAGCGATTTACCCCGCCTGCGCGCCCTTCACGCGATCCAATGCCTTCAGCTCCATCGCCAGCATCTGCACCCCGTGCAAGCGCGCCATCTCGAGCGCACGGACTTCGCCTGAGATCCCCGCTTCCAGCAATTCGCGCCAGACTCGCGTCCGTCCGGGCCACCGAGGTCGCAACCAACCCGCGTGTTGGTCCGCAAGATCCGTCATCTGCCGCATCGAACAAGTGCGCAACAGCGCTGCACAATGCGCAGGCATCCCCAGGAAGAGCGGCGCTCCCAGCTGCTGGGTCTGTACGATGTACCAGGAGTTGGTGAACACTTGCCGCGCCACTCGGGTAACACCGGGCGCCGTGAAAAACCTGCTATAGACGAACGGCGCCGGCTCGCGATCGTGCACCCCGGTCCGGGCACTTGCCTGTTGGTCGCTGAGCACCTGCCATCGATAGGGGTCGCAGAAACCCGCGTCGATCAGCAGGCAGGGACAGGCGGCCGCCCGCCTCCGTGAAGTACTATCAAGTTGACTCCATAAGTCCACGAGCTCCCTGAACATCGGCGGATTCGGCGAAACGGGTTGCAGGGCCTGCTGCGCCAGCAGTTCCAAACACAACTCGTTCAACTCCGTCAATATCGTCAGGACATCGCCGCCGGCCGACGGCGGTTCCCAGTCGTTGAGATTGCCGTCCGAGCCTCTCGCCACTTCCTTGTTTTGCCACATGACACGCCTCCCTTCGTATTGCCAATCCTCGCCCAGGTTCCGCTCCGATACAGCCCCGCATTTGGTCAAAAAAACCCAAATTTGTCCCAGTTGTTTTTTGGGAAAATTTTCCCAAAACTGTAGTTGTATCGGTAGCACACAGGAAGTGTCATGCGAATCTCGGATGATCGCTACAGCCGCGAGCGGCTATCCCTCGACCTGGCACTCAGGTTTTTGCGCCATGAGGCGCGCACTCAGACCATTCGGAAATGGACCGGTCTGACAGACGACCGAATCCGGAATCTGTACCGCTCCTACATGAGGCGCGGTGCACACTTTGTTCCGCGTCACCGCGGCAAGTCGCCCCATCAAGTGGCGTATTTTTCGCGCTCACTTCGAGTGCAATGGGAAACGGCTCAACTCGCCAGCATGTTGAGTCTTTTCAACGTCGTTCCCGCGCAGCCGAGTCCGGAGCTGGGCGCCTCATTACCCAACGTGGCCCGCGGCGAGAAACTCTGCTACGCATTTGAGATGTTTCAGACGACGATTCCCGAGTCGCAGATCTCGTTCGAACACTCGGTTTTTCTGGCTATAGCACTCGCCCGCGGCGACCAGCTCAAACTCGGCGGATGCCGGGAGTGTGGTGGGTTGCTCGTGGTCGAACGCCTTCCGGTGCGTGACCGGCGGTGCCTCTATTGCGCGAGTCCTGCGGGGAAATAGTGGCCTCAGCTCCGGTTCCGTGCGGCGGTCCGCCGCTGAAGCCGCTGCGTGCGCTTTTAAAGGGCGCCTCGCGGCAGTGATCACCGGGGGCTGAGCCGACCGCGACAGTGGCCCGTGAGGAACGCGTTGTGCGACGTCCGCGCGCTGACAGATATCCGCTGCCATGGCCGACGTCTGCCTGGCGCAGGCGCCCACCGTCACGACCGGCGCGGATCCGCATAGCGCGAAGTCCGCAATGGTGGCAGACGTCCGCCATGACGATGGCTGCGTGGCACGCGGTCTGCCGTTGCGACCGGCCTCGCTCCGTGGCGACACCGGCGGCTTCTACTGACGCCGGTCCACATACGGGTGGCATAGAATCGGCAATGCCGCCCATCGCGCGTCCACGCGCCTCCCACCCGCCACCACATCCTCGCGCGTCAGCCGCGACAGCCACCGTCACCGACCGCTCGCGAGACGCCCGCGCCGGCAACCACCGCTGCGCAACCCCCCGCCGCAGACCCAAACAGCAATCCCACAGCAACCTTCTCTTCACCCGTGTGCTCTACAATGAAGCAGTTTCCACGCAAAGCTCCGCTCGCCCATGGACCCAATTCGGCCCAATTTCTTCGCTGGTCCCTACATTGATCGCCGCGCCGATGCGCGCGAAGAAGCCGGCTGGCCGGCCTCTGCGCTCTCCGACCCGGAAACGCTATTCGTCGTTGCACGCGACACCGCGCAGTTGGTCTACACCGGCCCTCACCCGCGTATTGCATTCATCACCCGCGAGCATCCGGCGCTTCGTGACCCCGATCCCCACTCGCTGGTCCTGCTTGGCTGGTACAACGGCGCGCGTTGCGTGCTAGCCGAGCTCAGCGATACGCAACCCTTCGAACCCCCGGCCGGTACAAGCTTCGAAGAGCTGCGTCCTCTCACGCCGTTGTTGCCAGCCGAACAGGCGGGACTTCTCGCATACGCACGAGCACTCACCATCTGGCGTAAACGCCAACGCTTCTGCGGCGTTTGCGGATTCAAGGCTCTGTCTGAACGTGCAGGGCACGTGATCCGTTGTACGAACCAAGCGGAGCCGCACGAGTTCTTCCCGCGCATCGACCCCGCCATCATCGTCCTCATCACCGACGGTGAGCGCGCGTTACTGGGCCGACAAGCGAGTTGGCCACCGGGGCGCTACTCGACCATTGCCGGCTTCGTCGAACCGGGCGAGAGCCTCGAGGACGCCGTCCTGCGCGAAGTTTTTGAGGAGACTGGTGTCGTCGTTACCAACCCGCGCTATGACTCTTCGCAGCCGTGGCCGTTTCCCTCGTCGCTGATGATCGGTTTTCAGGCGGAGGCTGAGCGAGGCAGCGCCATCCGCATCGGGGAAGAGTTGGAGGACGCTCGTTGGTTCACCAGGGCGCAGATCAGGTCCGATGGGCTGCCGCTGGTGCCCCCGTCACACTCAATCTCGTATCGTCTCATCTCCACATGGCTGGAATCCGACGGGCAGTCCTGACCAATGTGCCTGCTCGTTCTCGCATGGCGGGTTCATCCGCGCTACAAGCTCGTCGTCGCTGCTAACCGCGACGAGTTTCATGAACGGCCGACCGAGGCGATGTCCAAGTGGCCCGCACCCGACGACATCATTGCGGGGCGCGACCTGAGGGCGGGAGGTACGTGGCTGGCGATGGATCGCGACCGGCGATTCGGCATCGTCACGAACTTTCGCGAGCTGCAGCCTCCTTCACCCGGCGCTCCCTCGCGCGGGAATCTCATCCCGAACTATTTACGTAATCCGGCGCACTATCTTCAGCAGCTCGAGCCTGTCGCCGCCCAGTACTCCGGTTTCAATCTTCTTTTAGCCGACCGTGAGTCGCTGTGGTACGTATCCAACCGCGCTGAACGATTCGCACAGCCGCTGCCGCCCGGTATTTATGGGCTTTCCAACGAACTACTGGATACGCCGTGGCCAAAACTCCAACGAGTACGGCGGCGGTTCGATCCCTTGCTGACACAGCCCGACGCGGTTCCTAAAGACGACTTGTTCGCCATACTCGCAGACCCCACACAGGCGGGCGTCGACGAAGCGCTGCCTGAAACGGGATTGTCACGTGAATGGGAACAGCTGCTTTCGTCCCCTTTTATCAGCACGGAAGACTACGGAACCCGGTGTTCCACCATCGTGATGGTGGAAACTTCTGGCGCCGTCTCGCTAACGGAGCGGCGTTTCGGTTCCCGAGGCATTCCCATAGGCGAAACCGAGTTCGTGCTCGGTCCAGGGGAGTGGCCCAAGGAGCCTGTCTGACTCATGTTCGCCTGCTGCGGCCGGCCCGCAGCGGCATCTTTTTGCGATCCTTTCACTTACATAGTGGAGACTATGCGCGTGAAACGATCGCAAAAATCTGCTCGCTGGGGGCCGCCCTCGCGACGGCGCCCATGAGTCAGACAGGCTCCTAGCCGAAACTGCGGAATCCGACACACGCCCGCTCAATACCTTTGAGCCAGAGCTGGGCGAGCCCAGCTAGAATTACGCGGTCTCCGTGACACCGCACGTTATATCGCACGTTATTGATGGCGCAGCGCACCTCCTTCATGCAGGCTTTAGAAGCCTGGCTGGGCAACAATGCGCCTGCTGCGGCCGTCCTGCAGCGGCATCTTTTGGCGATCCTTTCGCTTACATGGCATCGGCCATGCGCGCGAAAGGATCGCCAAAATCTGCTCGCTGGAGGCCGGCCTCGCGACGGCGATTGTTGCCCAGCCAGGCTTCCAAAGCACTTCCGGGCCGCATTGATCCTCATGTGCCTGATCGCCAGTCCGCTCGTCCGCGCCAACGTGACCGTGGAGATTCACGGTGTGGAGGATGAGTTGCGCACGAACGTGCTCGCCTACCTGAGCTTTGAGCGCTACAAAAAGTCCACTGACCTGAGCGCTGACACCATTGAACGCATGCACGACCGAGTCGAGCGCGAAGTACAATCCGCGCTGCGCCCATTTGGTTACTACGAACCAAAGGTTCATTCCGACATCAACGACGTCGGTCGAGGCGACTGGAAAGTGACCGTCGACATCGACCCGGGTCCACCTGTGCTTCTAGACCTGATTGACGTTCAGGTTCACGGCCCAGGCGAGAAAGACGCTCTGTTCACCCGGATCACCGACAACCTGCCTATTCACCGCGGGGACCGCCTGAATCATGCAACCTACGACACCCTGAAAGGGGAGTTGCAGCGCAGTGCAGCGACTTACGGTTATCTCGACGCCAAGCTGACACGCAGCGAGCTCATCGTCGATCCGGCCAGCCGCAAAGCAAGTGTCGCCCTGGAGCTGCAAACCGGCGAGCGTTACCGCTTCGGCGCAACGCACATCGAACAAAGCACAGTCAACGACTCCCTGGTCCGCCGCTACCTGCGTTACAAACAGGACCAGCCATTTGATCTGACCGAAATCCTGCGCACCCAGTTTGCACTGGACGATGCGCAATACTTTGCCAATCTCGAAGTCTTACCCGGCGCTCCCGACCGCAACGCTCACGTCGTTCCGGTCAACATCAAGGCCGACCCCAATCGCCGCAACTGGTATTCAATCGGTGGTGGTTATGCCACCGACACCGGGCCTCGCGGCACCCTGACGTGGGAAAATCGCCGGATCAACGCCCGCGGCCATCGTTTCAACGTCCTGGTCCAGGCTGCGCAGGTCACGAAATACCAGATCCAGAGCAACTACATCATCCCCATCGGCGATCCCGCTGTGGAGAAACTAACGCTCCAGGGTGTTGTCGAACAGCGTGATCTGGCCGATGTTACAACCCGAAACGAATACCTCCAGCCGGGCATCACCAAGGTCGCGGGCGATTGGCAGTACGTTTGGTTTGTGCAGGCAATGAAGACAACCGGTGAATCAGCTGCCGAAACCCGCAGTGACAAGCTGCTCATACCGGGCATTGATGTTGCCTCCGTTCCCAAGGGCTATCTGGGCGAGCCGATTTTTCAACACGGAATCTTCCTCGAGGTCAAAGGTTCTGATGGCCTGGTCGGCGCAGACACCCGGTTCGTCCAGGCGCATCTGACCGGCGTGCGCGTCTTCAACTTTTACCCCAAATGGCACCTTCTGCTGCGCGATGAGATTGGTATGACGTTGGTGTCGCGATTCAGCAATCTACCTGTGGTAGAGAGGTTCTTCGCTGGTGGTGACAACAGCGTACGCGGGTTCGCATACAACGCCTTATCACCGACCCAGGATGTCTGCGCAAAGGATCCGACCACGGGCAGGAATATCCTCACACCCACGGGTGCCTGCGGCACTGTGATCGGCCAGGTGAAGGTGGGCGGCAAAGAGGTCGTCACGGGTACGGTTGAAGTGATCCGGGATCTGCCACGAAACTTCGGCATTGCCACGTTCTTCGATTACGGCAACGCCTTCAACCGTTTCGGCGGCACACCGCTGGAGTATTCAGTAGGTGTGGGATTCCGGGTTCGCCTGCCAGTCGTGACGCTGGGTGTTGATATAGCGCAACCGATTTCACGGCCCGGGGCCACCCCGCGCCTGCACATCAACTTCTCGCCGAAACTCTAGACTGCCATGCGTCGCCTGCTGCTGCTCATCGCCGGTATCCTGATTCTGATCGCAGTCGCCGTGCCGAGCGCAGCCGTTTACTACTTCGCCTTTACAGAAAGCGGCCTCAAATTTCTGGTCAGCCACGTCCCGCACAAGGCCGGCGGTGTCGGCATCGACATAGTCAATGCCGGCGGCACCCTTGCGCACGGCATTCATATCGACCAGCTGGACGTCGATCATCATCTGGTTCACCTGACCTTCAAGAACATCCACGGGCGGGTGGAGTTGACACCGCTGCTGTTACAAACCATCCGCACCAAGGGCGCCTTCATCGAAAGCGCGTCCGTCGAGATCAAACGCCGCAGAAAGCCGCCGATTCCCGCCACTCCGTTTTTTCTGCCGCGCTGGTTGATCGTCAGTACGGATCACATGCGGATCGGCAATCTGACACTCGCCGTCTACAACGGGGCCCACCTCGAAGCAACCGATCTGCAGGGCTCGGCCATCGCTCGCTATCGCAAGATCCGCTTCTACGAAATTGGCATGCAGATGGGTACCCTGCATGTCGACGGCTCAGGCCAGATGTGGGCCTACGATCCCCTGCGCTTTGATTTCCAGAACAAGTTCACCTGGAACCCGGTCGACCAACCTGCGTGGTCAGTGAACACCGTGTCCAAGGGCGATCTGAATCTTCTCAACGTGACGGCCCACACGCTCGCCCCGTTCCGATCCGACTTCACCGGCCAGGGGTTGAGCCTCACCGGCCAATGGCACTGGCAGGGCAACGCCATCGTCCATGATCTGGATGTCACCGCCTGGGGCGGCAACCGGATACTGGGCCTGATCAGCGGCCAGGTGGCCATGAAGGGCAATGCCAACGGCTTCGCACTGCATGGCCCCCTGGATTCGGCCGGCCTGAAGGCCGGAATCTTTGACACTGACTTTGAAGGCGCCTATTCCAACCACATTCTGTGGGCCAAACACATTGGCATCACCCACCACACTTCCGGTGCGCACGTGTCGAGCGGCGGCACCATCGAAGTCATCAAAAACGGTCCCCGTCTCGATCTGCGCGGCACCTGGCACGATTTCCGCTGGCCGCTGATCGGCAAGATAGCCCCGTTTCACAGCTCGTCCGGCGAATTCACGTTGGGAGGAACCTGGCCCTATTCCGTACATGCCAGCGGGATGGCGCAAGCAAGGGATCTCCCGCCCATGCAAACTACAATTTTGGGTGCTCTCGCGAGGGATCGATTCACGTTCACCCAGGGCGACGTCGACCTGTACGGGGGTCATGCCGTGATCACCGGCGAAACAATCTGGGCTCCCGCCGACAGTTGGTCGTTCGCCGGACGAGTCGCCGATGTCAATCCCGCGTTGGTTCGCAGCGACCTGCCCGGCAAGTTGAGTTTCAACGTCGCCACCCAGGGGCTGGGCTTTGATGGTAACGGCGATTTCTCAGTAGATGTGCATGACATCAGCGGCCGGCTGCGGGGCGTCCCTGCCAGCGGCGGCGGCAGATTTCAACGCACCGGCACCACCTGGCAGTTCGATAAGTTGCGTCTTGCCCTGGGGGGAACCAGCCTCGCCATGGATGGCCGTTTGAACGATACATTCGATCTGCGGTTCGCGGTCACCGCCAAAGACTTGAGCCTGCTGTCGCCCGACAGCCGCGGGCAGCTGGAGGGTAACGGCACAATTCGGGGTACTCTGAAGGAGCCGACGATTGCCGCAAACCTGCACGGCAACGGGATCCAGCACGAAGGAGTCTCCGTCCATGATATCGACGCGGCCATCGACTTCGATCCCAACCCCCAGTACCAGTCGAAGGTGGATGCGCGCATCCACAACCTCGCCTACAAAGAGCGCACCCTCGACAATCTGACTTTCAAGCTCAATGGCCGGTCCAGCAACTACGACGTGCGGCTGGACGCCAAGGCATTGGGCATGTCCCTGGCCACGATGGCCAACGGGCCGTTCAACAACGGGATTTGGCAAGGCCAGTTGCGCTCGATGGAGATCATCGGCACCGAATCGTTGCGGTTGAAGCTGGAGCACCCGGTAGGAATCCTGGTCTCAGCGGACGAGGTTCGCGCCGAGTGGCTGTGCCTGGTGGGTCAGCCAGGCAGCATGTGCGCCGACGGTGACTGGAACCCCAGGCAATGGAATGCAACATTCACAGCGAACAAGATGCCGCTCGCGACGTTCACCGCAGGTCTCACGCGTGCGGTGGACTACAGCGGGCAAATCAACCTTCAGGCGAGCATTTCCGGCGGCGGGCTGGAGCCGCCGCAGGGTACGGTGCGCGCCGACCTCGTCGATGCGCAGCTGTCACACAAACTGTCGAGTGGCCGCATCGATCATTCGAAAATCGGTTCCGGGTTCATCACTCTCAATGCCAATCGGTCCACGATCAGTGGCGAGGTGGGGTTGGAATCCGGCGATGTAGGCACTATTCGCGGGACCCTGGTGGCGCAAAGAGCTGCAGATACCTGGCAGGCCATGCCGGTTCAAGGCGAGCTGCATGCCCACACGGACCAACTGGGGCTCGTTACCCTGTATGTCCCCGATGTCGACCGGGCCTCCGGCCACCTCGATGGCGACATGAAGATTGCCGGGACTTTGGGCACGCCGCTGGTCGACGGTAACCTGAAGATCTCCGATGGCGAGATCGACTACTATCAGGTCAACATGGGGTTGCGCCAACTCGCGTTCGACGCCCGTCTGACCGACAATGGAGTCGATTTCAAAGGATCGACGCGAATCGGATCCGGAATCGCCAATGCGACGGGACGCCTCGAATGGCGTAACTCGCTGCCTTACGGGAAGGTCAACGTCGAGGGCACCAACCTGCGGGTCACGGATGTGCCCGAGGCCCAGATCGACGCGTCCCCCAACCTCCAATTCAACATCACGGGGCGCAAGATCGAGGTGGCGGGCGCCGTCAAAGTCCCCTACGCCAAGATCGTTCCTGCCGATATGACTGGTGCGGTCCGCTCGTCGGGAGATGAAGTGATTGTCGGCCAGGAGGAAACCGACCCCTCCAAACGCTTCGAGGTGACGAGTACTATCACGCTGGGCCTCGGTGACCATGTCAATATCGACACGACGGGACTGACCGGCAGGCTGGCCGGAACCATCACGGTACGTAGTGGCTACGATGAGGCCACCACTGCAACAGGCGAGCTCACCATTGAGCAGGGAAAATACTCTGCCTACGCCCGCAAGCTCGACATCCAACGCGGTCGGCTGATCTTCACCGGCGGGCCGGTTGCCAACCCGGGCATCGATATTCGCGCGGTCAAAGAATTCCCTGACGTGATCGCGGGTGTGAATGTGCGCGGCACGTTGCTGCAACCGCGTCTGAGCTTCTTCTCGGATCCCTCCCTGACCCAGGCGCAGATCGTTTCCCTGATCCTGGCCGGCGGATCGTTCGAGTCTGCGCAGAGCCGCCAGGCTGGCGCCGGCAACGAGATGCTGGCGCAGGGCGGCGCAATCCTGGCGCAGCAGCTGGGCTCACATGTCGGTATCGAGGACGTTAGTCTCGAATCTGACCTGACCAACGAGACCTCGTTGGTGTTGGGTCGTTACTTGTCGCCGCGACTTTATGTCAGCTACGGGATCGCCCTCACAGAACAGTTGAATGTACTCAAATTACGCTACAGCCTGGGTGATCGGTGGACAATCAAGACCGAGGTCGGGCAGGCTAGAGGAGCCGATCTCGTTTACACCATTCAAAAATAACTCGACGTGCGCAGGGAGTGGTTATGAGCGATGTAAGTTCCGGCAGCCCGGCCGACAATCGACGATTACCAGAAGTACACCAACATCCCCGACTCGCTGCTGCCTTCTGCCTGCAGGCTTGCCTACACGGTTAAGTACGTCACGCACTGACCGCCAACCTCCGTGACGGCAGCGCGGGGCGTTTGGGGCACGTCCTAGCGGATGAGGGGTGCAGCGTCGGCCGTGCGCGCCTGGATCCGAACTGGTTCGCGGGTCAGCTTGAGAGTACTGCCGTATCTAGCCGTAGCTCGACGAGAGGTTAGGCGCGCAAGCCGACGCTGCACCCCTCATCCGCTATGCCGCGCGTGGTTTTCGCTGGCCGCTCGAAGGGGTCGAGCCGCTCGCGTTGGCCTTCTACGCCAGCACCACTAACAAGTCCTTCGCATCCACTTGCTGCCCGGGCCGCGCTAGCACTTCAGCGACTTCTCCATCCGCCTCCGCCCGAACCGCGGTCTCCATCTTCATCGCTTCTAGCGTCGCGAGTACATCACCGCGTGCGACTTTGCGCCCGACAGAGACCGCTATTGTTGCTATGGTTCCGGGCATTGGGGCACCCACGTGCTTCACGTTCCCAACTTCGGCCTTCCGCTGCGGCGCTCGCTTGGCAACCTGACTACGATCTTGCACGCGCACTGATCGCGGCAGTCCGTTCAGCTCGAAGAACACGGTTCGCGTGCCATCTTCGTGCGCTTCGCTGGTCGCAACATAGCGGACAATCAACGTCTTGCCGCGCTCGATGTCGACACTGATTTCCTGCCCCGGCTCCATGCCATAGAAAAACACAGGCGTCGGCAGAATGCTTACGTCGCCGTAGAGCAGCCGGTCACTGGCGTAGTCCATCCAGACACGGGGATACATCAGGTAGGACGCAAGGTCGTCATCCGTTACCGGGCGAGGCAGTTTTTGTTGGATCTTGGCACGCTCGGCCTCGAGATCCGCAGCCGGCAGATGCGCGCCGGGTCGCTCCGTCAGCGGCTTCTTTCCCTTGAGTATCTTCTGCTGCAATGCTTCGGGGAAGCCGCCATAAGGTTGGCCGATATCGCCGCGGAACAGCTGCACGACTGACTCCGGGAAGGCGACGTCGGTTGCCGGATCGAGCACCTGCTCTTTAGTCAGCCCGCTGGTCATCATCAACAAGGCCATGTCGCCAACCACTTTCGACGTGGGGGTGACCTTGATGATGTCACCAAACATCATGTTGACGTCAGTGTATGTCTGGGCAACTTCGGGCCAGCGCGCATCATCGATGCCCAGCGAACGAGCCTGTTCGCGCAGGTTGGTGTACTGACCACCGGGCATCCCGTGTACGTACACTTCGGACGCGCCCGAACGGATGTCACTCTCAAATGCACCATACAGCTTGCGCGTCTGCTCCCAGTAAGCTGACAGCAGCCGTATCTTGGCGGGATCGATCCCCGTATCACGCGGACTGAAACGCAATGCCTCCACAATCGATCCCATGTTGGGCTGTGAGGTGAGGCCACTCATCGAGTCAATCGCACAGTCCACGGCATTGGCGCCCGCATCAATTGCGGCCAGCACACTGGCAGCGGCAATGCCGCTCGTATCGTGCGTGTGGAAGTGAATCGGCAGTCCGATTTCTTCCTTCAGCGCTGTCACGAGTACTCGCGCCGCTTCCGGTCGGCACTGACCGCCCATATCCTTGATGCCAAGCACATGCGTGCCGGCGTCGCGTAGCTCGCGCGCCAACTTCACGTAATAGTCGAGTGTGTATTTCTTTTCCCGCGGATCGCTCAGATTGCCGCTGTAGCAGATCGACGCTTCACACAGCTTGCCCGACTCGAGAACGGCATCGATTGAGACGCGCATGTTCTCAACCCAGTTGAGCGAGTCAAAAATACGGAACACATCGATGCCGTTCTCCGCGGCCCGCTTGATGAAAAAACGCACAACGTTGTCCGGATAATTGGTATACCCGACGGCATTCGCCGATCGCAGCAGCATCTGCAGCAGCAGGTTGGGCATCCGCTCGCGAAACTGAGCCAGCCGCTGCCAAGGGTCTTCGCTCAGGAAACGCATAGCGACGTCAAACGTCGCGCCGCCCCAGCATTCCATCGAGAACAGTTCTGGAAGCAAGGTTGCGTAGTAAGGCGCAACAGCCGCCATATCGAGAGTCCGCACCCGAGTAGCCAGCAACGACTGATGCGCATCACGCATCGTCGTGTCAGTCAACAATACCCGCCGCTCATCCAACATCCACTTCGCAAATCGCTCCGGCCCGAGCTCCTCGAGCCTCTGGCGTGTTCCGGCTGTCGGCGGCGATTGGAGTGGAACCGCAGGCAGGCGCGGGAGGTTGAATTGCGCGGGCCGGGCGCGGCTCTTGGTTTCCACATTCCCGTTGACGACGGTTTCGCCAATGTACTTGAGTATTCGAGTCGCGCGATCACGCTTGCGCGGCCAGTGAAATAATTCGGGCGTCGTGTCAATGAATTTGGTGGTGTACTCACCCTTGGCAAACAAAGGATGCGTGATGAGCTGGTCGAGAAAGCGCAGGTTCGTTACAACACCACGAATCCGGAATTCCCACAATGCGCGATGCATGCGCGCAATAGTTTCCTCGGCGGTCGGGGACCAGGCGGTCACCTTTACGAGCAGCGAGTCGTATGAGCGAGTTATGATTGCGCCGGTGTAGGCAGTGCCCGCATCCAACCGCACACCAAATCCAGCCGGGCTGCGATACGCAGTGACTCGTCCGTAGTCCGGAATGAAGTTATTCTCGGGATCCTCGGATGTGATTCGACACTGCAGCGCATGTGCGGTGATTCGAATCTCATCCTGTGGTGGCACGCCACTCTCGGGTGTACCGATCCGCGCGCCGCTCGCGATCCGGATCTGTGCCTTCACCAGGTCGATACCGGTTGCGCATTCGGTGACCGTGTGCTCGACCTGAATGCGCGGATTCACCTCGATGAAGTAGAAACGTCCGGTGTCCGCGTCCTGCAGGAATTCAACTGTTCCGGCGTTGATATATCGAGTCGCCCGGCCGATCGCGAGCGCGGCGTCGCAAAGCTCCTTTCGTTGCGCGTCGGTGAGGAAAACGGCCGGCGCACGCTCCACGACTTTCTGATTGCGGCGCTGCACCGAACAATCACGCTCGAACAAGTGGACCAGTCCGCCATGACTGTCGCCGAGGATTTGTACCTCGACGTGTCGTGCACGCCGCACGAGCTTTTCAAGATAGATCTCGTCATTGCCGAAAGCCGCTTTGGCCTCACGTCGTGCTACCGGCACCAATTCAGCAAGCTGCGCATCGCTCTCGATTACGCGCATCCCGCGGCCCCCACCGCCCCAGCTGGCCTTCAGCATCACCGGATACCCGATGCCCTGAGCCAGCTGCGTGCACTCTTCCATATCCGTCGGAAGTGGAGGGGTGGCCGGCATCACGGGCACGCCAGCGGAAGTGGCGAGATTGCGAGCCGCAACTTTGTTACCCAGCGACCGCATCGTGTCCGGCGTCGGGCCGATGAAGACTATTCCCGCGGCAGCGCAAGCTTCCGCGAATTCCGGGTTCTCGGATAAAAATCCGTAGCCTGGATGAATGGCGTCAACATTGGCCTCGCGCGCCACGCGCAGGATGTCCTGGATATCGAGATAGGCCTCAATAGGGCCTTTGTTGCGCCCGATGAGGTAGGCCTCGTCGGATTTTGTCCGGTGCAGCGAGAACCGATCCTCCTGCGAGTACACCGCAAAGGTCCGGATGCCCAGCTCATTGGCCGCCCGCATCACTCGAATGGCGATTTCGCCGCGATTGGCAACGAGGAGACTGCGGATTCGAAGCGGCGTGGCTGTCATATAATGTGCGTCATGAGAAAATGTGCGAAGACCGCCCAAACTATAGCGAACCCGCCGCGGGGGTGTCGCGTTAAAAATCCCTGTCCCGCTGCTGTTGGCGAGGGTTGAAATGCCCGCCATGCACGTTGACGGAGCACGTCCGATTGCAATTGCCATACATGGGGGCGCCGGCGTCATCGATCGCGCGCAGATGACCCCGGAACGCGAGTCGTCCTATCGCGCGGGCCTGTCCGCTGCACTAGACGCGGGCTATGCAATCCTCGAGCAGGGTGGGACGAGCCTCGATGCCGTCACCGAAGCAGTTCGTCTCCTGGAAGACGATCCGCAGTTCAATGCTGGTCGTGGCGCCGTGCTGAGTCACGACGGTGAAGCAGAGCTCGACGCATCCATCATGGATGGCGCTGGCCCGAGAGCTGGAGCCGTCGCGGGCATTCGTCATGTGAAGTCGCCCATCGGCCTCGCTCGATTGGTGATGGACCAGTCGCAGCATGTGATGCTCATCGGCGAAGGCGCAGAGACGTTTGCGCGGGAGCAGGGATTGGAGTTCGTATCCAACACGTACTTCCGAACGCCGTACCGCGAACGAGAGCTACAACGCGCGTTGGAATGGGAGCGCCAACAGGCACTCAACGCCAATGCTGCCACCGGCGGTCACGGCGCTAATGCGGGCGCAGGTGGTGATGGCGCCGCTCGCGCAGGAGCCCGCACGGCTGGTGGTGCCGAGTCCGGCGACGCCGTCCCCGCCCCATACCGTGGCGGCACCATTACCGGCACCGTGGGCGCGGTGGCAATCGACCGCGCCGGCAACCTAGCGGCAGCAACCTCCACCGGCGGCATGACCAACAAACGCTACGGCCGTGTTGGCGATTCCCCCATCATAGGCGCCGGCACGTATGCCAACAACAAGACCTGCGCGATCTCAGCCACCGGCTCTGGCGAATTCTTCATCCGCGCCGTCGTGGCGCACGATATTCACGCGCTGGTTCAATACAAACAGCTTTCAATTGCGGCGGCGGCCCGGGAAGTCGTGCAGGAAAAGCTGAAACGCCATGGCGGAGAAGGCGGAGTAATCGCGATTGATCGCAACGGCCACATCGCGCTGGAATTCAACAGCGAAGGCATGTTCCGCGGCGCCCGCGATTCCCATGGCCGCCGCGAAGTAGCAATCTACCGATAGAGCCAGGCAGAACGCCGCCGCCCCGCATCGCCCACACGCTGCCGCACCGTCGCGCCGCCTACTGCGCCATCGCCGGAGGCGAATGCTCGCCCATCCCCTGCGCAGCCCTGAACGCACTAGGCGTCCGAGGCTCCCACCGTGCCCACACCCGCCGCAACTGTTGCGCCGACCGAAACCCGGCCCGCGCCGCAATCCGCTCCAGATCGAGCTTGCTCTGCGCGACCAACTCCTTGGCGAAGGCAAACCGAATCAACTGCACATAGTCGAGCGGCGAGCAGTGCGCATGCTCAGCAAACAGGCGCGCCAGATTGCGCGGGCTCGTGCAAGCGACAGCGGACAACTCGTTCGAAGTCCACGAAACAGCCGGCTTCCGTGCGACGGCGTCCTGCACGCGATGCACAGCCGGATGCAGGTGATTTCGATGTTGGACCCACGGCGAAAGCGCTGGATCAGTGCCCGACCGCCGCAGATACACCACGAGGTCCCGCGCCACATCCGCTGCGACCCGCGGGCCGTGCTGAATTCCCACAACGTGCAGAGCGAGATCCAGCCCAGCCGTAACACCTGCGCTGCTCAAAACAGACCCGTCCTCGACAAATATCCGGTTGTCGAGAACACGCGCATCCGGAGCGATTCGACGCAATTCCTCAATATGCGAATGATGAGTCGTGCACTCACGACCAGCCAGCAATCCCGCCTTTCCAACAACGACGCTGCCTGCGCAGACGCAAAGTAGCAACGCAGACGAGGTAACCCCCGACTCGAGCCACTCGATCAGCCGTTGGGTTGACGGCTCCTCGAAATCGACCGCCGCACCGCTGACACCCGTGATAACCACGATCGCGTCCTCGGATAATTTAGTCGGCAGAGGCTCCAGGGATGCCAGCTGCAAACCAATCGCAGACTGCACAGTGCGTGTCGGCGCAACATAGTGCAGCCGATAACTCTCAGGCACCCTGTCATTAGCCAGTCTGAACGCTTCCGCGGGGCCCGCCAAATCCAGCAGGACCAACTTCGGCAAGACCAGAAAATAGACGTCTCTCACGTTTGTTACCCAAGCGCGTCAACCGTTGACACGACCTGCGCAAATCGGCCATCCAGTACGAGCTCGGTTCGCTCACGAATCTCAGCGGTCGAGAAATGCCGTCCCGCGCGCGACTGCATGGGGAAGGTTAATGTTGCGTCACCCACAAACTGAACTTTGAACCCGACATCGGACGCATGCCGCGTGGTTGTCTCGCAACACTGCTCCGTGCGGATGCCGGTGACAAGAATTTCCTCTACGTCGTGGCTGCGAAGCCAGCTTTCCAGGGTAATACCCGCCGTTGTCTTCGCGAACAGAGCCGAGTGCACTTCCTTGTAAAATACCGCATCGGCTTGCAACCGCAGTTCCGGCATGGCGCGAATGAATCCGGATTGCGGATGAAAGGGATTGCGCGAGTCCGGCCCCGGCTCCTGGTGAAATACCTGTAGCACGGGAATCCCCTGCGCGCGGCAGCCATCAATCAGCGCTTGTGTGTTCGCGAGGAAGGGCGGCAGCTCCTCTGGCTGCCAATACGGGCGATTCCTGAACGATTCCTGTACGTCAATAACGAGCAATGCGGTCTTACGGGCGGCGGATTTCATCGATGCTTCCGGTTGTATTGGAATGGACACATCATGCCGCGGCTCACGCGCTGTCGCTACAGGCCTCGCAGCCACACATCGCTCAAAAACGGACATCGGGCGAAAAGGCCAATGGGGGCAGTCGGTTGCGCCTGAAACCGGCCGTTGCGACGCCCATCCCGGAACCGGGGGGACGCGGTTCCCATGGGCGGGCGTTGGGCTTACACTGCCGCGCCTCGCGTAAGTTTCTCAACAAAAACAGTTTGATCCGGGAGGGTCTAGAAGTGTTGCACCTAAAGGCAAAGGGCGCCGCGCCGGCGTCGCTCACACTGGCGTTGCTGGCCGTGACCGGGGTCGCCCGGGCTGAAGCACCGCAACCGGAAATTCCCACCTGCGACAAGAAGATCGGCACATTGGCCGTGACCGAGCCGCAGAACCAGTGGTGGCTGCAGTACAACCTGGAGTCCCCGGAAGCCCTGATCAAGGTGTATGTATCCAAGTCCAGGTGCTTTACGCTCGTTGATCGCGGCAAAGGCCTTGCGGCCGCGCAGACCGAGCGGTCGCTGGCGGGCAGCGGCGAGATGCGCGGTGGCTCAAACATCGGCAAGGGCCAGATGAAAGCTGCGGATTACGTACTCGTTCCCGACGTCGCCATGAAGAACAACGATTCGGGCGGGAAGAAGATTGGCGGCATGTTGGGCGGATTTCTGCCTGGAATCGCCGGCGTAGTGGCCGGCGGCGTCAGCATGAAGAGCAAGACCGCCGATGTCGTACTCACTTTGACTGACGTTCGTTCGACAGAGCAGGTGGCTCTCGAGCAAGGTCACTACAAGAAGACCGACCTGGGTTGGGCCGGCGGCGGCGCCGGGTTCTTCGGCGCCTTCGCGGCCGCGGGTGCCAGCAGCTACGCCAACACCGAAATCGGTCAGGTAGTAGCCGTTGCTTACCTGGATGCGTTCACCAAGCTGGTCACCGACGTCAAGAGCATGGACCACGACGTCAAGGCTGACAACGTCCAACAGTCAGTGACGATGGCCAAACCCGGCCATCTGTACGAACAACCCAACAACAAGTCGAAGATAGTCCGTGACCTCGACCCGGGCACGACGCTGTACCCCACCGGTGAGAAAGACAAGATCTGGTGGAAGGTGAGCGACGAGTTGGGCAACGAAGGTTGGGTGCCCTCGCCACTGTTCGAGTTGGCGAAGTAACTCTCAGTTGATCGCGGCGCCACCCGGTCGGGTCGGCGCCGCATTTCGCCGCTCGACGCGGCGGCCTACGGCAAAGCCTGCATTGCAGCAGCAATCAGCATGGCGGTGCCGGGCGCTGATATTGTAAGCATTGCACATCTCATTTTTCAGGTGTTCAACGCTATGAAGAAGATCGACCTTTCTATCGTGTCCGCGGAGCCAGGCGGTACCTATCCAAGTCCCTTCGACGAGCCTTGCAGGGGTCAATCCTGCCAACGGCTGGCACGGCATGCGGGACTGACTCAATTCGGTGTGAACGTGACTGTCATAGAAGCAGGGTCTTGGTCCAGCCAGCGCCATTGGCACAGCCATGAGGATGAATTCGTCTGGGTGCTCGATGGTGAGCTAACACTGATTACTGACGCCGGCGAAGAAACATTGCGCGCCGGGGACTGCGCGGCGTTCAAGAGTGGTGATCCCGATGGCCACCATCTGGTCAATAAATCCGGCCGTCCAGCCCGAGTACTCGAAATTGGCACAACGGCCCAGGAAGACCGTTGCACGTACCCGGACATCGACATGATCGCCGATGCCAGAGGGTATACCCACCGTGATGGAACGCCATATCCAGCGAAGAAATAAGGGGCGGCGGAAAAGCGCGAGCCCATGAAAAATTGGCCAAATTCTGCAGATTTACGCTCTTGTCCGTAGCCGCCTGACGCATACCCTGTTGGCTATAGGCAGGTCAGAACTGTCTGACGTCCGCCCCCGATCAAATGCTTGCACTTCCATCAAATGATGCTACAATTAGCGTCAGATGACGAGGCGGAACACCATGGATAATCTCGAGTCCAAGAGTCACTCTGCGGGGTTATCGAGCCATCTGCAGAGTTTTGCAGATGAGAGCGACCGGGAGCGGTTGAGCCCGGTAGCTCTTCGAGCCATGAAAAGCCTGACCGAACAGTGGGCGCTCAAGGGACCTGAGGTTGCCGCGTTACTGGGCGTATCGCCCAGCACTTGGGATCGAATGAGTGCAGGCAGGTGGGAGAACTCTCTCTCTCAGGACCAGCTCACGCGTGTCTCTGCGCTCGTGGGTGTGTTCAAGGGACTGCATCTGCTCTTTGCCGACGAGATGGCAGACAGGTGGATGCGTTTGCCCAATAAAGGTCCCCTATTTGAGAATCGAACACCGATCGAGGCGATGATCGAGGGCGGTATTCCGATCATGTTGGATGTTCGCCGCCACATCGATGCACTCCGCGCCGGATTCTAACCGAGCCTACCGGAACTGAGATTAACAGGCAGTTCCCATGGACATCGGGGCGCTAGTTGCGCACATCGTGCGGGATCGAACGGAGCGCTTGGTCGCAACAGCCAGGCTGCGTGATCCGGTATTGCTGAAATTGGTCGGGGACGAAGATCTGGAAGCGCTCGCGGAAATTGAAGGAGCGACCAGCGGCCGATTGCGCGCGGAGCATGTTGGCGCGGACCGCCTCGACCGTCGCGAGCTCGTCTTTGGGATTCCGCATGCAAAATTTATCAACGCCGCGTTTTCCTACTGGACGCCCCGTGCCCTCAGTCGTTTCAATGGCCCTGGTCGCGGCGCGTGGTACGCCGCGCTCACTCAGGAGACCTGTGCGCACGAAGTCGCATTCCACATGGAGCGGGAGCTCGCGAACGTGCGCGACTTCCATGCCACGGTCGACTACGCGGAGGTCTTTGCGAGTTTCATTGGCGACTTCGTGGATGTGTGTCGCGTCACGCCGAGGCCGGACTTCATGGATCCAAACCCTGACATGAGCTATTCGATCGGTAACCGGTTTGCCGATGAGGTCCGCGCCGCCGGTCATTACGGTATCGTGTATCCGTCCCTTCGACATCCGGGCGGAACTTGCTTAGTCGCGCTCGTTCCGCACGCTGTTCAATCAGTTGCCCAGGGCCGTGTTATTCGGATGCGCTGGACTGGAACACCAGGATCAGATATTTCAACAGTCCGTGCCTGAGGTGAAGGTTTCGGTGATTGCCGCTGACATGCGATCAACGAGCAACGCCATCAGGCAGTCGACCCAGGCGGCGGTCGAACTCTCGCGAACGGTATTGCAGCGACTAACCGGTTCCTGAATGGTTATGCCGGGCTTGCCGGTTGACTTCTGCAGCTGCGCAACCATGGCGTCCAGACTTCGAACTCGAAAGTTCACCATCCACGCTTGCTGTTTTGATCCGAAATAATCCGTATCCATCGCAAACGGAGTAAGCGCGGCCACTCGTGGCAAACAGCTTCCCGGGAAAGGCGCTTTAAAGTCGCCGCCTCACGGCCCGGCCAACCACCCCACCCAACATCCCCAAGACTCCCCAATCAAAACTCCCCCCGCCACCACCACCGGAGGCAGGCGCTGTCGCCGTGGAGGTGCTGCTCGGAGCAACGGGAGGCAGTTCGGCCGTAATCTGAATTGACACCTGCGCAGTGTTATTCGTAGACACATAGTCATTCGGCGACGCAACCGACAGCACCGCAGTAGTGGTACCAACAGCGCCACCAACCAGCGTCAAGTCGATCTGTCGCGTCTCCTGAGGCGTCAGGTTCCCCAACGTGCACGACACTGTTCCGGTGTCCGTGGTGCAAGTCCCACCGGCGGCCGTTACAGACTGCACGGTCACGTTCGAAGGAAGCGCAGCGCTCGCGGTGACACTGTTCGAAGGATCGTCACCGATCGCGTGAGCCACAAAAGAAATGGTGAACGTCGAGTTGGCCATCGAGCCAACCAACGAAGCCGGCAATTCAACCTGGACATCCGGCGCTTCATAGGGAACCAGGCACGCGGCCGTCTTGATGCGCGCGCTGATCTGGTCCAGGCTGCAGCTGGAAAACTGATCGCTGTAGTTGAGCTGCGCCGCCATCAGAAAAGACTGTGGAGTGGCCGAGCACGCGCCCGCCTCTCCGTCGTGCGGCGCGTTGAAGTTGTGGCCGAGTTCATGAGCGGCAACGAGCGCCGACTCCAGCGTCGAATGTGCGCCTTCGGACAGGCTGTCTGCGGTATCGCCATTGCAGACCGATCCCATGTACGAAATGCCGACGATGTTGCCGTCCAGGTCGCGGCCCGTCATCAGATGAGTGACGCCCGTCGCCAACTGTGCGGAGTGTGAGCCTCGATACTGGCGTACCTGGGCGAGCAAGTCGGTAGGTACCGTTTTGGTGAACGGCTCACTCGCTGTTTTCAGTATCGTGAGCGGCGCCAGCGAAATTTTCACACCCGCCTGGCTCGACCAGATGCCATCAACAATATCCCATCGCGAAATGATGGCGCCTTCCGGATCGGAGCTCATCTTCTGGTAGAACTCGTAATCGGCCACCACGCCCACGGTCAGCTCCAGGTCGGGACCATGAGGAAAGCTCACCGCGTCCTTGACGATCGAATCGACCAACATCTTGGCCGTGACGGATGTGCCGCTGCTCGTGTCATCAGTTCCAACATACGGTGTGCCGTCCACATTCAGGATCTGACAAAATGCGGGCCCATCAGGCAGCAGCGCATCCTTGAGCCGATACATCACCGACGCCGTTGCCGATGTGTCGGCGAGCGGTTGAACGACCGAGCTGGCGACTTCTGCCGCAGGCTCGATTGCATATAACTCCTGGCCGTCGGAAAACATTCCGTGCCAACCGCTGCGGGTGTGCGTCATCCGCACCCAGGACGTGGCAATGCCCTCAATCTGGCCGCGCAGCGGCTCGATATCAGCGCGGTCGGCCGGCACGGCACGCAACACGGCCGGGTTCGGTTGCAGTTGGAAGTTGAATCGGCGGCCATAAGCCTCGAAGGTCATGCTTCGAGTGTGCCCGGAGACCTGATTGATCTGGGGCCGAATGGCCTCGTGATACAGGATTCTGAGGCTCGGCGCGGCGGCTGCTTCGCAAGACGCGCCCGCGATGAGCGTCACCCCGACTAAGAGTCGTGCTGCTGATTTTCCCATGATCCCCTGATCGGCGCCGGGTCCCGAACACCCAAGCTCTAGCCATAGCGGCATCGTTATGGAAAATGACCGCTTTCGCAAAGCAGCATGTCACAACCGTGCGACACACAATGTGCGTCGCATCACGGGCGCGGGGTCAGACAGCTTCTTTTAACGGAATCCCGGGGTCGGCGAGCTTGTCGAGGTTGGGTCGCGCGCGGGCGGCAATCAGTTTGCGCGCCGCCATCTGATCCTTGGGACTGTTGATACTGTCAATCGCAACCAACTCGCCATCGCGCAGATAACACGCGCTGAAGCTCCGCGATGCCGCCGAGCCCCGGACGACGACGGTATCGTGTCCCTGGCACAGTCCCACAATGATCATTTTCAAGTCGTACTGATCGGACCAGAACCACGGCACCTTGTCGTGCACGGTGGGTGAGCCGAGCAGGTTGTGAGCGGCATTGGCAGCCTGCTCGAACGCGTTGTCGACCGATTCCAGGCGGAGTCGGCGACCATAATGCAGGTTCGGATGATTGGCGCAGTCACCGGCCGCGTAGATGACGGGATCGGATGTCTGGCAATACTCATTCACTACTATTCCGTTGGCACACTCCAGACCCGAAGCGACCGCGAGCTCGTCGGCGGCGGTAACACCTACCCCAACTATCACGACGTCGGCTGGATGCTCGGCACCGTCGTCGGTGAGCACTGCTTTGACTCGGCCCGTCTGAGAATCACCGACGAGCGCCTGCACTCTCGAATTAGTAATGATTCGGACGCCGTGTCGTGCGTGCTCCGTCTCGTAGAAGGACGAGACCTCTTTACACGTAACACGATTCATCACCCGGTCGGCCATCTCGAGGACGGTGACATCCAGCCCTAACTCGCGTGCAGTCGCCGCGACCTCGAGACCGATGTACCCACCTCCGATGATGACCAATCGTTTACCGGCGGCAAAGTCGGCGCGAATCCGCTCGACATCCGTAATCGTCCGCAAACTATGGACGCCCGGAAGATCTGCGCCAGGAACCGTCAGCGGTCGGGGGCGACTACCCGTTGCCAAAAGCAAAGCGTCGTATGGGAGCACCGTGCCGTCGTCGAGTCGGATACGCCGCGCTTCTCGCGAAATCTCCTGCACTCGGCGACCAAGGTGGGTTTCTACGGTGTGTTCGGTATAGAAGTGCTGAGGTCGTAAAACCAGGCGCTCTTTGTCCAGCGCACCGGCAAGGAATTTCTTGGACAGCGGCGGTCGCTGATACGGCAGCCACGGCTCATCGCCGACCACGGCCAGCTTCCCCGTGAAGCCTTTGCGGCGTAGTGTATGAACAGCCTGGTCGGCAGCCTGACCAGCCCCTACGATGACGATCTGTCCGAACATCGTTGGAAGCATAGCCGATCTTTCTGCGGCGATGCTGCACCACGGATGAGCGGGAGGCGCCGCAGGCCGCGCCACAACGGTGCAGAATGGAATCGGGGGACTGGAGCAGCTACGCAATTCCCGTGCTTTAGTTACACGATGATGCGTGGCATGAAAGCTGCAAAAAAGTCCAAGGCCGAGAAACCTGCGTATAACTAAAGCATCGAAACTCCGACGGAGAGCGCGACATGAAATTGGTCACAGCGATCATCAAACCGTTCAAGCTCGACGACGTGCGTGCCGCGCTGTCTGACATAGGCGTGTCCGGCATGACCGTTACCGAAGTGAAAGGATTCGGACGGCAGCGTGGCCACACCGAGTTGTACCGAGGCGCCGAATACGTCGTCGACTTCGTTCCGAAAACCCGGATCGAAGTGGCCGTGCGTAGCGACCTGGTGGACCAGGTCGTGGAAGCCATCCTCAAGTCCGCCAAAACGGGGAAAGTGGGTGATGGAAAGATTTTCATCACCGATATTGAGCGCGTCATTCGCATCCGCACCGGCGAAACCGACGACGCTGCCCTCTAATTGACGCCGGCACGCCGGCGCGGAGGTTACTTGGTTGCCTCATTCGGCTCGCGGCAAAAGGCGTGACTTTTGCCTATCGTTAATTGGCGTCGGCACGCCGCCGCGGAAGTCGACTTGGTTGCCTCATTCGGCTCGCGGCAAAAGGCGTGACTTTTGCCGCTCCTTGGTTGAGTCGGCGTGGGCTCCGGCAACCGCCGGGGCCTGACGCCTCAACCGTCGTCGAATCCCGATCCCGCCCTTTTATCCTGCGCCGACCGCCCGGTCAGGCTGGCAATTACGATGGCCAGTTCGTGGGGCTCGACGGGTTTGGCAACGTGATTTTGATACCCCGCCTGGAGTGCGCGGAGCCGGTCTAGCGGCGACGCGTATCCGGTCACGGCAATCGCCGGCGTCCGTCCACCAAAGTCCGGATCGAGCGCACGCACCTGCTCGATCAGGGCGTAGCCATCCATTCCGGGCATCCCGAGGTCAGCCACGAGCACGTGTGGCCGCTGCTCGAACAGCTTCGTCAGTGCTGCCTGTCCGCTCTCCGCGAGACACACCTCCGCGCCGTACCCCTGCAGAACGTTTGCGATCAGCTCGCGCGCGCCCGGCTCATCGTCGACGACCAGAAGCCGAACGCCCGCCAGCATCGAGGACGTCACCGGGACGGTCGCAGTTTCTTCGCCAGCGCCGGTCTTCGCGAAACCCAATCGAGTTGGAAGTCGCACGACGAAGCGCGACCCCTTGCCCTCACCCTCACTGAACGCCTCGACCGACCCCGCGTGGAGCTCGACGAGATGTCTGACGATCGCGAGCCCGAGTCCCAGGCCGCCATGGCGCCGGCTGATCGAGCCATCCTCCTGGCGGAAGCGATCAAAGACGAGCGGCAGAAACTCGGGTTTGATGCCCTGCCCACTGTCGCTCACGCTGATTTCAGCTTCTCCATTCCGATGGGCCAGGCAGACATCGACTTGGCCGCCAGATGGCGTGAACTTGATGGCATTTGATAACAGATTGCAGACAATTTGCTGCAAACGGGCAAAATCCCCCCGCACAGTGGCTGCGCCCGTATCCAGCAGGGGGACGACGGTAACGCCCTTCGCCTGCGCTGCCGGCTGCATGGTCTCCAGCGCCGCCTCGACCACTCTTCGAGGATCGACGGGCAGGATTTCCAGCGCAACTTTGCCGGTAACGATCCGCGAAACGTCGAGAAGATCTTCGATCAGTCGCTTTTGAGCGCGGGCGTTGCGCTCGATGGTCTCCAGTGCGCGCTCCTGGGTCGGCTCGTCGAGCCGCCCGGTCCGCAGCAGGGTGACCCACCCAAAAATGGCGTTGAGCGGCGTGCGCAGCTCGTGCGACATCGTCGCGAGAAACTCGTCTTTCAGCCGGCTCAGCTGCTCGAGTTCGGCTGTGCGCTCCTTGACCCGTGTTTCCAACTCCTGGTTGGACAGAGCCAGCGCTGCGTTGGCTTTGTACAGATCAACAAACACCTGCACCTTCGTGCGCAGCACCGGCGCAACAATCGGCGACAAAATATAGTCCACCGCCCCAAGCGCATACCCGCGAGCTGTTTGCATCTCGTCGGCGTAAGCGGTGATGAAAATGATGGGAGTGTGCCGACCGTTGCGATGCCCGCGGATCAGCGTGCCAGTCTCGAGGCCGTCGATGTCGGGCATGTTGACGTCGAGGAGGATTACAGCGAACGAACCCTCCAGAACGCGTTTCAGCGCCTCGGTACCCGATCGCGCCTGGACGATTTCGGCATCCACGTCTTCCAGCAGGCTGCTGTAAACCAGCAGCTTCTCTGGGAGATCGTCAACGATCAGAATTCGAGCACGGCTCACTCGGCACTACCGTACGACTCTCAGCGGTCGGGCATTGCGACCTATTCCCAAAGCACCGCTGCGCACGACTTCGAGCAGTTCAGCTTGTTGCGCAAGGTCGGACACGAAGGCATTGATCTCCATTTCGCTGGCGGTCAGCTCAACAATGAATCCATCCGTCGCGGGATCCAGAACGCGCCCGCCTGTGCGCACAACATACCCCCGAACGCCGTCAGTATGCTCCGGCCGAACCTTCAGTTTGAGCAACACGAGCTCGCGCTCGAGATGCTCGCCACCGGTCATGTCTTCCGTGCTGACGACATCAACGAGCTTGTTCAACTGATTGGTGATCTGCTGCATCACGGCTTCTGACCCCGTCGTCACGAGCGTGAGCCGCGATACCGTCGGATCATCCGTCGGTGCTACCGATAGGGATTCGATGTTATAGCCCCGTGTAGAAAAGAGACCTGCTACACGGCTAAGTGCACCTGCTTCATTTTGCAAAAGTATGGCGATGATGTGACGCATGGATACCGGGCCCGGGTGAATCGCAACCCAGAATAAAGGATTCTGTGGCCGTGCGCCGAGGCAGCCGGTTTTGCGGAGCCCGTGCAAGCTGCTAGTCTCGGTACGTTCCCCCTAGTTATTGCCGGTAAATGAGCCTCCCCATGAGTGACACGGTCATCCAGCCACGCCCCTTCGGGCACCCCCTCGCCGGCCAGACGATGTCTGGCGCCCGGATGATCATGCAGGTCCTTGCGGATGAAGGCGTTACGGCCATTTTTGGCTATAGCGGCGGCGCGATCCTGCCGACCTATGACGCTGTGTTTCTTTACAACGAGCAGCAGACCCGCGAGGGCGAGCCACAGATTCCGCTCATCGTGCCGGCAAACGAGCAGGGCGCCGCGTTCATGGCGGCCGGATATGCCCGGGCCACAGGTCGCGTAGGCGTCTGTATTGTCACGTCCGGGCCTGGGGCGACGAACACTGTTACACCCGTGCGCGATTCCATGGCGGATTCGGTCCCAATGGTCGTGATTTGCGGGCAAGTAGCGCGCGCATCGATTGGAACTGACGCGTTTCAGGAAGCCCCGGTCCCCTCGATCATGGGCTCCGTCGCGAAACACATATTTCTAGTGACCGACCCGACCCGTCTCGAGGCCACGATACGGACTGCGTTTGAGATCGCACGCACCGGTCGGCCCGGGCCGGTGGTCGTGGACGTCCCGAAAGATGTTCAGAACTGGGAAGGAGTGTTCCACGGCGGTGGGATGTTGCCCATTCCCGGCTATCGCCGCCGAATGAATGAGCTCGCCCACCGGACGCTCGATGAGCTGGAGGCCGCCAAGTTCTTCGAGATGCTGGGTGAGGCCAAGCGGCCTCTGATCTACGCGGGTGGCGGAGTGATCAACTCCAATTCCGCCGTGTCGCTGCTCGACTTCGCGGAAGCCTTCGGCATCCCGATCGTGACCACGCTGATGGGCATCGGTGCCATCGACACAACTCACAAACTGGCGATGCGCATGCTCGGCATGCACGGCACCGCCTTTGCGAATTACGCGGTTGAGGACGCTGACTTCCTCATTGCGATTGGAGCCCGTTTCGATGACCGTGTTGCCGGCGTGCCTGCAAAGTTTGCGCGCAATGCCAAGCGCATCGCGCATCTGGACATTGACCGTGCCGAGGTCAACAAGGTCAAGCGGGTCCAGTGGAGTTACGTGGGTCAGTTGCCCGAAGCGTTGCAGGCGTTGACGGCTCATGGTCGTCGCAGGAAGTTTGCGCCTGACTACTCTGCGTGGCATGCGGAGCTGGCCGAGCTGAAACGCGTGTACGCAATGAACTACGACCGCAACAGCCAGTTGATCCAGCCGTACTACGTCATCGAAGAAATCAACAAGCTCGCCGGGGGTGAAGCGATCATCTCGACCGGTGTTGGCCAACACCAGATGTGGGCTGCGCAGTACTGCGATTTCCGCCAGCCGCGCCTGTGGTTGACGTCCGGCAGCATGGGGACGATGGGTTTTGGCCTGCCGGCCGCCATCGGCGCCCAGATCGCCAACCCGCGCCGGCTCGTCATCGATATCGACGGCGACTCCAGCATCCGCATGAACATGGGGGAGCTCGAAACCGTCACGACCTACGACCTGCCCGTGAAGGTGGTCGTGTTGAATAACTTCGGCGACGGGATGGTCAAACAGTGGCAGAAGCTGTTCCACAAGGGGCGCCTGTCAGCCAGTGATCGCTCGCTGCACAAGAAGGATTTCGTCAAGGCCGCGCAGGCCGACGGCTTCCGCTATGCCGTGCGCCTCGATCGCAAGGAGGATGTGCCGCGGGTCATCCACGAATTCATCAATTTCCCGGGCCCGGCGTTCCTGGAGGTGTTGATCGATCGTGACGCGGGTGTGTACCCAATGGTCGGTCCCGGCCAGAGCTACGACGAAATGATCACCGGAGACCACATCCCGTCCCGTTACAAGGTCAGCATCAAGACGCCCGGCGCGTCTGAAATGTTCTGACCAGGGGCCTGCCATGAAATACCTCCACACCATGGTGCGCGTCACCGATCTGGATACCTCGTTGCGTTTCTATCGGGACGCGCTCGGTTTGAAAGAGTTGTCGCGCAAGGACATTCCGCAGGGGCGCTATACGCTGGTGTTTCTGGCAGCCCCGGGAGACGAAAGCGCCCAAGTTGAGCTCACCTACAACTGGGACCCGGAGCCCTATCCCGGTGGCCGGAACTTCGGGCACCTGGCGTACGAGGTAGACAACGTCTATGCCACCTGCCAGCGCCTGATGGATCACGGTGTTACCATCAACCGCCCGCCCCGGGATGGTTGGATGGCCTTCGTTCGTTCCCCGGACAACATCTCCATTGAGTTGCTCCAGAAGGGCACCCGGCTGGAGCCGGCCGAGCCCTGGAAATCCATGCAGAACGTGGGGGTCTGGTAAGACACCTGTCAGATCCTGCCGCATTGTGAGGCAGTCGTCATAATAGGGGTTGGCCCCAACTGCAACGGGCCTGACAGTGTGCATTCAGCTGGCGACAGGCATTCTGGGGCCCATCGCAATCGAGTATGATGCGCTGCCTCACGTTGTCGCGTATCCATGAAGTCACTACCCGGCTTGTTGATCGCAGCGGCCTTCGCTGCCTTGACGTGTGCTGTCTGGGCGTTTCTGAACCGCCCGGCAGCCGAGCCTCCATGGCCCGCCCACATCCAGGGATTCTCGTTCCAGCCCTTCCGGATGGGTGAGGATCCAACCCATCACATCATGCCCACGGACGCTGAGATCGATGCCGATCTCAAACTCTTCGCCGGCAGGATCAACACCGTCCGCACCTACGGCGTCAACGGCTCGTTGGGTGACATACCCCAGCTTGCAGAACGACACGGGCTCAATGTTGCAGTCGGCGCGTGGATTGACAACAACCGCGACTCCAATGAAGCGCAACTGAAGACGGCTATTGAGCTGGCACGGACGCACATGAACGTGATGCGCGTCTTCGTGGGCAACGAGGTGGCCCTGCAGGGCTACGTTCCGCTGCAGGAGCTCGAGAGATATCTCGATCGCGCTCGCGACGCCATCGGTCAGCCGGTGGGTACCGCCGAGCCGTGGCACGTCTGGCTGGAGCATCCCGACCTCGCGCAGCATTGCGATTTCATCGGTGTACACCTGTTGCCCTACTGGGAAGGCGTCCCCGTCGATATCGCTATTGACTATTCCATCAACCAGTTCCACCGCATCCAGAAGGCCTTTCCAAACAAACCGGTCATCATCGCGGAAGTCGGTTGGCCGAGCCGCGGTCGCACGCACGAATCCGCTGTCGCCTCGGAAGCCAACGAAGCGCTGTTCCTCAGGCGGTTTCTCGAGCGGGCCGAGCACGATCACATCATCTACTACGTGATGGAGGCTTTCGATCAGCCCTGGAAGGCGATCCAGGAAGGCGATGTCGGCTCATACTGGGGCGTTTACAACTTGGACCGCGTCCCTAAATTCGCCTTCACGGCCGCCATCGTGCGCGTGCCCGAGTGGCACATGCTGGCCGCCATTTCAGTGGCGGTGGCGCTCCTGGTGCTGTTTGTCTTCTTTGTCAACAGCGTTACGCCGCTGCGCAATCGCGGGCGGAGCTTTCTCGCGCTCGTGGTTTATGCGGCGGCCACGATCACCGTTTGGGTGTTCTACGACTTCACCCAACAGTACATGACGGTCGCGAGCGTCGTTTCGGGCATTCTCCTGTTGTTGGGAATGCTGGGTGTCGTTCTCGTGTTGCTGGCGGAAGCGTACGAGTGGGCTGAAGCTCACTGGGTGACCTCCCGCCTGCGCCTGGGGCCGCCGGCGCGCGCGGATGGCCAGCCGCAGCCGAAGGTTTCCATTCACGTTCCGGCCTACAACGAGCCGCCCGACATGGTCATCGAGACGTTGGATGCACTGGCCCGGCTCGACTATTCCAACTTCGAAGTGCTGGTCATCGACAACAACACGCGCGTGGAGTCAGTCTGGCGGCCTGTCGAGGCGCACTGTGCCCGGCTGGGTGAGCGGTTCCGCTTCTTCCATGTCGCGCCGCTGGCCGGTTTCAAAGCAGGAGCCTTGAACTTCGCTCTGCGCCAGACCGCCCCGGATGCGCAGATTGTGGCGGTGATCGACAGCGACTACGTGGTCGAGCCGAACTGGTTGTGCGAGCTCGTCCCTGGATTTCAGGACCCCCGTATCGCCATCGTCCAGGCGCCGCAGGACTATCGCGACGAGAGCCAGAGCGCCTTCAAGGCGATGTGTTACGCCGAGTATCGCGGTTTCTTCCACATCGGAATGATCACGCGCAATGAGCGCAATGCCATCATTCAGCACGGCACCATGACACTCGTCCGCCGGAACCTCCTCGAATCCACGGGTGCTTGGGCCGAGTGGTGTATCACCGAGGATGCTGAGCTCGGGCTGCGCATCTTTGAGGCCGGATACGAAGCGACATACGTGCCGACCACTTACGGTCGCGGGTTGATGCCGGACACGTTCATCGACTTCAAGAAGCAGCGCTTTCGCTGGGCGTATGGCGCCATGCAGGTCCTGAAGAGCCATGCCCGCGAGCTGTTCACCGAAAAGGGCTCACTCTCGCCCGGACAGCGTTATCATTTCATCGCCGGCTGGCTCCCCTGGGTGGCGGACGGCTTCAACCTGATTTTCAACATCGCGGCGTTGGCCTGGTCCGCCGCGATCGTATTCCTGCCACGGCAGATCGATCCGCCCCTGATGATGTACTCGGTTCTCCCGTTGTCCCTGTTTACCTTCAAGCTCGCGAAGCTTGCGCACCTCTATCAGGTCAGGGTCGGCGCGAACATCCGTCAGACCGTCGCGGCCGCCATTGCCGGTTTGGCTTTGACCCATACGATTGGGACCGCCGTTCTGAAAGGGCTATTTACTCGCGGGGAGCCTTTCTTTCGCACACCCAAAAATGCCCGCGCACAGCGTGTCTTGCAGGCGCTCGGGGCAGCGCGGGACGAGACGCTGATCATGCTCGGCCTATGGCTCTCCGCTTGGGGCGTTTCTCACTCCACGACTTACCAGACGCGAGGTCCGGACCGAGTCGCCTGGATCGTTGTGCTGCTGATTCAGTCGGTACCGTATGTGTCCTCGCTCCTGGTGTCGCTGGCGAGTGCATACCCTCTCCCCGCGAAGCTGCTTGGCCGGGGCTATCGGTCGACGGTCCTCCATCCGCCGCAACGGGCTGAGCCCGACTCTCTGGTCTGAGGCGAATAAGGATGGACCGCCCGGAGGCCGGGCGGTCTCTCAAAGCCATAGGGTTGATGCTGACCGCGGTTGCCGCGTTCAGCGGCATGGACACGTTGCTCAAGCTCTTGTCGCAGCACTATCCACCACTGCAAGTCGTGGCACTGCGCGGCGCCGCGGCGTTGCCATTCATGCTCGTCCCTCTCATCGCGATGGGTCGCGTGAGTGCGCTGAAGCCTGTCCGCATCTGCATGCATTTCCTTCGCGGCCTGCTGCAGCTGTTTGTCCTCGTTGCCTTCGTGTACGCCGTGCGTGCGCTGTCTCTGGCAGATGCCTATGCAATTTTTCTCAGCGCCCCTCTCATAGTCACGGCCCTTTCCGTGCCGCTGCTCGGTGAGCACGTTGGCTGGCGGCGCTGGGTGGCCATCAGCGTCGGCCTGATCGGCGTCCTCACGATGCTGAAACCCTCTGCATCGAGCTTGGTCTCGCTGGGTGCAGTAGCGGCGTTTCTGTCAGCCGCGGGGTATGCGTTCAACTCCATTGCGCTGCGCATCGTCACCCGGACTGATACGACCGTGAGCGTCGTGTTCTGGATGATCGGTCTCATGACCGTGATGGCTGGATGCCTTGCGGCACCGCAGTGGGTTCCCATTCGCACGCAGGACTGGGTCCTGCTCGCGGCGATCGGCCTGTTTTCCTCGATCGCCCAACATCTGCTCACAGAAGCGTTTCGAAATGCGTCACCCTCCGTCGTGGCGCCTTTTGAGTACACCGCCTTACTCTGGGGGATCATCATCGACCGCGTCGTATGGGGAGTGTTCCCGAGCAGCCGTGTTTATATTGGCGGGGGTATTGTGATCGCCAGCGGTCTGTACCTGATCTGGCGGGAGCATTACACGCACGCGCCGCCCATCGCTTCGGAGACGGCAGCTCATACGACGCAGCCTTGAACGAGGCCAGGCCCAACGACGGAGACCTGTTTGACGACGGAAGTAGAAGCTTATCTGCACTCGAACATCCCCCTTTCGGCGGCGATGGGAGTGCAAGTGAAAGTCGCGACCCCGGAACGAGTGCTGCTGTTTGCGCCGCTGGGACCCAACATCAACCATCATCGGACCGTATTCGGTGGCAGCGGCGTGGTGCTTGCAACGTTGTCAGCCTGGACACTGTTGCACCTGCGGCTGAGCCACGAGCACCTCGATGCGCAACTGGTCATCCAGCGCAGCTCAATGGAGTACGAGCGACCCATTTCGGGTGACTTCGAGGCTGTGTGCGGATTGGCGGATGAGGCTATCTGGCAGCGATTCCGCGCGACCCTCGAGCGGCGTGGCCGTGCCCGAATGACCCTCAACGCGTACCTGCTGCACGCATCACACGAAATGGGCTCCTTTGTGGGAGACTTCGTCGCGATGGTCTGATTGGCGCAAATGGCCTGCGGCCATTTCCGCAGACATCGGCTTCGATCCCCGCCGGCAAAAGGCGCGACTTTTGCCGGCTGCGCAACCTGGCTTTGAGGCATCGCCATCCCGACCATCGCACTCGTCGCGGTGCTGCTCGCCGCGGCGGCGCACGCCACCTGGAACATCTCCGCAAAGCGGGCGGCCGGCGCACGGCACTTCGTGTGGCTCTATTCCGTCGGCTCGGCCCTTTTATACCTGCCGATCATCCTCTGGATTTGCATCCAGGCACGGCCGCACTTCGAGCCGCGCCACTATGTCGCACTCGCCGCGACGAGCGTTCTGCACCTGGGCTACTCGCTATCTTTGCAGGCGGGATATCGAAGCTCGGACCTCTCACTCGTCTATCCGATTGCCCGCGGCTTTGGTCCCTTGTTGTCCTTCATCGGCGCCGTTTTACTGTTGGGCGAACAACCGACGGCCCTGTCGGGCCTCGGGCTGGTGCTCATCGTCGCCGGTATCCTGCTGGTTTCCGGGTTGACCCGCGAGCCTCATCGCGCGCCGCGCAAAGGCATCTTCTTCGGCCTTTTGACTGGGGTGTTTATTGCGTCTTACACCCTGAATGACGGATGGGCCGTCAAGGTGCTCGCCATTTCACCCTTCATCGTCGATTTTACCGGCAACCTGGTCCGTATCGTGGTGCTGTCGCCGATCGCCTGGCGAGACCGAGCTGAAGTAAAGCGCGAGGCGCGTATCTACGCCGGATCCACCGTTGTGGTCAGCGTCCTCGGTCCGATCGGCTACATCCTCGTGCTGTTCGCTATGCGGATTGCGCCGATAAGTCACATTGCGCCCGCGCGAGAGCTTGCAACCCTGGCCGGCGCGTACATGGGATCGAAGTTATTGAGTGAACGAACGACACCGGAGCGAATTATTGGTGCTGTTTGCATTGTTGTCGGCGTCGTGAGTCTGTCGTTCGCGCGTTAGACAGTGCAGAATGTCGCGCGGAAAGCTCCAAACAAGGGGAAAACTCGCCATGAGCAACGCGGAGATTCGGGGACGGTTTGTCTGGCACGAGTTGATGACTACGGACACCGACGCTGCCAGCGATTTCTATTCGCAAGTCGTCCCGTGGAAAGCGGAAGACTCGGGAATGCCCTCCTATTCACTATGGATGTCAGGTAAGTACCGCGCCGGCGGGCTGATGGCCCTGCCGGAAGATGCTTCCGCTACGCCGCCACATTGGATCATCTATATCGGCACGCCTGACGTCGACGGGACGGTTGCGGCAGCTGAGAAACTCGGCGGCAAGGTTCTGAAGTCCGCGTCGGATATCCCTAATGTCGGCCGATTTGCGGTTCTGTCGGACCCGCAGGGTGCGGCATTCGCAGTCTTCACACCTGCAGAGGGGTCGGGAGACGGTGTGCCACCAGGCGGCGCCATCGGTGACTTCACGTGGCACGAGCTCGCCACGACGGACCCAGGCGCAGCCTTCGACTTCTACGCCAGGTTATTCGGTTGGACCAAAGGTGCGGCTCATGACATGGGCGAGATGGGCGTGTACCAGCTCGTATCTCATGGTGGGCAGGACGTTGGTGGTATCTACAAGGCTCGTGACAACTCCACGCCACCCAGCTGGCTGAGTTATGTACGTGTTGCAGACACAGCCAAGGCGGCCAATGCGGCGAAATCCGCAGGCGGCCGGATCCTGAACGGCCCGATGGAAGTCCCGGGTGGCTCGTGGATTGTCATGATGCTCGATCCACAGGGCGGTGCCTTCGCTGTGGTTGAGCCTCCAAAGGGCGCTAAGGGCTCCGCTGGGGCGTCCGACGACGGCTCTGAGGATTCCCCACCCGCCAAGCGGGCAGCCAGGAAGGCCGCGAAAAAGGCTCCTGCCAAGAGCCCGCCGGCGAAGTCAGCTCCCGCGAAGGTGGCTGCGGCCGGCAAGAGTGCGGCTAAGAAGGCAGGGAAAGCCGTGAAGAAGGCGGCCAAGGTCGTCAAGAAGGCCGCCAAAAAGGTCGTCAAAAAAGCGGCCAAGAAAGCGGCCAAGAAGTCGGTGTCCAAGCCGGCGGCGAAGCGGGCAGTAGCCAAGAAGACGGCTGCGAAGCCCAAAGCCAAGGCGAAGGCCAAAGCCAAGGGCAAAGCCAGAAGCAAAAAGTAATCTGGATGGGGCCCACCCGTATCTGACGGGTGGGCCGCTGGATTGCCGAGTCGACGTACTCGTTGCGCTTGCAGAAAGTCGCCGCGGGCGCACAGCCTGCGGTGCGTCTTATTGCGAGGCGGCTTCGGCCGCGTTGCGCTGGTCGGCCGCCTGCTTCATGGCCGCGTCGACCTGTTCGCGTACCCGCGCCTCGGTTTTCAGGCCTTCGCGCGCCTCTTGAGCTTTCGTGGTGGCCGCAGTGGCGGCGGCCGCGCCCGTCTCCGCAACACCGCAACCTGTGAGTGAAAGGACGAGGGTCAGGAGAACCAGTGACCTTGCCATTGAGGGACCTCCAATGAACTTGGAGCTTTGCCCGGACGGATAGATCGCGGCAAGGACAGCCGTCCACTTTCGTGACCGGGTGCAGATGGCGGGCAACGGTTCATGGCAGTATCCCTTTCGCAGCATTCTCGTGGTTGCACGTAAATGGCGGAGCACGTACATGGCCAAAGGAACTGTCACAAACCGAACCGCGGACGCTGAACCGCGCGTCCGCCGCGGCTACTTTGAGTGCCGCTATGGGCAGTTGCACGTTCATAACGCGATTCCCCCCGGCGGAGGTTTTGAAGAGGGCACCCCTCTGCTGTGCCTTCACCACACGACTGGGTCCGGCAGGGTTTTCGACCGTTTCCTCGCGCTCACGGGCCGTGATCGTTCCGTCTATGCGCCTGACACGCCCGGGTTTGGGGAATCCGATCCGCCCCTGTCACGCCCGACGATTTCTGACTACGGTTCTGTTATTGGCGACTTTCTCGACACGATGCGGTTCCGACAGATTGATGTGCTGGGCTACCAGGCCGGCGCATTGATCGCAGCTGACCTGGCCATCGCCCGGCCCAAGCAGATTCGCCGCGTCGTGATGGTGTCTGTCCCTGTCTTGAATGACGCGGAACGCGATGCATTCAGACGCGGGTCGTGGTTGCCCGCCGAAGACGGGAGCCACTTGATCACTGAGTGGAAGCGAACACTCGAGTCATACGGCCCCGGCGTTCCGCTCGAGGTCCGCGCGCGTGCTTTCGCTGAGAAGTTGAAAAGCGGAGTTCACGCTTCGTGGGCGCTGGCTGCGGCGCAGCAATACGCGTCACGCGAACGGCTTGCGCTCGTCACACAATCTGCGTTGGTATTGCGGCCTAAGGATGATTTTTGGGAAGCCACCCTGCGTGCCCGCGAGCTGTTACCGAAAGCCCGATTTGTGGATCTGCCCGACCAGGGTAACGGCCTGTTTGAGGCTGCGCCCGAGGTCGTGGTTGAGGCCACCCGGGAGTTTCTGCGCGGCTGACTGTCCCATTGAGCGCCTGTTTCGCCCTTTCTGCATGCGGAGGAACAGGTTTATGTCATATCTGCGCGACAGCTCTCACACTTTGGTCTTGAATAGCAGTCAACGGTGCCCTGCAGCGCTAGACTTTGGTCCACAAGTACCTGAACCAGGGGACCGAGCGCTCGCTACCCATTCGATTTTTGGGGCTGCCGCGCGAGGAGACACGCGATGAACCTACAAAAACGCCAATCGTCGCCGCCCGAAGAGGCTGATCTCGAAGTTACGGCCGAATTGCCGGTCCTCGACGTAGCCGCCTACGAGGCCAACGCCGCTTCCACAGCGACCACTGGAACGTATCCCGTGGTCACACCCGAGCGTGACCATCTCAACTCGACTGATACCTGGCACATTCCCGCGCCGTCACTGCGTGTCTCGAAGACCGCCACCGGCGACGCCGCCAACACTGTCATCGACGAGAATCGCGCTCGACTCGAAGTCAATCTCCAGGCGCTGTCGACGACACTGCGTGACGTCGAAGAGCGACTGACGCGCAAGAGCGAGCGGCTGGCCGAGATCGAGAAGGCGCACGAGCTGGCTCTGGCCGAACGCAACACAACCGAACAACGTGCACGTGCTCTCACCGACGAGGTGACACGGGCAGAAGCGGCTTCGGCGGCGGCGCAAGCGCGCGTCGCGGAGTTGCAGAAAGCGCTGCAGGATAATCAGGCCGCCGATGAGGCGCGCCGGACACGCGATGCCGAAGTCCAGGCGCAGCTCGTCGAGCGCAACAAACAGTTTCAGGCACAGCTCACGGCGGCGGGCCGCGAGTTTGAAGCGAAGCTGGCCGCCGGCAACCACGAATTCGAGACCCGGTTTGCAACCCACGCCCATGCCATCGTCCGCTTCGAGAAGGACCTGAACGAGGCGCGAGAGCGCAACACCGAGTATCTCGAGACCCTGCAATCGAACGAAGGTCGCAGGTCCGTATTCGAGGACATGATTGCTACGCTCGAAGACGATGTTGCGCAGCGTGACACGCGGATCGCGCGGCTCGAGAGCAATCTCACCACCCACACCGGACACGAAGGCGAGTTGGAGTCGGAGCTGCGCGAGCGGATTGCCCGTATCGCTGCACTCGACAAACAGGTCGCCGCCTTGAGCGCAGCATTGGCTCAGCGCACTGAACAGCAGACAGACGGCGAGCGCTCTCGCGCGACCTTGCAGCAGAATGTAAACGCGCTGAACGGCACCTTGGCTGAGCGCAATGATCGTGTGAAGGTTCTCGAAGGAACGGTCTCGCAACAGACAATCGCTGCCGCGCAATTGCGCAGCGAGCTCGAGCGGTCTGCGTCCGAGCGTTCGCAGCTCGTGGCGGGTGCAGCCTCGTTGGAAGCTGCGCTGAAAGCGGCGACTGCTCGTGGCGACCAACAGGAGGCCGTTGCAAGAGCGGCTCAGAGTCGTCTCGACGAGTACGAGGCCGCAGCTCCGGCGCAACGTCGCCGCGTCGAGCAACTCGAAGCCGAAGTGGCTGCCGTTCGTGCCGAGCTGCAGTCATCGAGCTCGTCGCTGCAGACAGCGGGCGTCGAGCGCAATGAGCATGTGGCGCGTATTGCGGCCAGCGAGGCGCGGATCCAGGAGATGGAAACGCGCGTGGCGCAACAGCAGGAGGCGGTTCGCCAACTGCAGGCCGAAGCCAACGCCGGTGTCGCCCGCGCCAAGGAGTTGGAAAACGACCTGCGCGCCGCCGAAGAGACCCTCAACCGACTCGAAACCGAGGCTCGCAGCAAGGGCGCGCGCGTCGATGAGCTCGAGAAGATCAACAGTGACTGGCGCGCCACGGTGGAAGAAGCCCGGCATGCCATTTCGGATCGCGATGGCCTGATCGAGCGGCTCGAGCAGGAGACGGCCGCGAGCGCGGTGCTCGTCGGTCACATTCAGAAGAGCATCACACGCCTGGACAGCGATGCTCCGCCGCGTGTCAGTGAGCCGACCGCGGATGGTGCAACCCGCTTGTTGATTCGGACCGATGGCGACTCGGAAGTTGTGCACGTCCTCGGGCGCAAGACGACTGTCGGGCGTACGCCGGACAACGATCTGCAGATCGACGCGAAGTTCATCAGTCGCCACCACGCTGTGATTCTCGCGGGGCCTGCGCACGCGATCATCGAAGATCTCAACAGCACAAACGGCGTCATGGTCAACAACCGGCGCATCACACGTCAGCCTCTGAAGGATGGCGACAATGTGGTGATCGGCAAGACCGGGTTCCGATTCGTGATCCGGGCCGCACGGGCCCAGACGCAGCCGAACTAGAACTAGGGCTAGGAGCCTGTCTGACTCATGTTCGCCTGCTGCGGCCGGCCCGCAGCGGCATCTTTGGGCGATCCTTTCACTTACATAGTGTCGACTATGCGCGTGAAACGATCGCCCAAATCTGCTCGCTGGGGGCCGCCCTCGCGACGGCGCCCATGAGTCAGACAGGCTCCTATTTGCTCTCGTCGATCGCCTGAGTCCACAGAACGACATCGTCAGGTGTCATCGAGCTGGCGTTGGTGTGCCGCACATCCGTGAGGCCCCAGCGCTGGACGTCCGGCAAATACTGCTCTCGCGACAGCAATGTTCCCTGACAGGTTTTCTCCGTGGGCGGGGGCGTGCGCATTTCCCGGTCGAGCCGGCCTATGAATCCCGTCATCACCCACTCGGGAATCCTGTTGCGTTCCGACGGGTAGATAAAGCCGAACAAACACAGGTGTGAGAACAGCACCCGCCAGTGCTGCCCGAAGCGGATCACGAGTCTCGCCCAATCGATGTTCTCGGCGCGTGCCAGGATCAGATGCATGATGTCCGCGGCGTCGTAGCGCTCGCGTTCCATGATGAATGCCTTCGACCAGATCATCTCCTCGACGGGACACAGTTGCGCCGGTATCCCAAACACCTGACCCCGCGCGGCGTGCTGAAACCACCCGTCATCCACATACGCAATACCATTGCCAGAATTAAAGATGACATCCACGTAACCATGCTCGCAGGTTGCTTTGCCGAGCCAGTGAGGAAACGTGAGCTCGGTGTGGAAGCCCGCCTGTGCCAGCACCTTCATGATGGCGTCGTATTCGTCGCGACGGACGAAGATGTCGAAATCCTTCGTATCGCGGTCGACTGCGGTGTAGTGTCCGAGCGCGTAGCCGCCGCCCACCAGGTAGGGAAGACCCGCCTCGTTCAATGTTTCCATGGTACGACGGTAGAAGTCGTGCGCCGCGGATTCTGCAGGAGGGCCGGTGGGCATACAGATTGCTCCGAGGGTCTCGGTCCAGGGTGCGTAAGAGGGCTTCCAGCTGAACAGTAAGCAAACAACGCGCCTAGCCGCAGTTGGCGACCTGCATGTCAAAAAGACATCCCGGGGTGCACTGCAGCCCCTGCTCGCACCGGTCAATGAGCAGGCCGACTTTCTACTGCTGTGCGGTGATCTGACGGACTACGGGTTGCCCGAGGAGGCCGACATCCTGGTCGCAGAGTTGGCTGCCGCAGTCACCATTCCCATTGTCGCCGTGCTGGGCAATCACGACTTCGAGTCCGGACAACAGGTGGACGTCTGCAAGATACTGACAGCCGCCGGGATCAAGGTTCTCGATGGTGAGGCTCTCGAGGTGCATGGCACCGGCATTGCAGGCGCGAAAGGCTTTTCCGGCGGATTCGGTCGCGCCACCCTGGGCGCCTGGGGTGAGCCCGCCACCAAGCGATTCGTGCAGGAAGCGATCGACGAGGCGATGAAATTCGAGGGTGCCCTGGCGCGGCTGCGCACGCCCCAACGCATCGCCATGCTGCACTATTCGCCGATCCGGGCGACCGTTGAAGGCGAGCCACTGGAGATCTTTTCCTACCTGGGCACCAGCCGGCTGGAAGAGCCCCTCAATCGCCATCCGGTCAACATGGTGTTCCATGGCCACGCCCACCACGGCTGCCTCGAGGGGCGCACGAGCACGGGTATTCCGGTTTACAACGTGGCCATGCCGCTGCTCCTGCACAGTTTTCCCGATCGGCCGCCCTTCCGGGTGTTTGAGATTCCCGCTCCTGAGCACAAAAATGGTTAAGCTTCGGCCACTCCTCCCCGATAGAGATGCGCAGTGGCCAGTCCGTACATCGAACGAATCCTCAAGGCGCGCGTGTACGACGTGGCTGTCGAATCACCGCTGGAAGAAGCCGGGCGCCTCTCTCGCAGGCTCGATAACCAGGTTCTGCTGAAGCGCGAAGACCTGCAGTCCATTTTTTCCTTCAAGCTGCGCGGCGCCTACAACCGGATCGCACATCTGTCGGATGCGATCGCCAAGCGGGGAGTCGTGTGTGCATCCGCCGGCAACCATGCTCAAGGTGTGGCACTGGCCGCCAGTCGCCGCGGGATTCCCGCTGTCATTGTCATGCCGCAGACCACTCCACAGATCAAAGTACAGGCGGTGCTGGATCTGGGTGCCGAGGTTGTTCTGCATGGCGACGACTACGACAGTGCGTTCGATCGGGCACTGACGCTCGCGCGCGAGCGCAACCTCGTATTCGTACATCCTTTCGACGATCCCGACGTCATCGCGGGTCAGGGCACGATCGGCGTGGAGATACTCAGGCAGACCGGCGGGCACGTCGATGCCATATTCGTTCCGATCGGCGGCGGCGGGTTGATCGCCGGCATCGCCGTGTACGTGAAATATCTTTATCCCAACGTCCGGGTCATCGGTGTTGAGCCCGAAGATGCGGCCAGCATGTATGAGTCGCTGCGCGCGGGCAAACGAGTGACCCTGGATCGTGTGGGTATCTTTGCCGACGGGGTCGCCGTCAAGCGGGTTGGCGAGGAAACTTTTGCGCTGTGCCGCGCCCATGTTGACGAGATACTGCTGGTCGACACTGACGAGATCTGCGCTGCCATCCAGGATGTGTTTGAGGATACGCGGTCCATCGTCGAGCCCGCCGGAGCGCTCGCCGTTGCCGGTGTCAAAAAATACGTCGCGCGCGAGAATTGCACAGGCAAGCGGTTGGTGGCCGTCAACAGCGGCGCCAACATGAACTTCGATCGGCTGCGCCATGTAGCCGAGCGTTCGGATCTCGGTGCCGAGCGCGAGGCGTTGTTGTCAGTGGTGATCCCGGAAGAGCCCGGCAGCTTTCTGCGCTTTTGCGAGACGCTGGGGCAGCGCAGTGTCACGGAATTCAACTATCGGTACGAGGCGGGACAGACGGCGCAGATTTTTGTCGGCTTCAGCCTCTCCCGAGGGCGCAGCGAGCGCGATGCGGTCGTGCAGAACCTGCGGGCCGCAGGCTATACCGTCACCGATGTCAGTGACAACGAGATCGCCAAGCTCCATGTGCGCTACATGATCGGCGGCCATGCTCGCGGTCTGCAGCACGAGCTGCTGTATCGCTTCGAGTTTCCGGAGCGGCCCGGCGCCATGTTGAAGTTCCTGCAGGCCATCGGCTCACGCTGGAACATCAGCCTGTTTCACTACCGCAACCACGGCTCCGACTATGGTCGGGTGCTGGCCGGAATCCAGGTTCCGCCGGCCGAGCGCGCCGACTTCATGCTCCATCTCAACGAACTGCACTATGCCTACGTGGAGGAGACCTCCAACCCGGCCTACAAGCTGTTCCTGGGTGCCTGACGCTAGGAGCCTACTTCACCAACCGGAGCGTGAAGGGGTAGCGGTAGCGGACCCCTTCGGAGGCTTTGATGCCGGCGATGATGGTCATGGCCAGCCAGAAAATGAACAGCGCGACGCCGAGCAGGATGCCGATGAAGATCCACACCAGCACGCCGCAGATGACCCCCGCCAGCAGCACCGAGATGTTGAAATTCAACGCTTCCTTGCCCTGGTCCGCCACAAAGGGCGACTGGTCGCGCTTGACCAGCCAGACGATGAGCGGTGCGATGACGCTGCCCAGCGGGATCAGAAAACCCGAGAAGGCCGTCAGGTGCGCCAGCATTCCCCAGGTACGCTCGTCCTGTGTGGGAAGGTCCGTTGCGCTCGTACTCACGGAGTCGGGATTCGTCTCATTCATGGACGTAACTCCATAGGGCAGTGTCGGTGACATATACACCATTGCGAACTCCGCGGCACGAACAACTGAGCGTGCGCGGCCTCAAACACCGCCTGACGTGGTGGGGCCCGCCCTCCGACGCACCTATTGTATTACTCCACGGGTTCCAGGATTGCGGCGACACGTGGCAGTTCCTGGTGGACTGCCTGCCCGATACATGGACGTTGGTTGCTCCTGATTGGCGCGGCTTCGGGGGCACCGAATGGGCTGCCGGCGGATATTGGTTTCCCGACTACCTGGCTGACCTGGAAGAGCTGCTGGATAACGTGGCGCCGCAGGGAGGCGCGCGCGTCATCTCGCACAGCATGGGTGCAAATGTCGCCGCTCTATACAGCGGAATCAGGCCGCAGCGCCTCAAATGGCTGGTGAACCTGGAGGGCATTGGCCTTCGCAAGACGCAGCCTGCTGCAGCCCCCGAGCAGTACGCCACCTGGCTCGACGAGATCAAACAGCCGTTGGTCGACGGCCGCTACCGCTCGGTTCAACAACTGGCCGAGGTATTGATGAGGCGTAATCCTCGCCTGACAGCGGATCGAGCGGAATTCGTGGCGTGCGCCTGGACCCGCGACGCTGAGGATGGAGTTCGTCTCGCGTTTGATCCCCGGCATCGTTTCGTCAATCCCGTGTTATACCGGCGCGAGGAAGCAGAGGCCTGTTGGGCGCGCATGCAGATCCCGATGTTGTTCCTCGCCGGCGAAAGCTCCAGTCACCAGGAACGTCGCGTTGCGAACTTCAGTGACGAGTACGTACACAGAGTGTTTCGCGATGCGAAAATCGTCGTGCTACCGGGCCTTGGCCACATGATGCATCACGAAGATCCGCACGCCGTTGCCGCGCCCATCATCGATTTCGCTCAGGCTCATCCATGAGAACGTTGCTCATCGGAGGCGCCCGCTCCGGAAAGAGTGCCTTGGCACTGCATTGGTCCAACGAGCGCGCCTCCAATGTCTGTACGCTCGTCACCGGAACGGAATCAGATCCGGAAATGGCCGCGCGTATCGCCGCCCATCGCCGCGAGCGCCCCGCTCACTGGCGAGTCCGCGAGGAACCCATCTACATCGGCCGCGCGTTGCGGGAAGAGACGGGCTCGCCGACGCAGTTACCCACGTCAGCGCCACCATCGTCACCCGGCGCTAATTCCTTGGTTCTCGTAGACTGTTTGACGCTTTGGATTTCGAACTGCCTCTGGCCACCGGATGCAGCTACCGCCGACGCCGACTACGAAGTTTGGCGTCGCGAACGCACTGCCTTCCTGGACGCACTGTCTGCGTGCAAATCAGACGTCATTATTGTGACGAATGAAGTTGGTACCGGAATCGTCCCTAACAATGCCGCGTCGCGAGTTTTCCGCGATGAACAGGGTTGGTTAAATCAAGCCGTCGCCGCAGTGTGCGACGAGGTGTTCTTCGTAACAGCCGGCCTGCCCCTGCGGCTGAAGCCTTGATCATGTTTACAGCGGCTGGGACAAGACCAGTGCGTAGAGCAGCACCGCCTCAGTCACCTCAACGCCCGCCCCCAAACAGTCCCCGGTCGTCCCACCGAGTCGCCACTTCAACCACCCACCCCAGGCGCCGATAGCCAGAGGCGCGGCGCACAGGATCGGCGCGAGCGCAGCGCTGGCTCCCAGCAGGATCACCGTCCAGAACACGATCCACCCCACATTCAACTGCCAGGCAAACCGTTCGCCTTGGCCGGGTTTGAGGGGCTTCAGCCACCGACTCCACGCCAGTGGCCCGAGGCGAGCCCACGCGGGAATGAGGGGAAAGGCCAGCAGAGCGGGGATGGATAGTTGCGCGAGTCCCGTCGCCTTCAATATCAACATCAACACGATGCTCACCACGCCGAAGGCGCCCAAGTGAGGATCGGCCAGGACTGCGAAGAACTTCCGGGCATCGCGGTGAGCGGCGGCGAGGGCGTCGCTCAGGTCTGCGAGGCCATCGAGATGCAGCGCGCCCGTCATCCACACCCAGGCGAGCAGGCCGAGCACGGCTGCCACCGGGGCGTTGCGGTGTGCGCAAACGAAAATGATGGCACTGACAACAACACCCATGGTCAGCCCGACAATGGGGAACCAGGCGGAAGATCGGGAGAACTCCTCAGCTGAGAAGTTCTCCACCGCGGGGACGGGCACGCGCGTCAGAAATTGAGTCGCAAGCCGTAGCCCGCGGAATTTCACGGGGGCGCCCCAGCCGGCGCAGCGCCGTCCACTCCGGCCTGGGCAAACGTCGCCATGTTCCGGTGAAGCGCCAGCGCTGCTTTGATAATGGGCAGGGTGAGCGCCGCACCGCTTCCCTCACCCAAACGCATTTCGAGGTCAATGAGGGGTTTCAGTCCCAGCGCTTGAAGCGCGACGATGTGGCCGCCTTCCGCGGATCTGTGAGAAGCCAGCATCCAGCGCACCGCGCCGGGCTCGAGCCGGGCCGCTGCGAGGGCCGCGGCGCCTGAAATATAGCCATCGAGCAGCACGGGGACCCCGCTTCGGGCCGCCTCAATGTAAAAGCCCGCCATGGCTGCAATCTCGAGTCCGCCCAAGTGGGCGAACAGCAGGCGCGCCCCCGCGGCCGCCGATTCCGCAGTGCCGATGGCGCCCCGGGCTCTGGCCAGCGCCGCAGTCACGACTTCCCGCTTGCGCCCGAGCCCAACATCATCAATACCGGTTCCCCGTCCCACAATCTGCTCGGGTAGGGCATCGGTGAAGGCGCAAATCAAACACGCGGCTGCGGTAGTGTTGGCGATGCCCATATCTCCGGCAATGAGCAGTTGTGCACCCCGCTGAACGGCTTCGCGTGCGCAACGCTCACCGACACCGAGCGCCGCCGTCAATTCTTCGTCTGTCATTGCCGCTTCTGCGAGGAGGTCCCGCGTGCCGGCCCGAACCTTTTCATTGCGGACCGTGCGCGGCAGTTCCGCGTCGCCGGCAACGCCGACATCCACCACTTCGATGGGACAGTCACCCAGAGTTGCCAGCACATTGATCGCAGCGCCGCCGCCGGCAAAATTAGCGACCATCTGGCCGGTCACCGATTGTGGGAAAGCCGACACGCCCCGCACTGCGACCCCGTGATCAGCGGCAAACACAAAGATTTCAACATGAGCGATGTCTGGCGTCGGGTTGCCCGAGCGGGCCGCAAACCAGCATGCGAGCTCTTCGAGGCGGCCGAGCGACCCCGGTGGCTTGGTGAGTTGTTGTTGGCGGGCACGAGCAGCACTTTCGGCACGCGCATCCGGCACGGGCATGTCAGCGGAGTTCAATCGGGAGTTCATGAGACTGGGGGTGATTCCTATCGTGAGCGCGCAAACTGTGACAGTCCATCGTTGGGACGGTCCCAGCTCAGCGCATCTTCCATCCAGATGTGCTCAGCGGGTCGCATCGAGTCTGGCTGGTCGAGGGTGGTGATCGTGATGTCAATGGTGTCGGGCCACTGCGTGTTGCTGTAGGTGATCGGCGTGCCACATCGCTCGCAGAATTGTCGCAACACCGGTGGCGAAGATGCGTGGGAGCGCAGCGACCCGGTGATGATTTGAAAGGTACTGCGGGAAACCGTGGCCCAGGCTACAACATGCGCCCCGGTCGCGCGACGGCAGGATTCGCAATGGCAGAAGCACGGCGACAGCACCGGCGGCCCGCACTCGTAAGTTACAGCACCGCACAGACAGCGACCTGTGAAAACAGCATTCATTCGATCGGCAGTTCCAACATCAATTCGCGTACATAGCGCACCGGCGGTGAACCGTATGCCAGGACTTCATCATGATACCGCTTCAAGGTGAATTCCTTGCCCCAGGCCTGCTGTGCGTCGGCGCGCAGAGCCAGATGCTCCTGCACGCCAACGAAGTAAGTCGGCAACTGGGCAGCGGTCAGCTGAGCCCGCACCCACTTGCCCTCAGCCTCACGTTCCTGCTGGAAGGTGTCGTGCGTCATCATCCGTACTGCATCTTCGCGCGAGATGCCGTCCACGTGCACGGCCTGGTCGAGTATCGCGTTCCCGACTGACCGCAGGTACCACTTCAGCTGGATCAGGTGCATGAGCGCATCGTGATTGAGAAAGCCCTCCTCCACCATCATGCCCTCTGTATAGACGGCCCAGCCTTCGATGAATGACCCGGATGCCAGTACGGCTCGCAAGGGTGAGTTGTAGCGGTTGGCGTGCGTGAGCTGCAGGTAATGGCCCGGCATCGCCTCGTGAATGGTGAGGTTGTCAATCGAACGCGTGTTGTATTCGCGCAGGTAGGAGTTGACTTGCTCTTCCGACCAGTCATTCGGGATGGGCGAGACGGCGAAGAACGTTTTCTGACCCTTGTCCAACGGACCCGGAGAGTCGCAGTAGGCCAGCGCCACGCCCCGTTGGAACTCCGGCATGGGAATGATCTGGATAGGATCGTCGTACACCGTCACGAGATCATGAGCTCGTAGGAAACGCTGCGTATCTTCGAACGCTCGTTGTGCAGTTTCAAACACCTTGTCGCGGGCCGGATGTTGTTCGTAAGCCAGCTCCAGCGCAGCGACAATGGCTGCCTGCTGTTCGGTTGGATTTGGCATGACGGGCAGCGGCGGAGCGTCCGACCGTCCCGCCAGCACCGCACGCGAAATCTCATACATTTCGCTGCGGGCACGTTTGAGCTCGGAATCGGCACGCGCCCGAATCTCCTGTCGCGTCAGCGGCGAGTCGAGGGCAAAACGCAGCTTTGCATCGTAGAGAGTTGCGCCCAGGCGGAAGTCGCCGGTTGCCGCGGGTAGCAGTTTTTTCTCTAACCAGATCTGATGCTGCGCAACTGCAGTGCGTGCCCGGGCAATGTCTGCCTTCAGCTGCGTTTGCTGTGCTTCCGGAAGCGTGCCCAACTGAGGGACCACCAGCTCATCAATCAAAGACAGAACACCGGTGTTCTGTTTTACAGCGGTCTCGGCATGAATGCGCGGAACGAGAGCCGGATCCAGCGATTCGCGCACTTGCATCAGCAGCCGCGGAAGCTCGGACAAGCGGGCGCCCACATTGTGCAGCCGGGCGGACAGTGGCGCGAAATCGCGTGCCATCAGCAGGTAGACGCTATTACCGGCCAATTCTGTGTAAAGCAGCGGATTCCAGCGCCATTCTTGCAACTGCTCGGCAGACCAGATGACATAGTCGAGCTCGCTCTTCAGCAGCCGGGCATCGACCTGGTGTGCACGGCTCAACTGCGTGAGGCCTAGGGTGTCCATCTGGGCGAGCAGCTGGCGGGCGAGCCCCACTCTGCGGGCTTGGCCGTCGGCGCTGACGTCATCTAGCTGACCGTCATAGCGGTGATCCCCCAGCGCCGTAGCTCGTACGGGCGTCAGCGGTAGCATCTCGGCGAGGTAGCGCTTGGCAATTCCTTCGAACGTCACGTCGGCGGCACTCGGTGGATTACTGAAGTCCGGTGGCGGCTGAATCACCGTACAGCCTGCGAAGCCCACGATGACAACTGATAACACGCCCAGTGCAAAGGCACGCCAATTGCTTACGACTGCTAGCATTTTTCAAGGGCCCCCGGCGAGGGGCGAATGATGACGAAGACCGCGTTCTATGGGAAGCGAAGGACCATCGTTAGAGGGCGCCGGAGGCGGGGTTTTCCAGAATCCGACGGACGCTTTTAGCCCGTCCGACTTCCGTCGGCTGGCGGAGCATTTGCCCCACATGGTCTGGATCTGCCGACCGGACGGCACACTCGACTATATAAACTCCCATGGCCTGCGGTATTTCGGCGTCAAATTGCGTGATTCCATTGCGCTGTTTCCGTCGGGGGCGATTACGCATCCCGATGACCATGAGGGGTCCCGTGCCGCTTGGACGCGCGCGCTGGAGGTCCGTGAGGGGCTCAGCATGGAGGCCCGCCTTCTACGTTCGGACGGCGCCTTTCGCTGGCATCTGATTCGCGCGGAGCCCATCTGCGATGGTTCGGGACAGGTGGTGAAGTGGATGGGCACTTCGACCAACGTGCACAGCGTCAAGGAGGGCAATGAGCTCAGTGCGTTCCTGCTCGAGCTGTCTACCGGCTTTGCGCGTATCGACAATCCTCACGAGCTCGTCTCAACGGCGATGCTTCGACTGCGTCAGCACCTCGGAGCTGCACAAGTCACGCTGGCTGAGTTCGATCATGATCGTGGCGAGGCCGTCATGCTCCGCCAGGACCGCACCGACAGCTCGAATCTGCAGGTGGTGAATCTTCCGCTGGGGCCGTTTGAAAGTCTCAGCGTGGAGGCGCGCAACGGGTCGGTGACGGTCCTGCGCAACGTGCCCCAGGACGAGCCGGTTGCCAACCTGTACAGCCGGTGGTACGGGCTCGACAGTGTGCGGGCTGTTGTGTCGGCGCCGTTGTTGCAGGGCGGGGCGCTGGTTGCGTCATTGAGTGTTGTTGAGGATTCGCCGCGTAGCTGGAGTGCTCCTGAAGTTGAGTTGACCCGCCGCGTCGCGGAGTTGGTCTGGCCGGCATTGGAGAAGGCCAGGTCGGATCACGCCCTGGCTGTCAGTGAGCAGCGCCTGCGACTCGCACAGGCGGTGGCCCAGATCGGCGCCTGGGAGTTGAATCCGGATGTGCACACACTGCACTTCTCGGATGAGAGTTACGAATTGTTCGGGCTGACTGAGAACGCGCAGATCAATCTGTACCAGCTGTGGGTGAGTCTCATTGATCCGCGTGACCGCAATGCATTGCAGGATCTCGTCGATGAATGCAACCGCTCCGGAACCGCCGAGGCGGAATATCGCTACCGTCATCCAACCCGTGGCATGCGGTGGATACATACCCGCGCCGGGCGTGTCGATGATGAGGTGCCCAAGGTCATTGTCGGCATCAGCCTGGATGTGACTGAGCGGCGCAAAGCCGAAGAAGCGCTCAAGGACGTCAATCATCACAAAGACGAGTTTCTGGCGATGCTCGCTCACGAGCTGCGCAACCCGCTGGCGCCGATTCGCAATGCCGCTCAGATCCTGCGCGCCCATTCCACCGGGCAGCCCGAGCTCGAGTGGGCGCGTACCGTCATCGAGCGTCAAACACGCCATCTGGTGCGCCTGGTCGATGACCTGCTCGATGTCTCGCGCATGGTGCGCGGAAAGATCGTTCTCAAGAAAGCCAGCGTGGAGCTCGCGGAGCTCGTCCAACACGCGGTCGACACCAGTCAGCCGCTCATCCGCTCGCGTCGACATCAGCTGCACGTGAGCATTCCCTCGGAGTCACTGACGATCGAAGGCGATTTGACTCGCCTGGCGCAGGCGTTTGCGAATCTCCTGAATAACGCTGCGAAATACACTGACGAGGGCGGCCAGATCTGGCTGGACGTGTGGGTTGAGGAGCGGGAAGTTGTATTGCGGGTCCGTGATACGGGTCCAGGCATATCGGGAAAACTGCTGCCGCATGTGTTTGATCTGTTTACTCAGGCCGAGCGCACACTGGACCGTGCGCAAGGCGGTCTCGGTATCGGGCTCACGCTCGTAAAGCTTCTCGTAGAGCTGCATGGGGGCGCGGTCGAAGCCCGGAATGCTGACAATGGCACGGGCGCCGAATTTATTGTGCGCCTGCCGACTAACGCCGAAGTTCCGGTGGTTCTGCCGGTGGACGCGGCTCGCCCCGCACAGGCACCGAACCAGTCCGGTGAGAAGCCGCTGAAAGTTCTGGTCGTGGACGACAACGTTGACGCTGCTGACAGTATTGCCTTGTTGCTGACCATCGATGGATTCGAGGCGCACAGTGTGCACGGCGCGGTAGCCGCGCTCGATACCGTGAGATCTTTCAAGCCGGATATCGTTCTTCTCGATATCGGGCTGCCCGTGATGGACGGCTATGAGGTGGCGCAACGGTTGCGGGCGCATATACCGATTGAGCAGATGCGCATTGTGGCGTTGAGCGGGTATGGACAGCAGGCGGATCGGGAGCGTGCCGCCCAAGCGGGGTTTGACGACTACCTCGTCAAGCCGGTTGAGCCGACGGTGCTCAGCCAGTTTCTGCGCTCACTGCTGTAGGCCGCGGTCGCCTTCATTTTATCCCGGGGCCGGTGGCAGCTGTTAAGCTGCGGCGCTTCATGAGCCAAGCGTTTTCAGTCCTGCGCTACCGCGATTTCACGGTATATGCAGCGGCACGATTTTGCACCTCTCTTGCCTGGGGGATGTTGGGCGTTGCGGTCGGCTGGCAGGTATACCAGCTCACCCGTAACCCGCTTTACCTGGGTTTAGTAGGACTCGCGCAATTCCTGCCTTTCGTCCTGCTGGTGCTGCCCGCCGGGCACGTTGCGGACCGTGCCGATCGACGCCTCATTCTCGTGGCGGCCTACAGTGTCCAGTGTGTCTGTGCGGCTGTGCTTTTGGCGTTCACGCTGTCCGGCTCTACCCAGGTATGGCCTGTCTTCGTTGCGATGACTTTATTCGGCGCAGCGCGTGCCTTCTCTATGCCGGCGTCACAGGCCATGACTCCGAACCTGGTGCCCCCCGAGGCCTTTCCGAAGGCGGTGGCGTTCAATTCGGTCCTGCTGGAAATAGCCAGCATTGTGGGCCCGTCACTGGGCGGTGTGCTCTACCTGTTAGGACCGAATGTTGTTTACGGCGTTGCCTTCGGACTGGGGCTTCTCGTCGTTGCACTCCTCTTCACAATCAAACCCGTGCGCGCCACCAGCTCATCGGACGAAGGCGTCAGCGCCGACCTGCTCGGCGGACTGCGTTTCGTCCTGCACCGGCCGACCGTCCTCGGCGCAATCTCACTCGACCTGTTCGCCGTGTTGTTTGGCGGTGCGACCGCGCTGCTGCCGGCCTACGCCAGCGACATTTTGCACATCGGTCCCGCGGGTCTCGGAATCCTCCGCACTGCGCCGGGAGTGGGTGCGGGGCTCACGGCGCTCGCAGTGGGCCTCGCGCCGATTGAGCGCCATGTCGGGCGATGGATGTTCGGTGGCGTAGCCCTGTTCGGAGCTTCTACCATTGTCTTCGGACTTTCGCAGTCGTTCTGGGTCTCCCTGGTAGCCCTGCTTTTGCTGGGTGCGGGGGATATGGTCAGCGTCTTCATCCGCAGTCTACTCGTGCAGTTGGAGACCCCCGATGCGATCCGCGGTCGGGTCAGCGCGGTGAGCTCGATGTTCATTGGCGCTTCGAACCAGCTCGGCGAGTTTGAATCAGGCGTCACGGCCCGCTGGTTCGGGCTCGTGCGCGCTGCTGTACTGGGCGGAGTAGCCACTCTCGT